>Ga0082212_10000441_pt1 | contig 60399 bp, 43 predicted proteins | sample TergutNt197P3_FD_71548 | JGI IMG/M metagenome (GOLD analysis project Ga0082212, IMG submission 71548) | Neocapritermes taracua P3 segment gut microbial communities from Petit-Saut dam, French Guiana - Nt197 P3 | ecosystem: Host-associated > Arthropoda: Insects > Digestive system > Gut ... | reverse complement strand
CCACAATCTCGAGGGCGGGGATTATTTCAAGATTCTCGTCGACAGCCCGAACAACCGTCATTATGACGCCGAAGGAAACGGCATGGTTCGGGTGTATTCCCTTGACGAAGCGTATGAAACGATCAATCGGGTATTACTCGCTGATTAGGCAAACAGGAGGAAATCGATGGCAAAGCTATACTTTCGTTACGGGGCGATGAACAGCGGCAAGACCGCGAATTTACTTATGGTCGCCCATAACTACATCAACCAGGGCAAAAACGTGATTATCTTGAAGCCCGACAAGGACACGCGATGGGACATGCGCGGCGAAGTTAAATCCAGGGCTATCGTGGACGCCCAGGCCGCGATCCTGATCCATGACGGGCAGGATTTATGCGCCCTGATCGCGGAGCAGTTGACTGAACGGGAGATCTCCGCGATTCTTGTGGAAGAGGCTCAATTCATCACGAAAGAGCAGGTGCGGCAGCTTGCCGTTGTCGTAGATATCTACGATATCCCCGTACTCTGCTATGGCTTACGCTGCTCCTACATCGACGGCGAACTTTTTGAGGGGAGCGCAGCACTCCTGTACTGGGCGGATACTATCGAAGAGGTCAAGACCGTATGCCAGTACTGTACGGGCAAGGCGACAAAAAACCTTCTCCGCATCAACGGCGTTCCCCAGTATAGCGGCAATAACGTGATTATGGGAGACGTAGTCGGCGCCGAGATCCTCTTTACGCCGGTCTGCCGGAAGCATTATCTCCATCCGCCGGAGCTAGCATAATGCCGGACGCCGCGATATAAGCGTCAAAACCGGAAATACAGGAAGGGGTTGTAGCTGGAATCCACCAGATACGACACCGACATTAACAAGCCCGCCAGAAGTAAGGCGGGCTTTATTATATCTGCCTATTGAAAAAGCAGCGCAGTTGATGTATTATATTGTTATATATTCCATATATTGTTATTTAATGTCGCGTATTTGATTGACAATAATATATAATAGGGAGATAATGAAAAGAAAATGAATATAGGCGCTGGTAAGTGTAACTTGCCTAAAATGGATGAACAGCGCTTTTTAAAGATAAAGGCGGCGTTTGAGCGTCATGGCGGTATCATGGCTTCATCGCCAGAAATAGATGCGCATCTTGAAAGGATAGGCGCCGAATCATCCACTTTGAATCAGAATACAATATTGATTAAAACAGATAGAATCCCTTCGGCATCGGCAGTTTATGAGGAGTTGATTCATACCGCGCAGTTCAGAGACGGACAAGCAATCGGTAGTAATTGGATTGACATGGAGATCGAAGCAAAAGTGAAGTTGATTAAGTATCAAAAATACTACCAAATATCTGATGCAGAACACCAAGCGACTTTACAGCAATTGCGTTATTTAGTTAATCGGCAACGAGGTGAATAAAATGTATGGGCTCAAGGTAACCAGCATACTAAAACATAATGACAGTATCATTATCGGCGGCGAAAAGGTCGGCGACGGGCAATTCATGCCCGGATTGTTACTGACCGACGGCAACCGTTTTTATGAAGTACTCGGAATCCCTTTTGTACGTTATTTATCCGTGGAAGCTATGAAGAGCAATATTTCCCTTGAAGTCAAGTTCGATGGGTACGATGAAAAAGAACTCAACGGTAAAGTTTTACAAGCGCTTTAGCCCGTCAAAACCGGAAATACAGGAAGGGGTTGTAGCTGGAATCCACCAGATACGCCACCGACATAAGCAGGCCCGCCAGAAGTAAGGCGGGCTTTATCCATGCCGCGGCTGTCGGCCATCGCCCGGTCGCCCAGGTATAAACCTTCGCCGCCAGAGGCGTCGCCCCTACAGCGGCGGCAAGCAGTACGAAACCCCAGGAGCTGAGCAGATACAGTATCCTGTCGTTGACGAAGCCGCCTCCGGCCCTGCCCACCATCGCCCGGACGAAAGCGCCCAGCCTGCCCATGTCCTCAAATACAAATAGCGCCCAGCCCGCCATGACGACGGCCAGCGTATAGCAATGACGCAGCCACTTCGGCGCTTTATCCAGGAGCCCGCCCCACAGGAATTTCTCGGCGACAAGGAAAGCGAAGTAATACAGCCCCCAGAACATAAAGTTCCAGTTCGCCCCGTGCCAGAAGCCTGTAGCCGCCCATACGACGAACAGGTTAAAAACTGTCCGCGGAGTTCCCTTGCGGCTGCCCCCCAAAGGGAAGTACAGATACTCGCGAAACCATGTGCTGAGGCTGATATGCCAGCGCCGCCAAAACTCGGTAATACTCCGGCTGATATAGGGGTAGAGGAAGTTCCGCTCGAAGCGGAAGCCCAGCATCCGGCCCAACCCGACAGCCATGTCGGAGTAGCCGGAGAAGTCGAAGTACAGCTGTAAACCGAAAGCGGCGATACCGAACCAAGCGGCTAGTACCGTCATGTCGCCGGGGGACATTGTTTTGATGTTGTCCCAGAAGACGCCGATATTGTTAGCCAGCAGAACTTTTTTTGCCAGACCTATAGTGAAGAGGCCCGCTCCCTGCCCGAAGAGATCCAGGCTCTCCCGGCGAAAGTCAAGCTGCTCCGCGATAGTATTGTAGCGCACGATGGGACCGGCGATGAGCTGGGGAAATAGCGCCACATAGGCGCCGAAGCTAAGGAAATTTCGCTGCACCGGGGCGTCCCCCCGGTACACGTCGAAGGCGTAGGACATGGTTTGAAAAGTATAAAATGATATCCCAAGGGGCAGAATGAGATTTAATCCGCGCAGGCCAAGCCCGGCGAAGCGATTGACATTGGCGATGAAGAAATTGCCGTACTTGTAAAAACCGAGTATGCCGACGTTCACGATGATATCCAGGATCAGGATAGCCCTGGCTTTGCGCCGGTCCTGCCCCCAGCGGCCCAGCAGCAAGCCGGCGAGCCAGCCAAAGGTAATGGTAAAAAGCATAAGCAGTACGTAACCCGGCTCGCCCCAGGCATAGAAAATCAGGCTGGCGAAGAACAGGAAAGCGTTCCGCCAGCCCCTGGGCAGGATGAAATATACCGCCAACACAGCCGGTAGGTAGGTAAATATGAACAACAGGCTAGAGAAAACCAAGTATCAGCCGTCCTCCTGACACATATTTTTCACTTCCGGCTTCGCCCACTGTCGATCTCCTAGTACAGCCCCAGGCTCTTTGTGATAAAGGTGATCCAGAAAATCGTGAAGATGGAAAACACCGAGGTGTAGACTACAATCTGGCTTGCCAGCTCACCGTCCCCCCCCATCTGATGAGCCATGCTATAGGAGGATACCGCCACCGGGGCCGCGTACAGGGTCAGCAGGCAAACGAAAGCCTCCCCCCGGAAGCCAAAGAAGACAGCAGCTATCGTCAGCCACACCGCCGGCATGATCAGCAGCTTGCCGCTGATGGCGATAAGCAGCTGCTTCAGGCAACGTTTCGCGCCGCTGAAACGGAAGCAGCCGCCCATCGCCGCGAGGGCCATGGGCGTCGCCGCGCGCCCCATAGTGCTGGTAGTCGTGGCAACCAAAGGCGGTATGGGGATGCGGGCGAACAGGACGAACAGACCGATAGCGGATATGACGATGAAAGGATTTGTCGCCAGATTTCGCAGTATCCGCAGCCAGTCGATTTTACCGCCCCGGAATATTTCCAGGGAAATAACAGCCAGCATATTGAAAAGCGGGATCAGAATGACCATCATTAATGCCGAGTACCCCTGCTCCGCCGGCCCCAGTATGGTTTTGGTCATCACCATTCCGAAGATGATAAAATTACTGCGAAATATCCCCTGAACCATGACTCCGCGCCTGCTGTTTTCCTTCTCGATCCGGGGAACCAGAATGTACAGTATCCCGATGGTAATCAATATACTGACGATGCCGAAAAAGATCAGTCTATAGTCCACGCCCAGTTCCAAATCCACGACGCGGATATTTTCGAAAAGCAGGATAGGCAGAAATATGGTGAAAACCACTCGATTCAGTACAGTGGCGTTGCTTTCATCCCAGAGCTTCGCTTTCGCGGCGAGATATCCCACCATCATGTACACCATGAGGGGGAACACGACCTCGAAGGACAAATACAGGTTTTGCAGATTCAGATTCGCCATTATGCCCGCCTGTTCTACGAATTATCCCGGTTTATACTTAACGCTCCGTCATGCCCGGTCCTGCAATCTAAAACACCCGCTTCAGTGATGATATAATCCACCTTTTCGTCATGAGCTTCCGCGGGCAGCTTCTCCCGCAGCAGCGCCCGCCTGCAGACCGCGGCCTTGTCAAATGCCCCGTCCCGCAGGAAGCGGTCGTAGTAACCGCCGCCCCTTCCCAGGCGGTAGCCGCCGACATCGCAGGTTATGCAGGGGATCAGGGCGAAATCGATCTCAGCGAGGGGCAGCGCGGGCGCATCCGCCGCCGGCTCCCAGAGACCCAGGGGCGGAACCTGCCTCAGCTCGTCTAGTCCGCTTATCAGGCAGGCGTCCATGCGCCCTCCGGACATGCAGCGGGGCACGGCGACCCGCTTCCCTTCCGCCAGGGCCTCTATAATCAGGGGCCGGGTATCCACTTCCCAGCCCGCGCCCACAAAGATAAACAACACGCGGGCCTGCCGGTATTGAAGCATGTCAGCGGCCAGCCGGCGGATTTCATCGTCCCCTTCAAGCCGCTCCGCCGCCGGTATGGCGTTTAGCTCTGCTTGGAGTTCTTTGCGCAGCGCCTTCTTTTCCGCCGCCGCGTCCCCGATACTGTCTCTTTCCCTTATCTCATTCATCCGTCCGCGCTTCCGTCTCGCCCTGCTTCAATATGGAATTCAGGAACAGCTTCGTCCTCTCCTTTTGCGGCTTGGTGAAGATATCCTCCGGCGTCCCTTCTTCCTCTATCCTGCCCTGATCCATGAAGATAACCCGGCTCGCGGCTTCTTTGGCGAAACCCATCTCATGGGTCACCACAATCATCGTCATCCGCTCCCGGGCCAACTGCCGTATCACCTGCAGAACCTCCCCGGTAAGCTCCGGATCCAGAGAAGACGTAGGCTCGTCAAAGAGCAGCAACTCGGGCTCCATCATCAGTGCCCTGGCGATAGCCACCCGCTGCTGCTCGCCGCCGGAGAGCAGCGACGGATACGCGTCCTCCTTATGGGACAGCCCCACCTTAGCGAGCAGCCGGCCAGCCCGGTCCCGCAATTCGTCTTTGCTCTCTTTCTTCACCAGCCGGGGGGCCAGCATTAGATTGTCCAGGACGTTCATATTGGGGAAAAGGTTGAATTGCTGGAAAACCATCCCCATCTTTTCCGTAATCTCCCGGGCTTGTTTCTTCCCGCGATAGACGCCATCCTCAACAAGCGGTACGCCGTCCATGTATATCGAGCCGCCGTCCGCTTTCTCCAGATCGATGAGGCAGCGCAGCAGAGTGCTTTTGCCTGAGCCGGATGACCCGATCACGGCGACGACCTCGCCTTGCTCTATCCTGATCGATATGTCCTGCAGGACTTCCTGCCGGTCAAAAGATTTCTTCAGTTTGATCGCTTCGATAACCGACATGCCTGCTCCTTATTTTTCCTGTATATGGTAATGGGACTCCAGTTTTTTGAATATCAGGGTGACGAAAAAGATGATAACCAGATAAATCATCCCCGCGTAGATATAAGCGATGGGGTTGGAATCCCGGCTCACAGTGGCTTTCGCGCCATGCATCAGCTCCGCCAGAGCGATGACGTAAGCCAAGGCCGTATCCTTCACCAGAGTGATAGTCTCGTTAGTGATGCTGGGCAGGGCTACCCGGATCATCTGAGGGACGACGACTCTGGTCATGGTCTGAAAGCGGTTGAGGCTCAGCACCTGACAGGCTTCGTACTGCCCTTTCGGCACGGCGATAAAACCGCCCCGGAATATCTCCGCGAAGTAAGCGGCGTAATTCAGCGAAAAGGCAAAGATTGCCGCCACAAGCCGGCTGAAGGTCATATACGGGCCGATGACCGGGATGAAGGGCAGCCCGTAGTAGACGAACATCAACTGCAGCATGAGCGGCGTGCCCCGCATGATGTAGATGTAGCCCTCAATGAGCCAGCGGACGGGCCACACGCGGCTCCGCACCGCCAGGGATACCAGAAAGCCCAAAGGCAGGGACAGTACCAGTGTCCAGGCCCAGAGCGTCAGGGTCATCTTCGTTCCTTCAAGTAATAAGGGGAGAACTCTTGCGAAATAAGCCATCCGCGAAACCTCGTTCAGTTATTGCCGCTATTTGTCCAGTATACGTTAAAAAGCCGCGGATTTCAACGAAAAACGCAGCTTGTTTTGTGTCATGTTTTGTGTCCTGGTTTTAGCGCCCGCTATCTCTTACCTACCGTGTCGCGTCCTATGTCGCCTGCCGCTTCTACGCGGTGTCTTCCTGATAGTCTTGATCCTGCTCTTCTTCGGTTTCCATCAGGAACGTAAACAGGTTCTGCAAAACCTCGTCGATATCCAGAGGCTTCCCGATATGATAGTTCATCCCTACCTCGAAACATTTTTGGATTTCATCTTTGAATACATTGGACGTCATCGCGATAATCGGTATGGTTTTTGCCTCGGGTATATCAAGGGCGCGGATTTTCGTGACGGCGTCGTATCCGTTCATCTCCGGCATCTGGATATCCATAAAAATGATGTCATATTTATCCGGCGACGCCTCAAACATTTCTACGGCTTCCCTGCCGTTTGTCGCGCAGTCAAAATCCACAAGCGTCGGTTCGAGCTGGGCCATCAAAATCTCTCGATTGATTTCAATGTCGTCGACCAGTAAAATATTGTATCCGTGGAAAAGCCCGTCAAGGTTTTGCATTTTATCATTCTTCCGGTGCAGCTCCAGATGATCGTCAAAAACATCGGTTATGGAGCAGGCGAACAAAGGCGTGGATATATATCTGCTGATGCCCACGGTTCTGGCGTCCGCTCTCGCGTCGTCCAGGCTATGCGTTGAAAGGATAAGCGCGATATCAAGGTCGTTCCACTCTTCGCCGACCATATCCCCTATCCCTATACCGTCGTCGCCATAATAGAGCTTATCGCTGATGAAGCAAATATCGTATCGTTCGTTTTGTTTGATCGAGCGTGAAAAATCCTCAATGCCGTCGACAATATCGCAAACAATACCATACTCTTCTTCGAGGCTGTGGAAATGCGCCAAATCATCGGGATCGACGTCCGCCGCAAGTATACGGAGGCCCTCCCATTTTTCCGATCCGTCCGTCTCTTCAGCGCCGCATTGCATCTTTACCGTAAACGCGAAGGTCGAACCTACGCCAATCTCGGATTCTATCCAAACCTCGCCGTCCATCATTTCAACGATGCTTTTTGAGATGAATAAGCCGAGTCCCGTGCCCCCAAAATCCCGGGAAGTATCGGCGCTGGCTTGCTGAAAAGACGAGAATAGACGCGCCTGCTGGTCCGGGCTGATGCCGATGCCGGTATCGGAAACCGATATCTGCAATTTGCAGACGCCGTCGTTCTCTTCCAAAAAGCGCGCGGCAATGCCGATTGAACCGTTTTCAGGCGTAAATTTTATCGCGTTCCCAAGCAGGTTAATAATTACTTGCGCAAGTCGCTGATCATCGCCGATCAGCGTATTAGGTATATCCCTATCATAATTGATACTCAGCTTTTGATTCCTTTCTTCTATACGGAAGTGGTTGACGCCGACCACTTGCTGCAGCATCCGCTCAAGTTTGAATTCCCTTTCTGAGAGCTCGAGCTTATTCGCCTCGATTTTCGACATATCCAGAATGTCGTTGATGACCCCCAGAAGGTGCTTTGAGGCGTCGCAGATCTTTCCGAAGCAATAATCGACCTGCTCCATATCGCGGGCTTTTTTACCGATATTCGTCATACCGATGATCGCGTTCAGCGGCGTGCGTATCTCATGGCTCATATTCGCGAGAAAGCTGGATTTCGCTCTGCTGTTGCGTTCAGCTATCTCAATCGCTTCGATTAAATCGGATTTTTCCGTTATGGTAGACAGCATCCGGCCAATCATTGTAACCATAGAATATACAAATATCGCGCCAAAGAAGAAAATATACGCAATCAGCGTGTTGCTTAAATCAAAACCGTCCATGAGGGTGAAACTGACCCCGACTATAATATAGCCGAAGAAGAAGAAGACCATCATTAACATGCAAGCCATATAAATCCAGTTTCCAAACAGTCTCCTTGCTTTCGACTGTCTCTGAAGCTCGATCAATGTCTTGATATATTTTCTTATACTGCCCAGCAGGATAATCGCTCCTAGTGCGACAATAATAATACAAAACACTTTCATGAATGCCTCACCCCCATTTACCCGATACTTGATGAGAATACTATCGGTAGACTAATTTTAGAGCTTAAAGTGGCTTGAAGGTCAATAGGGTGTTCCTCTCTTTATTAAATACTATTTAAAAATTAATAAATCGCAATTTACGCCCTAAAACCCTATAAAACGTAGGCAAAACGTAATATAGGCGCTATATGGCATGCTAAAGCCGGTCGGCAACGCAAGCGATCGGCAGTCTATACCCGGAAGTAACTTGAATGTTGATGGACGCCGTCCACATAGCCGGCAGTATTATTTGACCGAATCAGCCGCTTATGCTACAATAACAAAGCGCGCCGTCGCTTTATCGCGTTCGTGCGCTAAAGAATGAACGATTTAACATGAAAGAGGGAAACGGTCAATGAAAAAATGGATAGCAATCATATTAACGACGATTTTGGCGCTGACCCTGATCGCGGGCTGCGGTTCGGGTTCCGCCCCCGCAGGCGATACGCAAGGCGGCCAAACGAGCCCGCCCGCGGCTACCCCCGCGCCCCAGCAACCCGCCGGGCAGGATAACCAGAATCAGGGCGGGGTGAAACCTTCCGATCCCACCAAGCTGGTCATGGGCCTGGACGACAGCTTCGCCCCCATGGGCTTCCGGGACGATAGGGGAAACATCGTTGGCTTCGACGTGGATCTGGCTAAAGAAGTCGCCAAACGTCTGGGCCGCGAATTGATACTGCAGCCCATCGACTGGGACTCAAAGGAAATCGAGCTGGCAAGCGGTAATATCGACTGTATCTGGAACGGCTTCACCATCACGGCGGAGCGCCAGGCGGCGATGGAGATCACCGCGCCCTATATCGCGAATAACCAAATGATCCTGGTGACGGCCAACAGCGGAATCAAATCCAAGGCGGATCTAACGGGTAAAGAGATCGGTGTACAGAAGGGTTCTTCCGCTTTAGACGCGGTAATGGACGACGCGCTGTCCGGTATGGCGTCCGGGATCAGCGAGTATCCCCAGAATGTAGACGCCTTCAACGACCTGAAGGTCGGACGCGTAGCCGCGGTAGTGGCGGACGAAATCATGGCCCGTTACTACCTGGCAACCGAAGCGTATAAGGATTTCGTCCTGTTGGACGAGGCCCTGGCGCCGGAGGAGTTCGGCGTCGGCTTCAGGAAAGGCAATACGGAACTCAGGGACGCCGTACAGGTCGCCCTTTATGAAATGATCTATGACGGCGTCGCGGGAAGGATCTCTACGGAATGGTTCGGTACGGACGTCATGATCCGCTACAAAAAAGATAAATTCATCATGGGTCTGGACGACAGCTTCGCCCCCATGGGCTTCCGGGACGATATGGGAAATATCGTGGGCTTCGACGTGGATCTGGCGAGGGAAGTAACGAAACGGCTGGGGATAGAACTGGTGCTCCAGCCCATCGACTGGGACTCCAAAGAGATGGAGTTGAACAGCGGCAATATCGACTGCATCTGGAACGGCTTCACCATCACAGAGGAACGTCTGGCTAATCTGAATTTCACCGCGCCGTACATCGCCAACAATCAAATGATCCTTGTAGCCGCGAATAGTGGAATTAAGTCGAAAGCTGATCTGACCGGCAAGGAAATCGGCGTGCAGAAGGGTTCCTCGGCGCTGGACGCCGTCAACGACGACGAGCTGGCCGGGATGGTTTCCTCAGTCAGCGAGTACCCACAGAATGTAGACGCCTTCAACGATTTGAAAATCGGCCGTTTAGCCGCGGTAGTGGCGGACGAAATCATGGCGCGCTACTATCTGGCGACAGACGCGTATAAAGACCTCGTTCTGCTGGACGAGGCCCTTGCGCCGGAAGAATTCGGCGTTGGTTTCAAGAAGGATAACTTCGCCCTGAGGGACGCGGTGCAAGCCACCTTGAATCTAATGGTGAAAGACGGCGGCGCGGGGAATATCGCTACCGACTGGTTCGGTAAAGACGTCATGATCAGAAATTAGCGTTTTACGAAAAAAGCCGGCATTAGGCAACAAATATTTTTACGCATTGATGAGGATCGCGCTGTGGTTTTACAGCGCGATCGTTTTGATTTCGCTTCCGTCGATAAGAAACTGGCACTGGGATATATGAGACCGTACATAATACGACATATCGGATATCACTATCCTTGTCCCTTCGTATACGTCGCCTTTCACCACAATCCTCCCGGCGTCGTTTTTATCCAGTTCTTCCTTAAACTGATTATAGCGTATCATCAGTTCGCTTATCTCCGTATCGGCCATGGTCAACTGATTCTGAATAGCGTCAAGATACTGCGCTTTATCCGGCGGAAGTGGAGAAGCGCTTTCCAGCCTGCGTTTGGCGATATCAAAGGTCTGCCGGGCCTTCCTTTGCGCCAGGCGCTTTTCTACAAGCAGGCTTTCCAGGTTGTGGTACTGTTCCAGAAGCGTCTCATCCGGCCCGATTTCGAGCTGGGTATTCGTCATCGCGGGCGAGCCTACAGCGACGGCTGAAATCAGGGTTCCCGCCTTGAATTCCCCTCCGCTGATGACTCCGCGTTTGGATTTCACCACTATGCTGTTTTTCGCGGAAACCTTACTGTGCAATATACTGCCGGAGGTGACGTCGCCTCCCGATTCCACGGAACACGCCTGGATGAACTTCGCCGCGATATTTCCGCCTGCTTTCAGGCTCCCTTTGGCGTCCCCGTGCATCCCTTTTGTCAGCACGATCTGTCCGCCGGCGTTCAGGTACGCGGCTTCCACCACGCCGTCCACATAGATATCGCCGGTGGCGTTGACCGCGTAACCAGTGAGCACGTCGCCGGATACTTTGACCGAACCGTTGTATTCGATATCGCCCGTACCCGCGTCCACATTTCCTTTGATCATATAGATATTATTTACGTTGATCTTTCCCTGATGCATCTCCACATGCCCCGACGTCGCCGCGGTCAGCACGCAGCCGTCCTCCGACAGTTCCGTATTATTGCCGGCGTTCAATGTGTACCGGACGGGTTTTCTCGCCGGTATATCCAAGCCCAGTACATTTTTTCCGCCTTTTCCTTCATAAGCCGGCGTTAATACGGCCAGGACGTCTTTTTCCGTAACATGATCGATCAAATTCAATTTATGAAAGTCGATATTGTCATTTTCATCGACCGTAGGCCGGAATTCTTTTTTGGCGTTAAACGAATACTCAATTGAAGCATCCGTGCTGTCCTCCGGGAGGACGCCTTCCGCGATCAGAATATCCGTACAGTATCGCCTGTCTTTCAGCCATTCTTCGACGACGTCTTCCTTGATCCCGAATTTGACGCCGGCCTCCGACAGCCTGCCAAGAAAATCTTCTTTATCGGCGACTTGTTTCCCGTCTTCCGACGGAGAATAAAACCGGACCATTGCCCTCATTTTGTCATTGGAGAGGTTGACCGTAAGGCTCTCGTCCACGGGTAGTATCCCCTCGTCCCTGATTTGTATCTCACACTTCTCCGTTTGGCTCTCCAGGGCTTGCTTCAGCTTGTCTTTCGCGGCCTGCTTTAAAATGACCTTATTCCTGACCAAATATAAGTTCAACTCAAAAAAGGTCACTTCAGCGCCGCCGTCGGAGGGCGGGTAGAGGATGATATATAGCCCGTCTTCTTTCGTGTCGAGCTTAAACCAAGCGTTTTGAAGCATAGCATCGGCGCCTTTCGTTAGAATTTCAGGAGAAGCGGTAAGAAGGCCGCTCATAGGATACCGTTCACAATCTCCGATATGACCGCTAACAGCTTCTCCCTGTCAAAGGGTTTCGGCAAGAACGCGTACGCGCCCAGGATCAGCGCTTCGGATACTTTACTGTGCTGCGCCGACGAAGAAGCCATGATCACTTTGGCGTCAGGATCGTACTCCAGGATCTTTCCCAAAGCTTCGATCCCGTCCATAACGGGCATCGTTATGTCCATCGTCGTGATATCGGGGCGCAGTTTCTTGTACTGATCAAAGCCTTCCGCTCCGTCGCAGGCCTCGCCCGCGATGGCGTATCCTTCGTCTTCAAGGATTTCTTTTATTGTCTCCCTGAAGAATTCTGAATCGTCTACGATGAGTATTTTTACCATATTATATACTCCTCTCTATTTATATATTGATGTTTATTTATTAAATGTTTCTTCGCTATATAATTTATTAAGCTATACACAAATCCGTGTCGAAGGAGAAAACGATTTCGATCTCCACGCCGTTCAGCAGAACCGGCAGGCAATAGATCATGCCGTTTGACTTGAGCGTCTTTCCGGTATAGATCCCGGGGACGTCGATTTCCAGATTAACTTTTTCATTGCTTAGTTCGGAAGCGTATATACCGTTTATCGTATTGATCAGTTCGCACAGACTGTCAAAGGCTTTGTTATCTTTGCCGGCAAACTCCTTTTTCGCGTACATATTGGCGACCGCCAACAGGTTTCCGTCGCAGCCCGCGAAGCCGAGGAATATGCGATGAGCGCCCTTCAGTTCCTGGCAGGACATGCGGGTAATCGCATAGTCGCGCGCCTGCCGCGCCTTTCTCAATACAACGTCCCCGGTGATGAAGCGCAGGATATTCTCCAAAGTCAGCAGCACAAAGCGGTTATAATACTTGGGGTCGTTACGGACATACTCCGGCAGTATCCGCAGAATCCCGCCGTCTTTCCAAAGGTTTTCCATTTCCGCGTCGGTCAGGTGATTGTCCTTTTGATACGCGCTGAGATTCGCCTCGATGGCGACCGCGTCGTCGAAATGCAGGAAGACGGGCGCAATCCTTGATATATCGCCGCTGTTTATCGCGTCGATATCATCGTCACAGAGGTCATATTCCGTCTTAAACCCGGATAAGTGCGCTTCCGCCTCGTCCCTTGTGAAGCAGTTTTTTTCTATCAGCTCATCGACAAACACCGGATACCGCGTTCCGGCTATATCATCGATCGCGCTTTGCGATACGATTCCTTTTTCGATAAGATAGCGGCCAAAATATATCTCGAACATTGATGAACATTCCCCCTTACGAATCGATTTTTTCAACAGTTTTATTATTTATTATATTATATCATATTTATAAAAGGCTTGTAAATATATTTTTTGATGTTTTTTTCGAAAAAAAGTGGTAAAATATTAATGCTTTCAGCGCCGGGTAATAAATCCGACGGTAATTTTTTCCAACGAACGAAAGGAAGGTTTACGATGAGCGACATTTTAGCAAACGATGTAAGAACGAAATACGGCCACGCATTTGCCACCGTCCGGGGCATCGCGGAAGCGTTCCCCGAAGACAAATGGCTGACCCCCCACGGCGACGAGTACTATATCCCAAGCCGTATCGCCTACCATTTGACAGGTTTTATCGACAGCTTTGTCGCCGGCGGCTATAAGGACCCGGATTTCAACGCCAAGCAGCCCTTCGGGTCCTGGCGTGACGGTACCCCCGAGACGCTTCCGTCAAAGAGCGCTTTTCTCCCCTATTACGACGAGGTGATCGCCAGGGCGCAAAAAGAACTCGCCTCGCTGGACGACGCGGCCATCACGGCGGTCATCGAGCAGGAGAGGGCGCGTTTTGGCGCGACGCAGATCGGCTTACACCTCATGATCATGCGGGAAATATCCGCTCATACGGGCGAATTGAATAAGATGCTCATCGAAAACGGGCTCGATGATATATGGGTCTCCCGCTGACGAGGTTCCCGCGATATGCGTACCGGTTTATTCATCTATAACCCCGGCTCCGGCCCTCAGTCGGTGCCGAAAATGCTCGACGACCTTTTAGCTTATGCCCTGGACAGAGGCTTGTTTCTAATCCCTTTCCGGCTGTATCTTTCCGCCGAAAACAAAACGCTGCTTACCCGGCTGATCCGCGAGCCCTGGGTGGAATTCGTCGTCGCTTCCGGGGGCGACGGCACCTTCGGCTTCGTGGCGCAGCTGCTCCTGACCCTGCGGCCCGGGATGCCCTTGGGCATCATGCCCTCCGGCACCTGCAACGACTTCGCCGAAAGCCTGCGCCTGCCGGCCGACGAGTGGGACTGTATCAACGTCGTCGCCGAAAACGACCCTGTCGCCTTTGACGTGGGCAGGGTCAACGGCGAACGCATATTTCTGAGTACCTGCGCAGCGGGTATGTTCGTTAATATTTCCTACTCCACAAGCAGCCAGCTGAAGAAGACCCTTGGCCCCCTGGCGTACTATTTCTCCGCTCTGGGCGAGATCCCCCGTATCACTTCGTTTCCTCTGCGAATAGAGACGGAATCGGAAGTGGTGGAGGATAATTTTCTGCTTTTCCTGCTAACGAACGGAAGCCAGGCCGCCGGGCTCCCGAACATCTACAGCAAAGCCAGCATGAGGGACGGTTATATGGATCTGCTGCTGATCCGCGACGTACCCCCCATCGACTTGCCGACCCTGCTGATGGAACTGCTGAACCGGGACAACATCGACGACGGCCGGTGGTTTCGCCGCCTGCAGGCCAGGCGCTTCAAGTTCACCAGCCCGCAAGCCATACAAACCGCCCAGGACGGCGAAGAGGGCCTGCCCCTGCCTCTGGAAGTCGAGGTGCTGGAGCAAGCCCTGCCCGTATTTGTCCGCGGTCCGAAAGACTAATCAGCAACTATTAATTGTGTAACGCGTTTACCGTCTCCATGATGGCGGGGATAGTTTCCTCCATCAATTCTTTGTAGTACTCTTCGTAGTTGTACGTGATATCCTCGACGGATTTCTCCTGTATCCCCTTGGCGTACTGCTCCAGCAGCTTAAAGTCCTTTTCATAGCAGTGGAAGCTGTTCGCTCTGTGTGTATAAGTTCCCACCTTTACGCCGAGCTTGTCCGCGATGCTCTCCTGGAGCATGATGAAGGCGAAGGCGTTCATAAACGTTGCCTCTACCGCGTCGTTGCTGCGCATCAGTACCTTGCTATGTAGCGCGCCCTCGCGAATGAAGAACTGCATATGCTGCAGACAGGCGCAGTCGCCGGTGAAGGCGTCTGCGCTGTTGTCGCGGACGTCGATCACGGCGCGGCGGCTGTCGTTGTTTCGCCTGAGCTCGCCGACAACAAACTCTATTTGATCGAAGGGTTCCGCCCCGAGGTTCTGCTTATCCCGCATGACCGGATAATTCGCCATCCGGTCGTGATAGGTGTATTCAAAACCGCTCCCGACCCTGAAGTCCAGCAAGCCGTCCACGATCTCCATGACGTACTGCTGCAATTCCCTGAAGCCGCCCACATACAGCCTGGACACCCTGGGCTCCGCCAATGGTTCCTCCGCCACGAAGGTCAGGGAAACCTCTTTCTGGTTCTGGTTCCAGTCGCTGCAGGACAGTATGTCCCCTTCCTGATGTAAGGCGAGAATCGCTTTGTGGTAAGCGTCGGGAAGCGTCCGCCCGACGCGGAATATCTCCTTCATAACAGCGCCCTCTCAATCTGTGATCCCGACGGTAACTCACTCAATAATTACTGCAAAACCAACACATCTGGCAGTAATTATATCATAATCGCGGGACCACAGAAAGCGCGGGCGCGTCATTCGCCGGAAACTACGGTATCGAAGAGGAATAACTGCAGCGGCGCCTTTTCCGCGGGTTTCTTTTCCCTGGCGCGCCACAACAGGAGCTCGTTGACGTCCGAGCTGCTTTTTACGTAAATCATTCCGTTTTGACCGTTTTGCGCAAGGCTCCAGTTTTCCGCCCTGCCGTTATTGAGCAGCTTATACTTTCTGCGCAGTGAAACGGTCAGAGAAGATACTTCTTCCTGATAAAACGATTTGCTTTCCCCGATTAGCTTTCCCTTGAAAGAATCCAGAGGGCCTGTTTCGCTCAGCCTTGTCCTCCCCCTCAACAGTGCGACGCGCTGGCTGCCGGACAGCATGACCGGGAAATAAGGCGTCCAGTTCTCTGGGGCCTCTGCCGTCTCGATGTATACGGGGGTTTTATCTTTATCGTATATGATCGGGGGCCGGTCAGCGCCTTCCCGTTCGTCGTTTCGGTTGACCACCCGACCGTCCTTCTCGTATTTGTTCTCCACCGCCCACACCAGGTTCATCATCTCATCCCGTACGAAGGACACCTCCTCCACCGGCGGTCCTTCCAGCAACTGATTTATGGTATTCGGCAGGAAAAAGACGCTGTTGTCCGGTAGTGAGCTGTTCGCCTTGGTCATGCTGAACATACTCCACTGATCCAGGGCGTTTTGCATATTCTGTACGGCAGGTAGAGTATAGCGGTCGTCGAAGCTGTCTTTAATCCAGACGCCAAGCACCTTACGCAGCGTCCCCACTTTCTGCTCCAGGGGGAACATATACCAGTCTTCTCCGTACAGCATGGCAAAGTCCAGCAGCATGGTAATCAGCACGTTTTCCGACAAGCGCTCGATCTGCCGGAAGTTTATCGTGGATTCGTCAGCTTTCCAAAACCGTGCCGACGGCATACCGCTATAACTGATGTTTCCCGGCTCCATGATGACCGTCTTGACGTCGTCGAACCTGGCCCCTGTATCCTTGATCACGTAATCATACCATTCCAGGTTACCGCTATAGTATCCGTCGGCGGTAAGCTTAAAGCCGGCGCCAAGCAGGTCGGCCCTATACTCCAGCTTAGCCGTATCCCAATCCGGGGGCGCGCCCGTTTCTTCCTCTTTCTCAATATACATCTCAACGGGATAGTTGGCGTCGTAAGGCTCTGTTTGACCGTCCCCGTGGGCGACCGATGTCACCGGCAGCTCCGCGTACCTGAGCTCCGAGGTCACCGGATGGCCGCAGCTTTCCGCCAAAAACTCCCCGGTCTGCCATTGTTTGGCTAAAAACCAAAGTGGATCCTTTGTTTTAGCTTTTAGTGAATCCTTGTATAACTCATCGCAAGCGTTCAACTTGATAAACATGTGACGATCTCCCTTTCTCCCGGTAGCATTCAGGTAGCTTACGGCTGATCCACGAAGTACGACGAAGACAGGTTGCAGTCCTCGCCATAGAAATAGTTGAGCGCCCCGTACGCGCCCTGGGTCGTAGCCAGGAACTCGGCTCCGTCGGATCTGAGCCGCATGAGGCGGATAGTCTCTTTCAGGTGTTTCGCCATCAATTCGCCGGTTGGTTCCTTATCAAAGACGGTAGCCAGCAGGATACAGTTCGGCGCCTTGGATTTAGCGGTCTGGTTTTTATATCCTATACCCGTGACTTCCGACTGTCCATGCATATACTCGGTCCATTCGTCCGCGATCAGACCCGCGCAAGCCTCAGCCGCGCTGAAATACTGGACGGCGTTCTCCGCGGCGTCTTTCTCCATGATGAAGTATACATCTGTCTGAGAGCGGCCATCCGGCTTGTCCGCGTCGATCTCCGGCGCGTCTCCTTCGCCGGCTATACCCGCCAAGACCTCGGCTTTGATCTCCTCAAAACTCTTGATCAACCCGGCTTCAAAGACAGAGGTAAATATTTCATCGCTAAACCCGTTTGTAGCGGCTGAAGCCGCGGCGACCCGGGGTAATACTTTGGTATATTTCGCCAGCATGTCCGACGCCGGTCGGCCGCTTACCACAAAGCGCCGTTTCTCCGGAACGATGAAAGGCGGTAATATGGGCATAACCTTTTTAGCGGTCCAGTCGCAGAGGGCCTGACGGAGCTGGGATACGATCTCCTCCAACGCGAGACTGTACATGCCCTCCGTCATCAGAAAGCCTTCCGGACAGGTAAAGCCGCCGTCGCCGGGCCTGAATATCAGTACTTCATCGTTTGGCGTGATAAATGTGAGCGCTTCTTCCAAAGCGGAGGCGCCGTCCCGTTCCATGAAACTTTCGATCAGTGAGGCAAGCTCGATGAAGTAGTTTTCCCGGTCGCAGGTATCTCCGTTTCTCGGATAGCCGTACAGCAGCGCCCGGCCCGCCGCCTCGAAACCGAATTTATACAAAGTTTCCAGACAGGCTCCGATCTTCTCCGCGTCTTCTTTGGACAGACCTACGACGTTTTGCTGCGTGTCGCCGTCCCCGCCTGCAGGCGGGCGAAACCCCGGAGGCTTGAGCGCCTCTACCAATTCGGTCGCGATAACGCGGTTGCTCTCTACTTTACCCTTAATAGAAGACTCGGTATTTATTCCGCCCGCATTATCAGCCGCAAGCTGGGCGTCGGACCTTTCTACTTTGACCCTTGATCCAATCCCGAACTCCTTCGCCAACCCGCTCTGCAGACCCATTCCCGTCGCGGCGGACTGGCCCGGCCGATTGAAGCAGCTCAGCAGATCGCCGAAAACATCGTTGTAGTATGAAACCAAAGAAGATAACCTGGCGTACAGCGCTTTGGCGGAAATGACGCCCGCTTCCGTGATTTCCCCGTCTTCCAAGTCGCTCCTGCTTACGTCGCCAAGCGTCAATGGCGTTGAGCCTTTGTAAAAAGTCAATAGTTGCGAAGCCTTATCGTAGACCGCCTCCATAGGGCCGTGTTCGATAATAGTCAGGTACAGGCTGTCGAAGGCGGCAGCCTGATCCTTCGCGTCAAGAACCTCCGGGGGTAGTATTTCCCTTTCGTTCATCATCTCCAACACGCGCCTGGCGGCGCAGCTTTCGGCCTCGCTCTTCCCCCCCAGGACCAGATCCCAGGGGCTAAGCCCGAGGTCGTCGAAAGGCGACAGTCTTCTGCTGAACACAGGCGACGGGGATTCGTCCTCGTTTTCCCGCTCATAGATCGACACATCAATAAAGAGTTGCCCTCTATCCGGCCAGAATCCGGAAAACATCCGATCGGTAAAATCCGCGAGGGCAGGTTCCGCGATAATCCTTGGGTTTAGGTCTTCCAGCCTCTCCATGCAGAGCAGCGGCACGACGGCTCGCTGCCTTATATTTCGGCCCGAACGCTGAATATGCGCCATATTGAGTTCAGGCGGCGCGATATGGTTTTCGAAAGCAGTCAGCCAGGCGTTTGCGCCGGCGAAGTTGCTTGAAGCTAAATGATAGGCGATCTCCGAGATAAATAGATCTGCAAGGCTGTCTTCGACGACCCTGAGTTCCTCTACTACTTGCCGGAGCGCTATCAAATCCGCTCCGCCGATACCCGACGCCGAGCCCAGACTATCCGTGTCCAGTATATCTTCGCCGTTGACCAGATGGGCGCTTCCTGTCGAACCGCCCCGTGCTTTATCCAAAGGGAAGCGGCTGCGAAGCGTATGGAGCAGTCTGTCCAGATTTCTCTCATGCAGAAGGCGCTCAAAACGCATACCGAGAAGTTCGGCCCATTCGTAACCGGCACGCAAGCCCTCCACCATCCAGACCGCTTCTTCGGTGCGGTTGGATGATAGATTAATATTATATACCGCCGGCTCGCTGTCGGAGTTAACCACCGCGGCGTTGCGCAGCATAGCCGCCGCTATCGTTTGATTAACTGAAGGCGCCTGAAAAAACCCGTCGTAATCCCGGGTCGATCCGGTAGATCCCGATTGTCCGGGGTTCTGCAGCCATCCGTATACGCCCGACAGCGTCCTTTTATCGGTCTGCTTCCCGGGCGGCGTATAACGCTTCATCTTCTTACCTTGCCTGTGCAAGTCAATGTCAGCGAAAAGAGGGAGCGTTATGACGGACTCCCAGGCGTCGCGCCGGGATACAAAGAGGTCGGCGCACTCAATGATTAGGGTCTCTAACTCGGATAATCCGGCGCCGGAAGCGATCAGGCTGTCGATAGCCAGTTTCATATCCCGGGCGTGCAGTTTCGTATAATTACCAAGTTGACTGGGAATATTTCCGGGATTCATTTTACCGACATTGCCGTATTCGCTCCATTCCCATTGTTCCATTAAAGCGTGCAGGTTCGCTTTCACCGTCAGGGTGAAAACCGATTCTTCGCCAAAATCAATAACCGGGAATTCCGGAAAATCTACTCTTCTGAAGGGGGCGCTATAGTTGTGCGTCTCTATAAACCGGATCGCTTCATTAGCCCATGTCCGCGCCAGTTCGAGATCACCTTCCCGGATCAACGGTTTCGATACAAGCTGACCGTCGCCGTCGCGGTCGTCGGAAGCGTACACGCGGCCGGGTACGGGGAGGAGCCTGCTGGTCGTATCCAGCTTCCCGCCGATTTCCGCCAGCGTACCGTAATCATTTTCCGGAATCCGGTTGATATTTTTGCCGTTGATTGTTAGCTTGGTGTCCAGTTCCTCGCCCGGATCCCATGGCGTTTCAAACAGTTGTCCCATCGGGCAGCCGCTGTTTAAAGCCAAACGGATAAGATTGCTTTTCTCAGTGTTGTCCGTTGCAAAATCCCCGATTGCCTCTAATAGATTTTCCATAAGCCCCACGGGTAAAACGCCGTACGCCGTCCCGTCGATGAGGACGGCAGGCGCCGGTCCTCGCCCGCTCACATAGTTTTTGGTCATATGGATACTATTAAGCATCTCTTCATAAACTAAAGGCGTATACGGAACGAAGCTTTCGGCTTGCGCCCCGCTTAGCGACATGAGCCCGGCGCCGACTGTATTCATCGCTTGTCTGACGCCTGCCTGCGCGCCCTGCAGCCCTGCCTGCATATCCCGCAATCCGGCCTGTAGCCCAGCCTGAGCGTCCCGACCTGCCTGCATATCCTGCAACCCGGTCTGCAGCCCTGCCTGCGCGTCCTGCAACCCTGCCCGCGCGTCCCGGCCTGTTTGCACGTCCCGGCCTGTCTGCGCATCCCGACCTGCCTGCGTGTCCCGAAGCCCTGCCATCGCCTCCTGTTGGTTTCTCAACTGTTCACCATTAGCTAAATCCCTAAAAAAAGTATCCCATAACAGTCGTTGCTCAAGCGTGAGCTGACTAACGAAGTCATTGATCACATCAAAGCGCCAGAATAAATGGGCGCCCGGTTTTTCACGTTCTTTATCATCGATAGGAGGCAGATCAGGTTCTTCAATCTTTACCCTGAACCACGCGCAATGCGTCCCCTGGAAATATAAATCGAACAACTGGAACATATGGGCCGCGTTTTTCTGATCCAGGCCCGAAGCGTTTTTGATATAACCGAAGGCCTGCCTGACGTCGCCCTCTTCGAAACCAAGTAAGCCGCCAAGGATATCGGCGGAGGAGTAATCAACAGCGCTCCCGTCCAGTTCCAACAGGGCTTCCAGCTTCTCTGTGGCACTGCCCGCTTCCGCGTAATCGGCGCCTTCGTCCTCAGCGTTTTTGATTACGCTGTCCTGCTCCAGGAACTCAAACGACCCTGCAGCGGCTTTACGCATAAACAGTTCTTTAATCAGCGTCCGGGAATCGCTGTTTGCCGATACCCCTGCCGCGAAGAGCCATTTAGCATTGTTGATAAGATTGACTGAAGCCGCCGATGTGACGGTCATTCCCATCCCCAGCTCTACCGCTTTAGCGAAATGATCGACCCAGGTTTCCCCGGCAGCCAGGTCGTAGATCGTCAGGCTTACCGCCTCCTGATCGATACGATTTCCCCTCCCGACATTGCGAATATTATCCTCCGCATCCATGACATAGAGTTCCACATATTCAGGCATCAGTTTAAAAGTCGTCCTGCCTTCGAAATCAGTTTTGCTATCTGAGATCAGATCCGGATTTATACCTTTCTCCTTCCAGAGAAGGATCAGCCTCGCCCGCTCCGGGCCGACTTCGCCTATAAAATCCGATAGCGCGGTGCGGCTTACGTCGGCGTCGTTCGGCTCGCGTCGTGACGCGTATTCGGCATAGGCTTCAAGCTCCTGTTCAGAGACAGGGTTGACCGGGTTAAACACCTGGCAGGTGTCGGGATACCAGCGGACGTCATATGATATGATCGCGCCCCCCGTATTCTTGTTTTGCCGCAGCTCCATCCTCATAGGGAAAAGCGCTACCGGCGCGTATATTTTAGTCAAGCAGGTTCACTCCTTTACCGGCGGTATGTCTATATAGCGCTTACCCGTTCAAAATCCAGGATAGCCGCGCAGGGGTTTTTCAGCAGGATATCGGCCAACGCAGCCGAGTCTTCGACGCTTTGCACGGAAAAGTTCAGATAACCCGACTGGGCGTCCACGCCGAATTCCCCCCATATCGGGTCGTTTTGGCCGCCGCCCTTCGTTTCGCCTAACCCGAATTTCGGACTGGTAATATTTTCTATCATCACGAAACTGAAGGCTTTCGGATCCGCGCCGCTTCTCGCGGCCCGCATATAACCGGCGGTCAGCCCGTAGTAGTGAAGGCTCAGATCATTATATAAATCGGCTGAAAACAAGGGCGGATAGACCTTTACGCCAGATAGATCTTCACCCCCGAAAACCGCGCTGACGACGTCGTTTATATCGATATCGTTTCTATGTTCGACGGCAAAGGGGATGACGTAAGGGTATCTTCTGAACAGATCGCAGCGTATGGCTATGATGATATTGTCCGCCTGGGACCCGGGGCTGTTGGCACCCAGAGCGCCCCAGAGCTTGACGTCCTTTATGTCGCCGACGCTGTCTTCATACGCTTCCCAAAAATTATTGAATATGGTCGCCTGCCTGTTTACCGGGAACTCACGCCAAATGAGTTCCTGTATCATCTCCACATTCGCGCCCAGTAGAAAGGCTTCGAGGAATTTTGGGTTGACTTCCAGCATAACAGACGAATTGTCCGGCAAATCAGAAAGCCCCGGGAAAAGTTTTTCCAGATGTTCCTGAGGTAAAAAATCAAACAGCCCTTCGTCCAGTTTTGGCGAAAGGTAGGATAAACTGTCGCCAATCGTTTCGCCGTCCGCTCCTTTGACGATGATTTCTCTGAGACCAGCCCGCATAACGTCTGTGTCCAAAAGCGCGCGCCTGTACCAGTCCGCCGTGTCATGCAGCAACTGAGCGGCGGCTTCGCTCTGTGATACGTCGACCTGATTTATATACTCCAGTAAGTTTGAGGCTGTTGTTTTTCCCGGTTGACCGCCCACTGCTTGGTTTATTCTTTTCGCGCCGGCAATCGTGGCACCGGCCCATTGAGCGGTATGCATTAGTCCGAGGGTGCTGAGATTAAGGCTGTCCCTCTGCAGCAAAAGCGCCGCTTGGGCGGAGTCGACGGTACTGCCGTTCGCATCCCCTTGCCCGCTTTTGGTAAGATCCCGTCCGACTGAAATAGCGCTCTCTGTCCTTTTCTTGACGTCATCCGCCAAGCGTGAGACGCTTGTCCCCCGGTTCGCCGCGTCGTCCGCGGTCTCCCCGTCGCCGCGCGCCGGACCATCGGCGCTGTCCGTCAGGTATGCTTTATTAGCAAGCCTATCGGCAAGACGGATGTTTATCCTTTCCGCTATCCGCTGCCTGACCGCGATTTCATCAGTTTCTTTGGATTTGGGCAATACGCCGGCCGGCTTGCTTCCGACGGAGATGGAGATAACGTCCTTTATGATTTCCAGCGCGGTATTGTAGTCCGACGAGCCCTCATCCGCCTGGATCATTTCAGATACGACAGCCTGATCGTGAGCGGTCATATTCATCCGGTACTTATCTATAATTTTTATGATAGCCAAACGATCCAGCTTATCCCAGTACGCTCCCAGCGATTTCGAGACTTCCGCCGGCGTCCTTATCTCTATCTCAAGCTGTCTGGCGTCGTGACCCGGCGGGTACTTGGGGTCGGGTTTGCCTTTATACCCTTCATAGAACTTTTGGAGATGCTTGGTCGTCAGCAGAAATTTCGCGTCGCTCCTGCCGATAATATGTCTTTTGATCACAGAGCGCCTAAGTTTCTTTAAAACTTTGTAGCGGTTGACATATTCGTTGGCAGTGGCCACGTCCCCGCCGATCTCAAAGCACCGGCTGACGAATTCGTCCTGATTGGCCCGAACCGTCGCCGCGCCAAGGGAAGCCGCGTAACGGAAGCCCCGGTCAAAGTTCATTTCGCTGAACCATATCTCCCCGCGCGTGCGTAAATGATCCCAGCCGCCATTCGCGCCGTCAGGGAGCCACAGCGTCTTATTGTCGCAGTAATTGTAGCCGTAAAGCGGCAGAGCCAACTCGGGTTCCACGTTTTCGTCCCCGTCGCTGATTCCGGCGCAGACGCTCTCAAACTCGCTCATCTTGCCCGCCGCGTAAGCGATGTTGTGCTTCCGGTCCGGGTCCGCGCTGTCCGCTGGTTTTACTATGCCTTGAAACCCCATGGGTCGGCCGGAAGCGTCATATACAGCCCTTACACCCTGAACGCTGTCCTGAGTCACCCGGATGAGTTTGACCAGTTCCGCGAAATCTCCCATAGCCGCTGTGGCGAATTCAAAGCGGTAATAATAAGGAAGCAGCATATCCTTGCTTTCGCCATGTCTCCAGCTCAGGCGGCTGCTCTCCTCGAACTCTTCCCCCCTGGCCGCCATGGCGCCCATCTCGTATACAGGAACGATAAACGCCGTATAGTGCCTTTCGGGCTCCAGTTTCCTGGCGCAGAGGATACGGGACGAGGCGCAGCCAGGGTTGTCCCTGATATGCCGCGCGACGTCGTCGGTTGTATCGTCGTCTTCAACTGTGACCTGGATATGGGCCCAGGCCCAGGATTGCTCCAGATCCGGCAAGGATTTAGTATTGACGGAGATAATGCGGGAGAAGCTGCTGGGCGGAGCGTCTGCATATTCGTCCCGATTCAGGGCAATTAAAGCGAGCCATGGCTTAAGCCGTTCGCCGTCGGGTTCGTCTATGGAATAACGCCAGGGAAAATCCGCGTCCACGAACTCCACATAAGGCATACAGTTCACCGGCAAATCTTTTTCACCGTCCACCGGCTCTGTCAGAGCCACGGCGTCGGCGGTAAACCCTACGACCTCTCCAGGCCCCATCAGCGTAAATGTGTTATCAGCCCTGGAGATCAGCGCTCCGACCCCATCGTGAATCTCCGTGTCGATCCCCACATTCCTTCGGGCAGTCTCGATCTCCGTTACATTCCCGTCCGGGTCGTATACTTTAGCGCGATAAGTCGCGTCCAGCGCGTTGAGCCCGAATCTAACCCAGGGGATAAAATACAGTCCCATCCTGCCCCTCCTATCCCTTCACCACGAACATCTTTTCCGGTTTCTTCTTTCTTTCCCTGACGCTCAGGCTTGTGTATTTTACAAATTCGTTTCTGAAATTTGCGGAAGGCCGGACCCGCCTATACGCGCCAATCTCCATTTGAGTCGCGTCAGTCGCGCCGGCGACTGATTTACTTGGGCCGGGTCCTGCCGCCGCGCCGCTGACGACGATAATATTGTACTCCGTGTTCACTTCTTTCCGTTTCTCGGAAAGCTTGGTGTGGTCGGCTTTTACGGCAAACCCGGCTTTCCTCTCCGTGAACGGCTCTATGGATATTTTTTCAGTTTCGGATAAGAACTTAAACATCCCCGTCGCGAAACTCCCCTTCGTCTCGTCGACTTCCGTCGCGGAAGCGCCGATTTTCGGGCTCAGGTCATAACTTTTCCCTTTATCGCTAATCTCTGTTTCCCCGAGCTTTTCCACAGGGAACTTGAGGGGCATCAGATTTTGGTTAAAAGAAATCCCGCCGTCTGTGTTGATATAGTTATCCGCGTCCTCACCGTTACGATAGCACACCATCGTCACAGTTTCATCCGGGCGCACCACCGTCCAGTTTGGCGCTTTCAGTAGCTCGTCGCGCAGAAGCTCGCAGGCGCTGCTGGAGGGAAGCGCGGCTTCCGGCTTCGCTTTTCCGAAATAAGCGTTAAAATTAAACCCGATCTCAAAGCAGAGGATAGCGAATGTGGCGCGCCCCCAGAGGTGGAAGCGGTTCGGTCCGCTCAGGTTCGTTTTAAACTCGATAAAGAGAAGTCGTTTGTCGTTTCTCGTCAGGCTTAGCCATAAGTAGAGCCGGCACTCGAAATAGAATTCCGGTTTAAATACGAAGAGGGCGTCGAAACCCGCGCCTCCCTCGAGGCGAATATTACCGATGATCGCGCCGAAGTCCTGGGCAAATAATATATGCACGCCCGCGCCGAATTGCAGCGAGTTCTCTGTGATGGCGAAATAAGCGCTGAGCTCAATATTAAAATCGCTGTCCCCGAAAATGATGGCAAGCCTCTTCAGCGTGGGGAAACCCGCCGGTTCTTTATAACCCGGAAAGAACCCGCCCACGGACAGGGCGAAATACGACCTGCTGCCGTAACACATCCTCATCGCCATGTCGCCGGTGATTTTAAAGGTCAGTATCTTGGAGTCCACCAGGGACGCGTCCAGAGAGATAGTTTTCTCGGTTTCATTGAAGACGCCGAAGACGGCCAGCGTGATGTCGATGGCTTTGGTGTCTTTATCCGGCAGCTGGACCTTAATGATCGCGGCGACGGCCACCTTGAAGTTGTTCCCCACCTCAAAGAAAAACCCGATATCGCCCTCCAGTAGCGCGGTCGCTCCGCCCCAGCCAACCTTCGCCATGATGCCGAACACATACGAACCTTCGCGGGAGGGCAGGAATGAATTAAGATCCTTGATGATTTTTGCCGCGTTTTTGATGGGATCTTTGGGAAAGAGTATGTTCGAAATGGTGCCTTTATACACGCCTTCCTGGATTTTCCCCTCGTTCATCTCCGTATGGATGGCAAGCAGAACCCCCACGCCGCTGATGAAAAAGCCGAAACCGAGCTGGATCGGGGTGAATGTGACGTTGCCTAATATCTTAAGTGAGAAGTAGTCGCCGTCCGGCGGCTTCGTCGTCAGTATGGCGATGGCGGTCAGAGAAAACGAATCCGCGATCTTGAGATAGAACATACCCTGATATCCCGTATTCGTGACCTCGAAGAAGCCTCCCCCGGTGATGGGCCCGGCTTCGATATTTAGCCCGACGGCTTCCGGCCACTTGAATCCGAAGTCGACCTTGGCGCCCGTCTCGCTTTCCTGTACGGAAGAGTTCACCTGAGCCGTGAGCCCGATTTTATTGACGAGGAAGAATACCGGTCCAAAAGTCGCTTGCATGGATATGGACACAGCGATCAGGGGGCCCTTGTCGTTTTCGCGGATCTCCACAGCCAGGTTGGTAATCATTAAGCCGCCGATGGATCTGTTGATTGGCAGGATGAAACTGAATACGCCGTTTTCCCCCAAGCCGGCTTTGATATAAAAGCCTCTCGCGCTGGACCAGCCCAGGGTCAGGTCGAAGGCGATTTTGATCGCGTCGCTGGGCAGCAGCTGCTTCAGCAGGCTGTCTGTATCCTTCCCGCCTATGGCAAGGAATAATTGGCCGATCTCAAACTCCACAGTGAAGGCGGGATCGGGTATTTGGCGGATTTTCTCAAGCTCAAAGGATATTCCGAGCCTTTCCAGGCCAATACTGACTGTTTCGTCCCCCTTTGTAGAGGTCAGCTTTAACGGCTTCGCCGGTTGGTAGCTTAACTTATCATAAATCCTGCCCTCCAGCCCGGAAGCCCCGACGACCGACAACCCGCCAGGCCCGAACTTGAAAAAGAATGGCGTAGTAAAGGCGATTTCAACTTTATTCCTGAATGATTCGGATATCTTAAACTCGTGATTTACTTCCCCCGAGGCGTACAGGGCCAGGCCGCTGTATGATATCCCGCCGTCGCCGACGGAACTGGGGACGGGAGCCACGTTAAGGCTCAGCGCGGCGTAATTCTTCGGCCATCCCCCTGAGACCCACGGCTGCAGCGTCATCTCCCTGATCCTGGGGTCATATTCGCCCCCCAGCGCGGTTATCGTATCTTCGCCCACCGGGTGCAAGCCGCCGGGCATGCCGTTGTGCCTGACCAGCAGGTCCAGGTTGATCAGGAATTTTTCCGCGTCAAAAGACTTATCAGCTTTGACGTACTGGTTTTTGAATATAGCCTCTGGTCTGCCAAACAGCAAGCCTATCGCTTCCCAGTTGACTACCATAATCGCGCACTTCGACTCGAAAGCGGTTTCATTCCCCTCCTGCTCTTTCGTCGAGCACACGCCTGTGAGCAGCATAATGCTGTAGAACCAGGTCCGCCGCCTGGCCAGGTGGTCGAGGATCAGATAATCTACCAGCCTGCGGGGAAGCTCCTCGCCCAGTTTATCTTTCGAAAGGAAAGCGCGCATGGCCGCGTTGGCTGTGTCCTTATTGGCGTCAATGATGGATTTGACGCATTTTGCCACATCCGGCGCCACATTAATCAGCAGTTCGCCTATCCCTTTGAGATAGGTTATATAATCCGCGTTTTCGCCCGCCTTATCAATGTCCGCCTGAAATTTTTTAATCCCTTCGCCTATGGCGATCAAGGCTTTGACAAGGTCGGCGAAGACATTGAACTCCTTAGGCGGTTTGTAGCCGATGCGTTCCATGATCTCAAACAGCATCTCTCCGGCCCTGTCGTCCCCATGGTCTTTCAGATCGCTCAGGGGGGAAATCGCCATGGCCATCTCTTCGATGACCAGATCGAACAACGAATCGTTCATCGTATCACCTCTATTATCAACCTGTTTTCTTCGATGTTGTCTCTTTTTTTACGCAGTCCCGAAGCTTTTCCGCTGTGATCGCGTTAACGATCCCCGAGTTGAATTCATTAGCGTCCTTGTTTATGATTTCAACCTGAAACGCCGTTACCGCTTCCGTCGTTTCTTTGCCAAAGAAACCGTTTATAAGGCTGCTGTCAAAGACCCCGAAGCGGTGCAAGTCGGCCTGCATGGCGGTAATGTTATAACACGCGAATTCGTCGCTTTCATTTCTCAGAAGCCGTCCAAGGGCGTCCGCGTGATTCTCTTGCGCAACTTCGATCGTTTCGCCCGCTTCATACGGTAATTCGTATGAATTATGGCTGACGGTAAAGAAGCTTTGGATAATCGGGCTTTTGCTCAGATTCCAGATTGAATCCGCGTAAGCGCCGGTTTTCACCGGATTCGCGGAATCATTGATAAGCGCCACGGGATGCTTGAGAGACGCCTCCGCAAGCCATTTCATGGAAGCTTCGTCAAGCAGCAGTTCTTTCCCTTTCATGTTGGCAACCGTCGTTTTTTCATCCCTGTTCTTGATTCCATTGAGCATCATGGCGCAGAGCTGGATATTTGTCTTAGGGAAACGAAGCAGGTTGAATATATCGATATCGCTTCTGTTTTCCGTCTCTTCGAGCATTTTTTTGTATATATACCGGTATTTTTCTTCTTCACTTAAGCTTGCGGTTTCGTTCGCGAAGTCCGCGAAGCCCTTCTCAAGAGACTGTTCTGCAAGTTCTTCATATAACAGCAGGAGAGCGCTCATACCAAGCCCGCAGACGCCAGCCTTGCTGTCGTAGGCTTGTTTCGCCCGTTCGGCCCAATTATCGGAGTTCAGATCCCTGGCGACGCGCTCATTCGCGTCTTCCCGCAGGGTCATAATCGACGCCGGCGCGAGCCGTTCATAGGCGTGGGGCCTGACCGTAGCGGCGCGGTATACAAAGGATGCCAGCAGGGCGGGAGGAATCAGCTTATCGGCATCCTGTTTCTTAGCTGAGCCTTCGGAACCGGAATCCCCCTTCACTTCTTTTTCTTCTTTTTTTAAGGTAAGCTTCCCAGACAGCGCCGCCTTTTCGATATAAGTCGAAAAATTTTCGATCAGTTCCCGGGCGGTATCCGCCTCAAACGCGAAAGTGGACGGCGGCGCGCCGTCGCAGAGCATGTCGAGAGCCTTCCAACCGCTTCTCACCTTTTGCTTCAGCGTAAGCTCGACGTCTTCCATCCAGGCGTCCCTGAAGCTCATTTTACATTTTACCCTGATTTTCTTTCCTTTGGTATTCGCCGGTATCGTAGCCCGCCAGCAACCGTAGTCCGTCTCCCCGCCGACCAGCAAAGCGGGGTCTTCGTCGTCGTCTATCTCCATTTTCCATGTGTATTTATCAGGCGCCTCCGCGCCTGATACACCGAAGAGCACATAATCGTTCGTCGTTCCTTTTGAGATCGGCGAAGCCAGATAACTCACCAGGTGATACCCTTTGCCGTCCTTGGCGGATTCCGCTTCCCCGAGGAACTTCGGCTCCACATCGAAAGGCAGTTTGGATTCTGTATTACGTATCATATAACCACCCTCTTGTTTACTGCGTCTTTTTTAGCTCTGAGGCTTTGGTCAGTACTGCCCGTGTCAACTCCGATGCTTTCACGACGACCGCGTCGCCTTTTATCGCCGATCCGGAATCCGACGCTATTTCTTTGAATAATACCGTTCCTGTCTTAGGTATGTCACGAACCCCCCGCACGACGGTAAAGGAAACCGCCGCTTTCAAGCTTAGCATAGGGCGGAGTTCATATTCGGGCCGAAGGTTAAGCCCTTTCAATTTGTCCGCGAAACCTCCGGGGCGGGAGGCGTTCCCATCGCTTCCGGCCAGCTCAGTCCGGAACTCTGTCGCGATACTGGATACGATGGTATCAACGGCTTTGAGGTCGGTCCTGGTCATCTGCTCGGCATTGTTGATCAGATCTACAACGGGGACGGTTAATGAGAGCAGCCGTATTTCATAAACCCCCGGAGCGGTCGGGGCATGAAAATAGTCGATGACGTTACCGTTGCCGACGGTAATACTGTCAAGGGGTTCCTCACGCAAAGGGTCCCCCTGCCCCGCCAGATATAAACGGTCGTTTTTGTCGTGCCCCGTCAGGCTGACGACGATGCTTTCGCCGACGACGTACTTACTTTGATCCAGGTTTATGCTGATAGGCGGATCCAGCGGCGGATCTTGGGGCGGCAAGGCTATCATCGTTGTGAATTTCAACGTTTTCACCAGGGTAGCCGCCATGGGACTGTTAACATTGCTGAAAAGCCTCATTTCATAAGAGCGGCCCTGCTCCAGTATCTCCGTTTGCTTCGTGACTTTATTAGTCCCGGTCGCTGTAAACTCATACTTTGAGCCGGTTTTACTTTCCACAGGCTCGCCTACGAGAAAACATCGCAGACCCGCCTGATTGTCCAGATCGGTCTGGGTCACCCCCGTCACGGTTATCCGGATAGGTTCGCCTACCGGAACGATGATCCGTCCGTTTATGGGCAGGTTATCCAGAGTCATATCCATTGAAGATATATAGGGTCCCGTCGCTTTAAAACGAACGCTCTTTACCAACGTAGCCGCCGACGGATTGTATACATTGCTGAAAAGCCTTATTTCGTAAACAACGCCCGGTATCAGCGTTTCCGTATACTTCGTGATACTGTTCGTTCCAAGCATGGTTAATACATGCCTGGAACCGGCGCTGCTCCCGACGGGCTCGCTTGAAGGTAGACAAAGCATCCCTGCCCGGTTATTCAGATCGGCCTGAGTCACGTTAGTGACGTTTATCCGGAGAGGCGCGCCAAAAGGCACGCTGATTTGACCGCCGACGGATGGATTCAACAGAGTGATATCCATTGCGGTTGCCCTTGGCTGATCCGCCATGAAGGGGATTTTATCAACGAGCGTAGCGGAAGACAGTTCTGTCGTTTTACCGAAAAGCCTTATTTCATATGAATTACCAGGAGTTAACGAGCTTGTGTCGAAAGATAAATCTCTGGTTCCCACCCCGGTGATCAGATTGGACCAGCCGGCAGGGCTGCCAGTAGGCTCACCAGCCTTTATGCAAAGCAATCCTGCCCGGTTGTCCAGATCAGCCTGCCTGATACCCGTGACGCGTATCTCGACAGGCTCGCCCACAGGAACTTCAGCCATAAACATGTTAGCCAACGGTTCCTGGCCCATTTTCATTTCCATGGTCGTGTTATACGACGTCACCGATTTAAAGGTTAGGGTTTTTACTAAATTCGCTGCGGTAAGATTATTCAAATTTTTAAAAAGCCTAACCTCATACATACAGTTTTTGCGTATGTAAATACTGCTATGTTGATAAGTATTGTTCCCGATCTTGGTACATTCCCGCGCTGCGCTCGCCCTATGGTCTAGGGGCGCGCCTACGCTTGTCAGGATAAAACCGGCTCTATTGTTGATATCCGCCTGGGTAACGCCCGTAACGCGAACATCCACCGGATCCCCGAGGAGGATGCTGGGAGGCGTACCCGTCGCGTTATATAAAGTCATATCCATAATTTAACCGCTCCTTTTCGATTCCTTATATGAAACCAAAGCCCGCATTACAAGCCGGCAAAGGCTTGCCCGTCCCATACCCGGTCGTACATATCTCGGACGCTGGACGCCACGATCTGCTGCCGGGTATACAACATGGACAGCTCGTCGCCGTAGGCAGTAACGCCCGGCGTAAGGCCGGTGATGTTGGTGAGTTTCAACGCCTGAGCCGGATAAGCCGCGGCGTCCGGCTGCGGATACCAGCCTGCCCGTGCCAGGACGGGGAGCAGGGGGAGATACTTTCCCTCGACCGTAACCGTTTTAAGACCGCCTGTCCCGGCGTCGAAGGCGAAAGCATCATATACCGCCGCGCTAACTCCACGCGCGGCTAAGGCATACAGGCTTACGCGCTCATCGTCCTCCCTGGTGATGATTACCGGATCGGCGCACGGGTCGATTAGTGCCGCGCCAGGCGCGATTTCCAGCGTACGTCCGATGATTTCAAGGGTTTGTTTCCCAGTAGGCAGCGGTGCGTTAAGCGCGGGGAGCGAGCGGCGCGCGCTCATCAGCGGCAGAGCCGCCCCGGCTTCATGAACGGTTTTCAGCGCCGTCGCCATCACCATCGCGAAATCGTTGCGCATAGCGTATGTGAGGGGAAGGAACGCCTCCTGCGCGCACGCCGGCCTGTCTGAGGGCAGGCTGCTAAAATAAAGGACCGGTTCGGCGTCGTAGAGAACCGCTTCCGGATGATTAACGGGTAATCCCAGCGTCGACGCCAGCATACTGTAACTCAGGTCGTTGAAGCCATAATGTTCAAGCAGATTGATATATCCGCCTATCTGTGTGATGTTGAGAGGCGCCGGGATACGTGAACGAGTGACGTCGCTTTCCGTCGCCGCCCGCCTCAGGATCATATTCCGAGCCTTCACCGCTTCGGGTGAGGATTCCTGCCGGATGATGTCTATCAGAGCCGAATATAACTCGTCCATATATTACTCCTTCCCTTCATTATTCATTCCCGGTAGATTACCCAGTCCCGGCAACTGGCCTAAACCCGGAAGCTGGCCAATGCCCGGTAGCTGCCCCAGACCCGGTAGCTTAGAGCCGCCAGACCCGCCCATTAACGACGTAATGCTGTCCATAGCTTTACCGGTGATGCCCGACGACTGCTCAAGGGCGGCTTCACGGGCGCCGGCGTTTGGCTCGTTCAGATGCTTCACGATATCCGCCAGTTGTTCTATGCCGGTGATGTTTATGCCAGTCGCCTCATCATTTTTAGCCAGCGTCGCGGCGAGGTCAGGTGTATTCGAAATCGGCGCGTTATTCAGGGTGAAGGTATTCTGTGTGCCGGTCAGTTCGCTTGGCGCCGTTTTTCCGTCAAGCATATACGGCGGTTGATTGAGTTCGGCAAGGCTGACAGATTCGGCGTGTTCTATCGGAGAATCCTGCCAGTTCCAGAAACGGGTGATGTCGATCTTCTCGCTGGCGTTGCTGGACCCCAGGACCGCCTCGCCCACCATGCCGTTCGTGGATACCGACACAGTGGTCTTTGGCGCCCGGAAGGCGTTGGTGTGGTATCTGTACAGCGCGTCCTGAACATCCCTGGAAGAAGATTTAAGCGCGTCGGCGAGGGCGGCCGGGTAGATGAAGGGCATGATCATGCAGTTGCCGTAGAAGCCCTCGATCTTGTTTGTCACACAGTTCATCAGCGGCACATCGGCTCCAAGATCGGTCCCGCCCGCGTCGGGTAGCCCGATTGTATACGGCTCCAGCATCATCGCCCGTTCATCCGGCGTAAGGGTCGCCCAGATGACCTGCGAGTAAGCCAGGGTGTTTTCCACCACATGCTGGAAGGTCCGTTCTATGGATTGGAGCTGGCTGAGCGACATTTGCGGGGCGTTATTGCCGATGGTGAACCGGAGAGCGGTCTTTGCGGGGGGTATATTGCCCCTGCGGGTGACGTACGCCATACCGGTACTGGGGCCGCTCCCGCTGTCAATAAAGATTAGCTTTTCAAGGACGACTTGTTCAAACTGGAGCGGGCCGATCAGATTGAAGTCGGCTGATTTAAGCTCGTATCTGTCGTTTTTGGTATACGCGCTGAGCATGTCCGCGTACATTTTCTCGCCGGTACTTCCCATTCGGTTGAATACAGGCTCCAGCGAGGCTAACGCTTTCTTTCCGTATTTGCTGATAAATGTGTAAGAACTCGTCATGGAAGGCGCCAGTTCCAGATAGGAGAACTCTTCGGCAAGTACCCCGGAGGGGATCTGGAATGTACAGCTGAACACGCCGCTCTTCTCGCTGCCCCGGATGCCTTTAAACAACTGAATGACCTCGTCGCGGTTTTTAGGCGTGTAATCCTTCTCGTCAGGATCGAAGGGGGATAAGACGCCCGGCGCCTGAAACCGTCTGCCGTTTTTCAGTACGATATACGCGCGGAGGTCGTCGTAGGGCAGGAAGTTGCCGGTAATACTCAGCGAGACCTCGAAATCGGTCTCCAATTGATTTAACTGGTATCCCCATTCGGGATAGGTGGCAAATGTCTTCAGGGTATCCAAGCCCAACTTGTATTTGTATGGCACATACGGCGCGATGGCGTCGTAATGGCAAAGAACCGTCTCGTAACGCGAGTAGAAGCCCCGCTTATCTGTGGTCGATACCAGTCCCATGATCTCGCTGCTGGATAATATATATTTGTGATCGATCGGCAGGAACTGGACGGGCATAAGCGGAACATAAGCGACGAGGGTCACGTCGTCCACTTTAGTCAGAATATCATAATTCCTCAGCACCTCCCAGTACTGCATGGTCAGGGCGTGGGAGTGATTGTTGTTCGCGACGATCTTACTGGTGACGCTCCGGCTTTCTTCCGCGCTGGCCAGACGAATGCCCACGCGGCTAGCGAGCCGCATATTCTCTGCCGTGCGCTGTATGGTTTGATTAAAGGATTCGGCAAAGCTGCTGCTCGACGAGCGGGAGTAGTTTTGGGAGGTATTGAGGCTATTTGAAGTGCTGGTACTGGTTTCAGTGGGCCCCCCGCCCCCTCCGCCTAAGCTGAACAAGCCGCCTGTGGCAAATTTAACAAGCGAGTTCGCGAATGAGTTTTTCTTGGCATTTGGGTCGACGGTTTGGCTGGTGGTCGTTTCCGTCGTATACTCCGAGCTACCCGTTATCTGCTCCCGGACGGCGGCGTTGTATATCGCGGAGGTGTTGTCATTCTGATTCGAGCGGTAGCTCTCGGAGGCGTAGTCGCTCAAGTTCTCGGTGTCGGACACCGCGTATGACTCCGTACGTTCGGTGACGATGACCCGCTGTTCCTCGCCCGGGGCGAGCGCTAACGAATAAAGCAGGGTGCCCAGCGAAAAGTTGGTAGGCTTCCACTCCTGCCGCAGGCCGAGGATATACCCCATGCCCAGCGTAGTCATGAGGGTGATGTCTTTGGGGTGCGTCACGAGTTTCTCCTTGAAGCGCTCCACATCTATAGGGCCGCTGATCTCCTCGCGTGTGCTGAAACCGCCTCTATCGGTGAGTTCGGCGGTGTAGATCGCGGGCTCCACCAGTCGGTGGAGCAGCTTGTAGGAGAACGTCGATATACCTGCTCCCGCCCATGTAAGGGCAAACTCTGTGCCGCCTTCGCCCAGTACGACCTTGGGTTGACCGTCAAGGTCCTGATCCGGCTCCAGATCGTCAAGCACCTCTTTGATGTGGTATACCACATCGTCCAGTTTTTCCATCAAGCCCTCGGATTGACTGAATTCTTTCCTTAACAGAATCGTCTTGACGTCGCCTTTATTACCGGTAAGCGTATCCATTGCGATGGGTACCCACTGGCTGATCCTGCCTTTGGTAACCGTAAAGTCGAGATTTCCCGCCATGAGCTCATAGTTCGCCGGCATCGTAATCTCGAAATATCCGTTTCCGTCGGTAGAACACTCCGCCTTTGTAATGAATTGATAAGTGGATATGACGCCGGGGCCCGCATGCGCGATGAATCCGGTGATGTTTATCCTCGCGTATTTTAAAGGCTTTGCGGCGGCGGCGCCCTCTTCGCCGTAGGTGAAGTAACCGTAAATCTGCTTGGGGAGAGCCAGAATGGTCGCGAAGTGGGATTGCTCCTCTTTCAGCAGGTCGAGGACATTGTTGACGCTTTCGGCTATGATAGCGTAGTTCGACACGCTCTTGGCGCCGCTTATCCCGTTCGCGGATCCCGTGCCCGGATTGACCCCGTCGTTTCTCAGGATCGTGTCGGCTTTACGGGGCGCTTCTATGGTCCGCACCAACGAAGCGATATCAGGCGCGGATCGGGCCGCGAGTTCCTGCGCGGTCACTACATTAGCCGAATCCGATGCTTTTAAGACGCCGGACGCGGCTAAAGCGTCTGATTTTCTTAAGAGGTTTACAGCGGTAATCGGATCACTTTTTTCCAGCTCGCTGTTGTCCATTTACACACTTCCCTTCCTTCATTTATCTGCTTTCCCTTATATCATTTGTTTGGATAATCAATTTATGTTCACTAACTTCTATTATAAAGCGCGCTGCGCAAACAACTATAACATCGATGTGTGAATCGCGAAAAATTTATGTGTAAATATGTTAGTTTTTCGCTTTGACAATGTGATGAAATTTCAATAGAATATATTCGTAACAACCGGATGAATGCTTAACGACTAACGCCGGGAGGAAGACTATGCCGAAGACCGACATTCCCGTATCTCTGCCGGAAATCTACGCGCCAAGGGAGGACGTGCTCAACCTCTTTGACCGGAGCGCCCAAAAGCAATTCATCTACGTACACGCCCCCAGCGGGTATGGAAAAACCGTCTCCGCCCAGTTATGGGTCAAAAAGACGCGGCGCCCGACCGCCTGGCTTTTTCTCGACCGATATGACAATTACCCAGCCTTGTTCTACCGATATCTATGCCGGTCTATCCTCGCCGCCGTCCAGTCCGTATGGGACGACTGTACGGAATCCCTGCAGAATAACGAACTGTCAAAGCTCATCGGAAGCCCCGCGTTTTCCGCCTCGCCGGTGGAGTGCGCGATGGAGTTTATCTCCATGCTCACCTGGCGCGAAGGTTTATACGCGTTGATATTAGACGACCTCCATCACCTCACAAACGACGAGCTTCTCAAGTCCCTGCCTTATGTGTTAAAAAGGCTGCCGGCGAATGTCAATGTGATGTTTTTGAGCCGTACGGCGCTGCCGCCCGCCATGGCAGGCATAGCGGATAACCGGAAAACCGAGTTTATCGTTTCCGGCGACCTCATGTTCACGCCGGAAGAGATCCGAAGGTTTTTTACCAGCTACGGACAATTCATCTCCATGAAGCGGGCATCCGATATCCATGCGAAAACGGAAGGCTGGGCAATCGTGCTGAACGCGATGGCGATAAGCGGTAATCAGTTGCTTTCTTATGACAACAGTAAGCCCGTCCTTGACAGATTTTTTATGAATAATATCTGGGATCATTTCGACGAGGTCACCCAAATGTTCCTGATGAAGACTTCCGTCGTAGACAGCTTTACGCCTGATTTGTGTCTGGCGCTGACCGATAACCCGGATTACGCCGATGTATTGGATACGCTGACCCGGAGCAACGCCAACCTGCTGCAAAACGGAGGCGAGTATCGTTATCATGACTTGTTTCTGGAGTTCCTCCGCGAGCGGGCGAGGGAAAGCGGGATCGATCAAAACGCGCTGCTTAACGCCGCCGCCGAGTATTATATGGAAACGAACGAGTACTACAAAGCCGCGGCATACGCCTTCCGCAGCGAAAACGCGGATATCGATATGCGCGTCATCCAGCGTTTTTTCAACTCAAATAAACCGACCCTCGACCAATACTATGAACTGGCCCGGGTTTACGACGTCAGCCGGATGACCGACGACTACTGCGCCAGGCGCCCGATCCTGTATATGCCGAATATATTGTCAGCTATCCTTGTCGGCGACATCGATAACGCGCGGCGCTTCTTTGACCGGTTCTACGCGGCGCTGCCCGAGTTTGTGAAGCTCAGGCACCCGATAGCCGACGTGGCGGTCACGAGGCTGATCCTCGACTCCCGCGTCAAGCTGGCGGAGCTGCCGGCTTTTTTGGATACTCTGGGCCTGAGTTTGGAAAACAAGGTTCCCGGACAGGCCGCCCTTGTGACTATGCAGATGCCCTTTCCCCACAGAAGCAATAGGGATTATACCGAGTTCATCAACGCGGATGTGAGAGGCGCTGTCCGCAGTCTGCTCGACTGCCTTCTGGGCGACGGCTGCGAATGCTTTTTAAACAGCGTGACCGCCGGGCTCCTGATGGAGCAAAACAAGCTGGACGAGGCCCTTAGCGACGCCCTCCGCGCGTACCGCGCCATGACGGATCTCACGCCCGGCGAGCTGTATTTCGGCGTCTCCGTGAGCCTTGCGGAGATTTATTCGCTGACTTCGGATGAGACGCGAAGCCTGGAAGTTTTGGAGCGGCTGCGCCGATGGATAGACGAAAACAAGGCGTCTTATCTTTTACGAAATCTAGCCGCTTATGAGACGCGTCTGAGATTGTGGGAAAGGGACCTGAGCGCGGCAAGGAACTGGTTAGGTAATTATTATGTCGGCGGCGGACAGGCCGGAGAGTTTTACAGGATTTTTCAGGATTTTACGACGGCGCGCGCCTATATCGCCCTTTCCGAGCCGGAAACAGCGATAGCTGTTTTAAAGCGGCTATCCAGGCTTGGCGAAGGCATGGACCGTCCGCTGGACAGGGCGGAGGCGGAAGTCCTTACCGCCGTGGCGGAATGGGTCGCGGGGAAAAAGAAAGAAGCCCGCGCCAGGCTCCGCCGTCTGCTCGCCGATTTACTGCCTTACGGGTATGTCCGTATCGTCGCAAACGAAGGAAACGCCGTCCTTCCCATTCTTGCGGCAGTCGTCAAGGAACTGGACAAAACGGCGGACAGGGACGAATCTTTGTATGGATTCGCGAAGGAAATCTACGCAGCCGCGTATGAAAGGTCTAAACAGGTCGGCGGCTTGACCCTGGGTTCACAGGTCAAAGGGGTGAAGCTGTCGCCGAAGCAGACTTATATCCTCGAACTGTTGTCGAAAGGCCATACCCAGGCGGAAATCGTAAAGATCACCGGGCGCAGCATCAATACAGTCCGCGAGCACACAAAAGCCGCGTATAAAAAACTTGAGGTAAACAACGCGGCGGACGCGGTCATTAAGGCGCGGGAACTCAAGTTGATTGAATAAAAAAAGAGGGCTTCATATGATATAATATCTTCATGGACGAACGTAAGAAGTACAACGCGGTTTCCATCCCGCCACGGGGAACACTGCCTGCGGACAAAACGTCAGCCGCGAGCCGCGGCTTATCCGGTGTGGGTTCGTCCGCCGATACTCTCTTCGCGGAGGTGGAGATTGGCGGAGGGCGTACCGCTTTCGGCGCCTCAAGAATGGCGGGAGGCGCGTCAACTATCGGCGTTTCGTTGTCCGGTTCCGGCGCTTCGGGGCCCGCTCCAGCCGCCCGGCCTCAACCCGTGGGACAGAGGGATACCGACCCGATACGGCAGAAGATATACGATATGCGCAGCCTTGCCGCCGGCAACCCCTTCGCCATGCGGGACGCAGAATTATTCTACAAACAGGCGAAGTATATGGAAGATTTTGCTGACGACTTCGGTGAAAACGAGTCCCTTTCCATGTATTATCCCTGTTATCAGCTCATGGGCTACAAGCAGCTCCGTACGTATTTCACCTGGCGCTCGGCTTTCCGCCGGGGAGAGATCAGGCGGACGTCTTTGTCCTACCTGTTCCTCTATACCTACGAAGTGTTATGCAATATCGGCGTTAATGGCCCCGCCGACGGGCTTCTCAGGCTAACCGCCCTCTGGGAGGCGTATCATGAATCCGAACCGGCGCTGGAGAACTATCTCCCCCGCTGGTTTAAGGATTATCATATTTACTATGGCTTATACGAAGGCTTTCCGGATTTCGTCGGAAGGTACGCCTTATGGAAACATTATCCAGAGTTCTTTGCGGTGGACGCCGGCGCGGAAGAAAGCCTGGCGCTCTGGAACCGTATATCCGGTTATGACGTCACCAAGTCAAATTTTTATAACGCGGGAAACGAAGATTTGTTTCGCGGCTGTTTCTATGCCGTACTCACCGGCGTGCGGGCCTTATGTGACGAACGGGATATCCGCTTTGAGGATTTACTGCTTTATCGCGCGTCCGGCCGGGAGGCGACATGGTATCCCTTTCCCCGGGCGATGTTTTATCCCTGGCTGCGGCAGGCCGACCGACAGGTCGATTTACCCGGTGGCGAGACTTATTATTGTAAGGATAACCGTTGGACGGCAAACCTGTCCATATATTATGCGGGCAGGAAGGAATTCGTGGGTTATCTGATCAGAAAGACGGAGGAACGCCTGCGGCTGGCGACGGGATATAAGTATAAGATAAGCGCCGACCACAGCGCCGCCTGGCAATCAATCAAAAAGTTGAAGGCGCTGGGGATAAGCTTCGCGGATCTGAACGGCGCCATAGAGCGGTCTGTAGCGGATTTCCACAGAGATATCAACCGGACCGTCGTCGTGGTCAATCAGGATAACCTCGCCCGCATCCGCGAAGAAGCCTTGGGTACGCAAAGCAGGCTGATCGTGCCGGAGGGCGGCGGGCCGCAGGCGCCGGGCGCGGCTGAGCCGACTGCGGCTGAGCCGACTGCGGCGCACGGCGAGAAGCCGGCGCAGACCGTAGAAGCGACGCGCGGCGCGGCAGCCGAAGATCAGGCCGGCTGGTTCGGACCGGCAGCGGAAGAAGAACCTTTCCTGCCGTCGGCGCAGGCGCCTGCCCCCGCCGAGCAACCGCCCGAACCTGCGGAGCCGTTCCCACTCCCCGCAGACCTCGCCTCCGACGGTTGGACCGCTTTACGGGAGGCTCTGGACGACGTGGAGCGCCAGGCCTTATCTCTCGTACTACTGGGCGGCGAAGGCGTCAGGACTTTTGCCGACGAACACGGTCTTATGCTTGAAGTGCTGGCGGACAGTATCAATGAAAAATCCGCCGACCTCATCGGCGACGCCCTCCTGGAGACGGACGACGGAATGACAATTTACAGCGAGTATATTGATAAAGTCATGGAAATGGTAGGATCGGTATAGTAATGGATAATCAGGCGCCGGCGCGGATAGCGAACATTTTAATCAACGCCCTCAAAGGAGGCGTCGTGCCTCGTGTGGGGCTGGAGTACATCACGGTGGGGAGGGCCCAGGAAATCGCGGCTATCCTGGACGACGTGGACCTCATCGCCGACGGCGGCGCGTCTTTCCGTTTCGTCGTGGGAAGGTATGGGAGCGGGAAAAGTTTTCTTTTGCAAACCATACGCAACTACGCCACCGCCAAGGGCTTTGCCGTGGTGGACGCGGACCTCTCCCCCGAACGGCGCTTCGCCGGGACGAAGGGACAGGGGCTGGCGACCTATAAAGAACTCATCCAAAACCTCTCCACCAAGTCCAAACCGGACGGCGGGGCGCTGCCGCTGATCCTGGAGAGATGGATATCCGGTATACAGACAAGCGTCAAGACGCAGACCGGTCTGGCGGGGGAAGCCTTTGACCTTGAGGTGGAGAAGCAGATCTACGCGGTCGCCGGCGGCCTCGAGGGGATGGTAAACGGATTCGAGTTCGCCAAAGCCGTAGTCACCTACTGGCGGGCTTACCGGCGGGACGACGCCGCGCTGAAAAGCAGCGTCCTGAAGTGGTTCCGGGGGGAATACGCTACCCGCAGAGAGGCGAAAGCGGACCTGGGCATCAACTTTATCGTCACCGACGAGACCTGGTACGATTTCCTGAAGATTTTCGCCATATTTCTGGTCAGCGCCGGTTACAACGGATTGTTGGTAATCATCGACGAACTGGTCAACATCTATAAGATCCCCAACTCCATCACCAGGCAGAACAATTACGAGAAAATCCTCACGATGTACAACGACGTATTGCAGGGAAAAGCGAGGCATATCGGCTTCCTGATGAGCGGCACGCCCCAGTGCATCGAGGATAAATATAAGGGCATTTTCAGCTACGAGGCCCTGCGGTCACGGCTGGCGGAAGGGCACTTCTCCGCGGAAGGGATGAAGGACCTCACCGCCCCCATCATCAGGCTGCTCATGCTCACCCAGGAGGAGATGTACGTCCTGGTGGAGAAGCTCAGAGATATTCACGCAGGTCTTTACCATTATACGCCGACGCTGAGCCACGAAGAACTGGTATATTTTCTCACTGTGGAGTATAACAGGGTGGGCGCCGATACCCATATCACCCCCCGGGAGATCATCCGCGACTTCATCGAGCTCGTCAATATCCTCCATCAGAACCCCGGGAGAAGCGCCGCGGATATCCTGGGCAGCAACAGTTTCGAATTGGCTAAGGGCGGTCTGAGCGACGAAGAGATTCACAGCGACTTTCAAGAATTTGAGGTGTAGTCAACATTATGGACGTTTTCAGCCGGCTTGCCCCTTTCATCCAGGATTTTATCTATCAAAATCAGTGGGAAGAGCTCCGCGGGATACAGGTGGCGGCTTGCGAAGCCATTTTTGACAGCGGCGACAATCTCCTGCTTTCCTCCGGCACGGCTTCCGGCAAGACCGAAGCCGCTTTCCTGCCCATTCTGACGGAGATGTACGAAAACCCGTCCAAATCCGTGGGCGTGATGTATATATCGCCTTTGAAAGCGTTAATCAACGATCAGTTTAAACGGCTTGAGCTGTTGCTTTTAGATTCCCATATCCCGGTGTATAAATGGCACGGCGACGCGTCGTTATCGCAAAAAAACGAATTGCTCAAGCATCCCGAAGGCATTCTGCAGATTACGCCGGAATCACTGGAAAGCCTGCTGACGAATAAGCGGGGCGCCTGCCTGCAGTTGTTTTCCGACCTGCGCTTCATCATCGTCGACGAGGTCCATCACTTCATGCGGGACGCCCGGGGCATACAACTGCTCTGTATATTGGAACGCCTGCAACAACTTACCGGCGTCGTCCCTCGGCGGGTCGGGCTGTCCGCTACTCTGGGGGACGTGTCCCTGGCGCAGGCCTGGCTCAACACCGGTACGGGCCGCGGCTGTATCGCCCCCGTCACTGACGAAGGCGGGAAGCGCGTCCGGCTCCATGTGGAGCGCTTTGTGAACTACGCCGACAAGCGCGACCTGGAGGAGCGTGACGGCAGCGGCAACGTAGTTAACGTCGGCGGCGGTGATATGGGCAACCGGGAGCATTATGAATATCTCTTCAAAATGACTCTGGACAAGAAGACCATCATCTTCACCAACAGCCGGGAAGAAACCGAGCTGGTGATGGCAAACCTGAAGGAAATCGCGCTGAAGAACAAAGCCCCCGACGTGTACCGGGTACATCACGGCAACGTATCGGCCCTGATCCGGGAAACGACGGAGGACGAGATGAAGTCCGCCGACGAGAAAATCGTCACCGGCGCCACAGTGACCCTGGAGCTCGGCATCGATATCGGCTCTCTGGACCAGGCGGTGCAGGTGGGCGCTCCGCTTAGCGTATCCAGCTTCGCCCAGCGGCTTGGCCGCTGCGGGCGGCGCGGTCAGGTCCCTCAACTTTTGTTTACTTTTGTGGAGGATCTGCAGATCAACGCGGCGGATACCCTGGGCCCTATCAACTGGGAATTCATCCGAACCATCGCCATCATCGAGCTTTATACGAAGGATCACTGGCTGGAGCCGATACCGCCCCGCCGCCATGCTTACAATCTGCTCTATCATCAGACCATGAGCCATCTGAAAAGCTGCGGCGAGCTGTCCCCGGCAGCTTTGGCCCAAGCTGTGTTGACGCTGGGGTGTTTTCAGGAAATCTCTCAGGAGGATTACCGCCTGCTCCTGGCTCATCTCATCGACGTAAACCAGTTGGAACGCACCGAACAGGGCGGCCTGATCATCGGCAGGGAAGGCGAGAAGGTCGTCAACAGTTATAAGTTTCTCACTGTTTTCATGACGCCGGAGTATCTGCTGGTGAAAGACGAAAACCGTACCATCGGTACGGTGGATAAGGTCTATCCGGTGGGTTACCGCTTCGCCCTGGCGGGGCTGACCTGGGAGACGGTGGACGTCAACGAGAAGTCCAAGGTGATTTTCGTTAAGCGGGTGCCGGGTATATCGGTGGTGGACTGGAACATGGACTTTGAGGTGGATTTGCATACCCAACTCGTGCGGAAGATCTGGAGCGTCCTGGCGGAAGAAGCTCAGTATCCCTATCTGAGCGAACGCTGCGCCGAACGCCTGGGCGAGATACGGTACATCGCCCGCAACAGCGGCATTTTAGAGCACGTAGTCACGCCTCTGTCCGACCGGAAGTTCGCCGTATTCCCCTGGGTGGGAACGCGGCAGCTCTTCACCCTGCACTACGCCCTGCTGCACAGGAAGATCCGGAGCAAGCTGCCCTGGATCACCAGCGTATACCTGGAAGTCGTCTTCGACGGTACGGCGGAGGAGCTGGCGTCGGTCGTCGGCGACATCCTGGGTTCCGAGCTGAACCTGTATGACCTGCCCCTGCCGGATAAGGTCCAGGTCATGGGCAAATACAACGAATTTATCCCGCCCGCGTTGCTCCGCAAGCAATTTGTGGAAGACTACCTCGACTTCGAAGGCCTGCGGGAAGCGATGCAAGGTTGAAAAGCAAAAAAGGGAACGGTTTTCTTCGTAACCTACGTTCAAATAGGCAAAGAGAACCGTCCCTTTTATGTCTTCTAAGTTAAATTCTATTTATCTGCTAAAGCCGAGGCTCTGCATCCAGGTGTCAAGCTGATCCAGCAGGCGCTTCTCATCCAGGTCGGTGCGGTCGCCGGGCTGGCTGCCTTCGTAGTGCATGACGCTGAGCCCCGCGTCCCGCAGGTACATAGCCTGCTCTTTGCGGGTCAGGGTACAGCCTACGCCGTGGCGCCAGATGGGCAGCAACGCGCCGTCCGCTTGCATGAACTTAGCGAATTCCGCGATCCTCCACCGGTAGATGTATTCGTCAAACTTCATGCCGCCCAATGGCCTGGCGTTGGGTGACGCGCCGTAACGGAAGATGTCTTCCCTTGTTTCGATGGGCGTATCGTCGGGATATGCGGACTCAACCCTCGGCTTCCAGCTGCCGTCCGGCTGCTCCTCATACGTGGACCCGGCGCCGTGGGAGTACTGCGAGCCCAGGCACACCGCGCCGTATTCTTCCATGTAGCGGTAATACTTCATATAATGCCAGGACGGCGGATGGGCCTCTATCCAGCGGAAGCGCTCGTTGCCCACGGCGGCGATATGATTATCCGCCCGCCATTTGACCTCGTCCCGGACCATTTTCCAGAAGTTCACCGTCTCCTCCGGGTCGACCTTCGTCAGCCCGCCGATGGTATAGACCGAGTACAGGTCTTTCACCGACAGGGGGGTGGGGATGGTCCGCGCCATGATGTAGGAAATCTCTTTGGAATACTCGCTCCTCACCGCGTTGGCGTTCATTAATTCATGGACCTTCTCCTCGTCAAACTTCTGACCGAAGATGCGTTCGATATCGTTGATAATCCTGAAGAAGCAATAGATCTTATGCTCCAGCATGGCTTCTTCCCGTTGGGGGTCGTAAGGGCCTGAGTACATGGTAAGGTCGGCCATCCACTGGGGCATGTTCTCGAAGTCCCTGGCTTGCTGGCCCCGCTTGGCGTGCTGATCGCATACGCAAGGCATGGGTACGACCAGCTTGCGTCTCGGCCAGGGGGAATCGTCTTCGATATACCCCAGGAATTGCCCGCCCCAACAGTTCCCCTGATAGCCGCAGACCTCGCGGCCCCAGCCTCTGACCTCGCTGGCAAGCCTGGCCCTGCGCGCGTAAGGTTCGTTCTTATTCTGCATCATCGATCCCACGGGATTGTCCTCGATGATAGTCAGCGCCGGAAAGGCCTGGCTCCAGTCAAAACCTGTGCCGTAGCCGCAGTTGCCCTGCCCTACGACCTTTTCCACGCTTTCGATGGATTTCTGCCATCCTGCCCTCAGTTCCTTCGCTTTATTCCAGAACTCAAGAGGTCTTGTTTCCCATAACTGTCCCTTTGCCATAAAAAGCACCTCCTTGCTTGTCTCGCCGGAAATGAATTGTCCTACTCAACCGACTTGTCTCTTTTATTTCTTTAGCAATATCATACAACGGCGCTTTCGGATTGTAAATGAAAGAAATTGTAATCGCCGCCGGTCTGCATTATAATCAAAAAAAACGTTATCGGAGGTTTCTTTATGAACTGGCCTTTCATCATCGGCGCTCTTAGCGCGGGATTCAGCTTGTCCTTTCTTTATCTAACCGCCGTATGGCGGATGTCCGTCATCGAGTATAGATTTTTTCAATGGCTCGAAAGACGCCTGGGCTCGCGGGGCCTGACCCTGACCTTTGCCGTGCTGGGGGCGGTGTTTCTATGCATCGGCGTCGTATTGATTTACATTGGCGTTAAAAACGCCTCAAATTATCGATAACGAATTCCGACGTCTTTTTTGTTGAATTTTATTGAATTTGGAGAAAAATAGTTCAATATCTCTTGCCAAGTGGCTTGCGATGTGGTATAGTCTACAGGAATCTACCGGATCGTACTCATTGAAAGGAACCGCGCGCGTTGAGTCACCATAAACACGGCAAAGATTTATCCGATTTAAAGGAAATGCTGCTTACCGCGCAGGAGCGCAAGCTCATCGAAGCCGTCAGAAGGCTGGGTTCAGGCGAAGAGAGGGTAGTCGTCAAGGATTCGGAGATCGTCGTGATCGAAGAAAGAAAACCCTCCGACGGGGACATGCAGGCCCTTACGGTACAGGAACGCAAAATCATTGAGATCGTCCGGGAACTGGACTACGGCGAAGAGAGGGTAGTCGTCAAAGACTCGGAGATCGTCCAAATCGAGGAGAAAAAGTCAATAAAGCTGTAAATTAAACGGCCTCGCCGTTTATGCGCCAAAGCGGAAGAACCGGAGTGTGCTCATCTACTGGGATTCTGATTTTATCAGGATCGCGGATGTAGCGTACTTCGGCTTTTTATGTTGAGGAGGAAGCGAATAAAATGGGTAGCTTCAATGTACATGACCATGTAAAGATAGTCGCAGACAATGAATGGACCGGTTTGGTCGGCATCGTGCGGGACATTTCCAACGGTTTTTTGCATATCGTATGCGTAAAAAGGCCGACGGACATGTATCTGGTGGACGAACGCAATATCGACGACATTGAGTTATTTGAGTATTAAACGGTGTGCGAGGAGTTTCCCGAAATCAAGCGCGAAGGCTTATGATGGGCACAATGATGAGCAAATGTTTGCTTTTTCATTGTGTTCGCTTACGATATCAGTTATAATAACTAAATAGTTTAAGCGTTTAACATCCCATTCTATAAGAGGAGGCTCATTTTCATGTTGAAAAAGCTCGTTACACTTTCTCTCGTTTGTTTGTTGATCGTATCACTGGCTTCCTGCGGCGGTACCGCGTCCAGCGGCGGCGGCTCTGTCCAGCCCATCCTGATCGGTCATGAGGTAGCCCTCACCGGCGGCTCCGCGCTATGGGGCGAGGCTGAGAAAAACGCCTTGGATATGGAAATCGAGAAGATCAACGCCAACGGCGGCGTCCTGGGCCGTCCCATCGAGATCAAACGTTACGACAATAAAGCGGATCAAACCGAAGCCGTCAATGTGGCGAACAGGCTGGTCGCGGACAAGGTCGTAGCAATCATCGGCCCGGCGCAGAGCGGCGTAGCCATCGCGGCCACATCCGTCACCGAACCGGCGAAGCTCATCCTGATCGGGACGACCACGACTAATGAAAAGGTCACGGTGGACGACAATGGTAAACTCCATCCGTATAATTTCCGGACCACGATCATCGACCCTTATCAGGGGCTGGTAGCCGCCAACTTCGCCCTCAATGACCTGCAGTCCAAACGGGCCGCTACGTTCATCGATATCGGCTCCGATTACTCTCAGGGTCTGGCTCAGCATTTCATCGACGTCTACACCGCCGGCGGCGGGACCATCGTGACCCAGGAAGCCTTCCGTTCCGAGGAACTGGACTACCGGGCGCAGTTGGGCAAGATCAAAGACGCGGGCGTCGACCTGGTCTTTATGCCCACGATGCAGAAGGAAGCCGGCCTTGCGATGAAGCAGGCGCGGGAGCTGGGGCTTGATTGCCACTTCCTGGGCGGCGACGCCTGGGCCAGCATCGAGCTCATCGAGCTGGGCGGCGCGGCGACGGAAGGCTGCTTCTACGTGAACCTGGCTAGCCTGGAGGACCCGGTGCTGAAGGATTGGGTCGACGAGTATAAGACGAAATGGGGCAAGGAGCCCGTTATGCCTAACCCCGTATTTGCCGTGGACGCGCTCTACGCCATCATCGCGGCTATAGAAGGTACCGGCGGCACCGATCCGGACAAGATGGCGGAGTATATCGCCAATCTGAAGGATCTCAAGGTCCTTACCGGACATATGAGCATGGAGCCCGATACCCATAACCCCACAGGCAAATCCGCGGTCATTGAAACGGTCAAAGACGGAGCCTTCACATTCTACAAAGGCGTCAGCTAAATCTCAATCCAATACCGGGTGGCCTGTATGAAACCGGGCCACCCGGATTTTTCCACTTAAATGAGTAACGCATGGGCAACCCCGCGGTATATTCCACTCTTCGGGTATCGGCAGGGGCGGTTCATGCATAAACTGCCAAAGCCGCGCCGCGTTATGCTATGGGCGCAGTTCGTCAAGGAGATTTCGCGTTATGTTTATGCAGACGCTTGTGACCGGCGTCGCCGTGGGCGGCGTATACGCATTAATGGCCGTAGGTTATTCCCTGATTTTCAGCATCCTGAATTTCAGCAACTTTGCTTACGGCTCTATTATCATGCTGGCGTCCTATGTGGGGTATTTCTCCCTGACGTCTTACGGTATGCCCTTTCCTCTCGCGGTGGTCGTCACCATGCTGGGCGCGGCGGCCCTCAGCCTGCTCAACGAACGTATCTCCTATAGCTCCCTGCGCAAGCGCAACGCCCCCTCCCTTTACTTTATGATCAGCGCCATGGGCACCTCCATCTTTCTGGAGAACATGGTCTACGCCACTATCGGCGCCAGCTTTAAGGCCTATCCGCCATTGTTTGCCCAGGCGACGGTGAAGCTGGGCAGCTCAACCATAGGGAAGCTGGATTTATTCGCCATTATATTTTCTTTTACCGCCATTTTTATCCTGAACTATTACATCAACCATACCCGCACCGGGATCGCTATCCGCGCGGCTTCTTATGATTCCACCATCGCCCAGATCAACGGAGTGAACCTGACGTACGTGATCGGCCTTGTCTTTATCCTGGCCGGGCTTCTGGCAGGGCTCTCCGGCGTGTTCCTGGGGTTGAAGTATATGGCCTACCCCACTATGGGCTGGATTACCAACAAAGCCTATGTATCCGCGGTGATCGGCGGGCTGGGCAGCCTGCCCGGCGCGGTGGTGGGCGGATTAATCCTGGGGGTGCTGGAATCCCTGGTGTCCGTATATATTTCTTCTACTATACGGGATGTGTTCAGCTTTTCCTTTCTGATCTGCATCCTGTTGTTTATGCCGTCCGGTTTGTTTGGAAGATATCTGGAGGAGAAAGTCTGAGGTGAATTGAACTGTCCCCTTATATACAAGGTATACTGACCATCGCCATGATCCAGGCTATCTCCGTCACCGGACTGGCTGTTTTCACCGGCTTTACCGGGCTGATGTCTCTGGGGCATGCCGCGTTTATCGCCGTGGGCGCGTACACCGCCGCTATCTGCACTAAGACTTACGGCCTCCCTTTCATCGCGGCTATCCCTCTCGCCGCCCTCATGTCCGGGCTGGTCAGCCTCATTATCGGCGTCCCCACGCTGAGAGCTAAGCTGCGCAGCGACTACTTCACCATCGCCACCCTGGGCTTTGGCGAAGCCGTCCGCGTGCTTCTTGAAAACCTGTCTATCACAAACGGCGCCCGGGGGCTTGCCAGCCTGACGAAGTACTCCACCCTGCCCAGGGCCGCCGTCGCCCTTGTCATCGTGGTCTTTCTGGCGAAAAACTTCGTTTTCTCCCGCTACGGCCGCATGGCTATCGCCATCCGGGAGGATCACGTGGCGGCGGAGATGGCGGGGATCAACCTGTTTAACGTCAGGCTGCGCTCCTTGTTCTTCAGCGCGGTCTGCGCCGGGGTTGGCGGCGCCTTCCATGCCCATTACATCGCCTTCATTCAGCCGAATATGTTCACCAACGTCCAGTCCACCCTGCTGACTGCTTCTGTGGTGGCGGGGGGCATAGGCAGCCTCACCGGGCCGGTGATCGCGGCTTTGCTTTTTGCCAGCATACCGGAACTGCTGCGTGCCGCTGAGATGTGGCGCCTGGTGGTGTACGGCGGGGTGCTCGTGGCTATTATGGTTTTGCGCCCCCAGGGCATCTTTGGTTATAGAGAAATCAATCACCTCTTCCGAAAGAGGCGCCCGGCGCCCGCGAGCGCCGCGCCTGATATAACGGTGGACGGGGGTGATGATTCATGAGCGATTTCGCCGCGAGGGTGGAAAACCTGGGGAAGAACTTCGGCGGTATACTGGCGGCGGAGGAAATCACGTTTCAGGTCCGCGAGAAGGAAATCATGGGCATCATCGGACCAAACGGCGCCGGCAAAACCACGATTTTTAACCTGATGACGGGCGTGTATCCGCCTACGGCGGGTCAGGTCTTTTTAGGCGATGAAGATATCACCAAGCTGGCCCCCGACGTGATCGTGAAAAAAGGCGTATCCCGTACATTTCAGAATATTCGCTTATTTAAGCGTCTGACCGTATTGGAAAATGTAGTCACGGCCCTGGATTTGAATTATCCCATGTACAACATCGGCGAGGCCCTGTTTTTGAACCTGCCTTTCCTGAAAGGCAAGGTGAAACGCGCGGAGAAGGAGCTGCGGGATAAGGCCATGTCCTTTCTGGATACCGTGGGTATCTCCCATCTGGCGGGCAATCAGGCCGATAGCCTGCCATACGGCTTACAGCGTAAGCTGGAGATGGCCCGCGCCCTGGCTCTCGAGCCTAAGCTGCTGCTCCTGGACGAGCCGGCGGCGGGGATGAATCCGGAGGAATCCATGGATCTTGCCAGGCTTATCCAAAGGATACAAAAGGACTTCGATATCACGGTGCTCCTCATCGAGCATCATATGGATTTAGTCATGTACTTATGCCATCATATATTCGTGATGAATTTCGGAAGGGAGCTGGCTCAGGGCAGCCCGGAGGAGATACAGGAAAACCCGGCTGTACTTAAGGCTTATCTGGGAGAGGGGCGGAACAATGGCTAAGGCGGATGGGGTCCATCTCAACGTCGATAAAATCAACGTTTTCTATGGTAATATTCACGCCCTGAATAATGTCAGCCTGAAGGTAGACGAGGGCCAGATCGTCTCCATGGTCGGCGCCAACGGCGCCGGGAAGTCCACTCTGCTGATGACCCTGGCCGGCGTGTTGAAAGCGAAAACAGGTTCTGTGACTTTCGACGGCGCGCCCCTACCCGACGCCCCTCACAGAGTGCTTGCCGCGGGTATCTGTCTTGTCCCGGAGCGGCGGCGGCTATACGCCAACCTCACGGTGAGGGAAAACCTGATGATGGGCGCCCACCTTCGCAAGAACAAATCGGAAATCAATGAAGACCTGGAGAGGATGATGGATCTTTTCCCCATCATCCGGGAACGGGTGAAGCAGTACGCCGGGACCCTCTCCGGCGGCGAGCAGCAGATGGTAGCCATAGCCCGGGGGCTGATGGGCAGACCGAAACTGCTGCTGATGGACGAGCCTTCCCTGGGCCTGGCGCCGCTGATCATTCAGCAGGTTTTTGATACGGTAGCCGGCTTGAAGCAGCAGGGAATCACCATTCTGCTGGCCGAGCAGAACGCGTTTCAGTCCCTTGAGATATCCGACTACGCCTATGTGCTGGAAACCGGTCACATCGCCCTGGAAGGCACCGGGCAGGAACTGCTCGCGGACGAACGCGTTCGCGAAGCCTACCTTGGCGTGCGCCAAAAAGCGATAGAGTGACGCTCTATATCACTGTTTCGGTTGGCACTTCAGCCCGTTTTGCAGCCTATAGCACCTGTTGCATGATATGCAACGGGATTTCGTCCTGTCCCCATCCAGCCAACGTTTAACCAGGCCGGGCTCCCGGATCAGCGGGCGGCACAGCCCGATGGCTTCGATACCGCCCTTATTCAGCCACGCGTCGATTACGTCCGGCGTGCGGAAGCCGCCTGTGCTGATTACCGGTATACCGATCCGTTCGGCAAGCTCCAGCGCTTCGGGGGCGAAGCTCCCTTCGTCGCTTTCTTCTACGATGGGCATGCTTGGGGATGTGCTTCTGCCGAATCCTAAGCCGGCGCTGAGCTCTATAGCCTGCATACCGCCTTTCTCCAGCTCCCGGCACAGCCGGGCGCATTCCTCCATCGTAATGGACTCTTCCACCAGGTCCTTGCAGTTAATTTTGACCCATATCGGATAGTCGCTACCTGCCTCCCGGGTCATGGCGTCAAGAGCCTCAAGGACGATCCGCCCTCTGCCCATGATATCCCCGCCGTATTCGTCGGTACGTTTATTAAAATACGGACTCAGGAACTGGCTGATCAGATATCCGTGAGCGCCGTGGATCTGCGCCCCGTCCGCGCCCGCCTCCTTGCATAGAGCCGCCGCATGGCCGTAGCTGCCTACGAGGTCGGCGATCTCCTGTTTTGTCATCGCCCGGACGGGTATATCCGGCGTCATGATGATGTCGGACGGCCCCATGGGCTTATCCGCCCCCTCCGGCATCATGGCTTTCGCGCCCACATGCACGAGCTGCACCACGATTTTGCAGCCGTAAGAATGTACCAGATCGGCAATCTTTCTGAACTCCGGCACGAACCCGTCGTGGATGACGTTAGGCATGCGCCCATGAAAACCGGAGTTTTCGTCCACGCCGAACATCCCTGTGATGATGACGCCGGTCTCCCCTTTAGCCAGGTCTTCATAGACGGGATGATTCGCTTCGGTGAGCCGCGCCGCCCCCTCCGCGTAAGACTCCGCCGTAGCGCTGCGGACGATACGGTTTTTCGCGTCGATATTTCCTATCCTCACCGGATCAAACAATGTTTTCATGACAGCTCCTCCAATTCTTTTGCCTTTTCGTGAACCCGCAATCACGCCGGGAACTGATTCATTTCGCCCCGTTCCCTACCGTTCCCATATATACATATTCTTGGCGTTCAGAAACGCCGGTTTCTTTTCCATATGAAAAAACGTCGCTCTCCGCCGCGATATGCCAAAGGGCGATCCCCATGTCGACACAATGCAGTTTATTATAAATAAATCCAAGTAAGGAGCCGGATTTTTTTCGATAACAATGAATTTTACCATTCGCCGCGACAAAGAACCAATTTTGCGCGTTCACGGCGCTGGGCGCGAGACGGGCGGCTTCTAATCTCTCGTCGGTTCCTTCGCTGATTTCCGCCAATGGCTTACGTTTAAACTCGGATAGGGCGCGATGCAAAGGCTCGACAGGTTTTCCGAAAGCCATACCGATGACATGTGGTAAAGCGGACCCTTCTTTTTCTTCCGGTTTAGCCGCGCCAAGCCAGCAAGACCCTATCCCTGATCCGGAGAAGAATAAATCCATCTGCTGCCCGATGAACCCGATATTCTCATAAGCGCCCTCCCGCTCTTCGCTTCCGAAAAATAAATAATGCGGCGCTTTTACATTGAAAAGCCCTTTCGTTTTATTTGCGATATCGATGGAAAAGCGGATATCCGGGTAAAGCGGCTTTAGCTTCTCAATTTGCGCCCGCACCTTTTCCAGCGTTTCGGCGTCTAACGGCGCCAAATCGTATTTCCTCACAGATTTACGTTTGCGGATGATTTCGTTCATTTTGAATCCCTTTCTTATTCGCGCCTTCTGCGCGTGTATTTTATTATTTACCCGCGTCCGCGCAGAACGCTGATGATTTTTAGCCGAGCGCCGGTGACAAGGACGGAGCGGCGATAAATGCGGGAAGCCAGGAACATGATGAGAGGTAAAGCGGCAAGGGAAATAACGAGTGACAGCAACGCTTGCCAGAGCCCGAGCCCGCCTTGGAAGTAGTGAACGGTGGCGCCGATGGGCGAAAAGAGCGGAACGTAGTCAAGGGCGAAGCGGAGCGGGGCAATGCTGCTTAACGCGGGGATGACGACGGCAAGATAAGGAATCAACAGGATATACATGACGGGAGCGATAGCCGCGTTGACTTCTTCGGCGCGGGATACAGTGGCGGCAAAAGCCGCGTAAAGGGTGGCGTAGCTTAGGTAGCCGACAAGGAAGAAACCCAGCGCCAGCCAAATGGCGGATCCGAGATCCACATGGGCGAAAATATTGCCCATCAGTCCAAAGCCGCGGGCTGTGGCATAAGCGGCGACGAGGATGATCGCGATCTGGGTCAATCCGATGACGGCCATACCGATGATTTTACCGACCATCAATTGAAAGCTCGTCATACCGGAGAGGAGTATCTCGACGATACGGGAGGATTTTTCCTCGGCTACGCCGACGGCGATCATCGAGCCGGTTATAGTTATTGTCATGAATAATAAAATGCCTACGGCAAAACCTATCCAATAGCGGACGTCGAGACTGCCGCCGTCGGGGTTCTCGGCTTCGTAAGCCTCCCATAGTTCTCTGAAGCGGAGAGCGATTTGCGCGTTGATTTCCTCGGCATTGAGACCGTGGAGAGCCATAACTTCTTCTTCGGCCTGAGACTGGAGTTCAATTTGTTTTTGGGCGAATTCCGGAATCATGGCTGTGGATGCGTTTGCCATGTCCGCGCGGGAACCGATAAAAGCGATGACTATTATGCCAATAACAACGGCCATTGTCCCGAGTATATAGGCGCGATTGCGCATTTTTACAAATATTTCTCGTTTGGTTACGAGGAGGATATTATACATTCTTCGCCCCCTTTTCGCTTTTTGCGGCGGCACTTTCGTAGCCGGTCTCGTCTTCGGCTATGAGATTACCGAAAATAGAAGCAAGCGGCGTAGGAATCTCGATGGTTTCCGGAGCGTTGGCTGCTTTGCGTAATTCAGCCGGAGTACCGGCGACGATGATTTTCCCATGGCTGATGATGGCAATCTCGGTAGAAACCTGGTCAACCAGTTCGAGCTGATGACTGGAAAAAAGAATCGACAAGCCTTCCTCTGCTTTTTCGCGTATGACGCCAGACATGGTTTTGACCGCGATGGGGTCAAGGCCGGAGAAGGGTTCGTCTAAAATGAGGGCCCTGGGTTTTGCGATAAGAGCAACGGCGAGCTGGACGCGTTGTTGGTTGCCGGTGGAGAGTGTTTCAAGCTTCTTGTCCGCGTATTGGGCGATATCAAGCCGCTCGATCCATTCCGTAGCTTGCTTCCGGGCTACCGCTTTTTTTATGCCGCGAATCTCGGCAAAAAAGACGAGTTGCTCAAATACCTTCATTTTCGCATAGAGGCCACGCTCTGATGGCATATAGCCGATTTGCCTGCGGCTGTCCTGAGCAGCGGGATTTCCATTAATCAGAATCTCGCCGCTGTCCGGGAGCAAAACGCCCATGATTATACGCATAAGGGTGGTCTTTCCCGCCCCGTTAGCGCCGACGAATCCGAAGATGACACCGGGCTCTAATTTAAGGTTGACGCCGCTTAATGCCTGCGTATCGCCAAACGCTTTGCTGACGCTATTTGCCTCGATTTTCATAGCATTATCTATCAATACAGCCACGACCCCCTCTGCTGCGGATGCGATTCTGGTTCGAACAGTAGCGAGAACGTCTTCGTTGCCAGCAGCGCCCGTAATCTGTTTACTATCGTGCTGTAAGTATATCACACAGAATGTAGTTTTCAATCCACGCGCCCCTTGCGGGGAGCGACCTGCACTATGGGCAAATATTTGACTCTTATTATCTTTCAATCCACGCCCCTCTTGCGGGGAGCGACTTCTTCAGTAGATGTGTAGCTCATGTATGGCGTAGACTTTCAATCCACGCCCCCCTTGCGGGGAGCGACAAACCGTTGATGCCGCGAACAGGTACGGGTTGATCCTTTCAATCCACGCCCCCCTTGCGGGGAGCGACATATGCCGACAAGGACGGTTACTACGGCGGATATTCCGCACCATTTTTTACACCTTGACCGCTACAGTTTTACGTCTTGACCGCTGGAATTAGACATCTCCGTCGCTGAAATTTGACACCATTGCCGCAGTCGTTTAACAGTAACCTTTATTTATCCAGCCTCCTCTTGAATAATATAGGGACGCGCATAGTGCGCGAATATTTAAGAGGAGGTCATTGTATGACCGATTACCGCGAGATCCTGCGGCTCGACAGCCTTGGGATCAACCACTCACAGATTGCCTTGAGCATTGGCTGCACGAGGCAAACCGTCATTTCTGTTTTGAAGAAGGCAAGACAGAAGAATCTCACTCATCGGATGGCACAGGAATTCTCTGATCGGGAACTGGTTGAGGCTATCCAGGATGGGGCGCTAAAACGGGTCCCATATCGAATGCCGGATTATGAAAAGGTCCACAAGGAACTCATGCGTTCCGGCGTGACACTCAGCCTTTTATGGATTGAGTATTGCGAGGAATGCCGCAAGTCCGGGGAGCTACCGTACCAATCAACACAGTTCAACAAGTACTATGCAGACTTCGCCCGTAAAACAAAGGCCACGATGCACATTGAGCGGAAGCCGGCGGAATCCCTTGAAGTCGATTGGTGCGGGTCAACGATGCCGGTCATCAACAGCGAAACCGGCGAAATCGAGGATGCCTATGTTTTCGTCAGCGCCCTATCATACAGCGGGTACTCCTATGTCGAAGCCTTCTGGTCCATGGTTAAGGAGAATTGGATACAGGCCAACGTGAACGCTTTTGCTTTTTTTGGCGGAGTGACGAGGTGGGTCACGCCGGACAACCTCAAGACCGGGATCACAAGCAATACCCGCACGGAGACGGTGGTCAACAAAACGTATCAGGAGATGGCCGAACACTATGGCACCGCGATCATCCCGGCGCGTATTGAGGCGCCGAATGACAAGCCACACGCCGAAGGCTCGGTCAAAATAACACAGACGTGGATCATGGCGGCGCTGAGGGACTGTACGTTCTTTACCCTAGCTGAGCTGAACGAAGCCATCCGCGAAAAGCTGGTCGCGTTCAACACGCACGAATTCCAGAAAAAACAGGGGAGCCGGCAGAGCTGGTACCTGGAAGAAAAGCCGTTCCTTTTGCCGCTTCCGAAACACCCGTTCGAGATCGCCGAATGGAAGCAGGCCACCGTCCAAAAAGATTACCATGTCAAATGCGGCATCCATTATTATTCGACGCCCTATGGCTATATCGGGAAGAAAGTGGACGTCCGTATGACAAGCCACATGGTGGAAATCCTGTACGAAGGGATGCGGGTCGCTTCCCATACCCGGGCTGAAGGCTATCAGGGGAAGTACGTCACCCAGGAAGCGCATATGCCGACGAACCACCAGCAATACGGCGTATGGAGCGGCGACCGGTTCCGGCGCTGGGCAGCGAAGGTCGGCCCTTCGTGCGGCTCGGTCGTGGAATCCTTCCTCACCACCGCCAAGTTGGAGCAGCAAGCCTACAAAACCTGCAATGCTTTGCTCCACTTGACGGACAAATATTCCCACGCCCGTTTAGAGGCTGCCTGTACCCGTGTCCTGCAATTCACCATGCGCCCCAGCTATAAGGCGGTGAGCGCCGTCCTCAAGGCCAGCCAGGACGCCTTGGGCGGTAACCATCCTGGCGGCCCTGCCGGGGAACTGCCGGAATACGGCTTCATCCGTGGCGCTGAATACTATGGCGGGGGTGGTTCTGATGCTGAATGAGAATACGAGGCTGAAGCTGCGGAAGATGTCGCTCTCACAGATGGACGAGGAATATGAGCGCCAGATGCGCGACGCGACGGCGCTGAATTTAACTTTTGACGAGCGGTTCGGTATGATCATCGACAGCGAGTATGCCCGCCGCAAGAACAACAGGCTGGGCCGCCTCATCAAGCAGGCAGGGTTCGCCGATTCGGCGGCCTGCGTGGAAGATATCGCCTATGACGCCGACCGGAAACTAAATGCCAACCTTATCCAATCCCTGGCGTCCTGCGCCTTCATCGAGGACAAGCACAACCTCTGTATCGTCGGGCCTACCGGCGCCGGCAAAAGCTATTTGGCAACGGCCTTCGGCGTGGCGGCTTGCCGCAAATCGTACACGGTGAAATACACTGGGCTGCAGGATATGCTGATCGAACTGGCGGCGGCCAAGTTGGATGGGTCCTTCAATCAGGCGTTGGCCGTATACAACAGGGTAAAGTTGTTGATTCTGGATGACTGGCTTATGTTCGACATCCTAGACGATGGCGAAGCCTCCATCCTCTATAACCTGATCGAAAAACGTAAACACGTCGGCTCGACCGTTGTTTGTTCGCAAATTGACGCTAAGGGCTGGCATAGCAAGATCGGTAACAAAGTTGCCGCCGACTCGATTTGCGACCGTTTGGTCAACAGTTCTTATAAGATCGTTGTCGAAGGTGAAATGCGCAAGAAGCTGGCGGCGCCTGTTTTCGCCGAAGCGTAGCTTAGGCATTGAGTTTTTCGCTTTTGTTTCTAAGGAAATGAACGGATTTAGGCGGGTCATCCCGACCCGCCCATTTCCTCACAAACCCTGGGCGGCGCTCAGGTTGCTCTCCAGCATTGCCCTACCCTCCGCATCAGGAAAAGCAAGTTCAGTTTAACAGGCATATTGAGGGTTTTCAATGTCAAATCCTTGCGGCGGAGATGTTAAATTTCAGCGGTGATGATGTATAAAATCAGCGGTCAAGATGTAAAACGGTCAGCGGTTTGGGTGTCAATTCGGAACGTAATATGCGACGGCGGCCGTCTTTCAATCCACGCCCCCCTTGCGGGGAGCGACATGGGACATTGACGCTATAAAACCGCTTTATGACTTTCAATCCACGCCCCCCTTGCGGGGAGCGACTTTATAAGTTTATTAGTTACATGCGGTTTCCGTCTTTCAATCCACGCCCCCCTTGCGGGGAGCGACGACAGCGGGGGATTACATGATACCGCAGATAGAGCTTTCAATCCACGCCCCCCTTGCGGGGAGCGACATGCCATCAAGGTAATTCTTCGTATAGTAGTCATCTTTCAATCCACGCCCCCCTTGCGGGGAGCGACTTGGATATTCCTTGATATCTAATACCCCGCCAGTCTTTCAATCCACGCCCCCCTTGCGGGGAGCGACTGTACACCGAATCTGAAATAGCGGATAACGGGTTCTTTCAATCCACGCCCCCCTTGCGGGGAGCGACGGCTAAAAAGGAGAGAAAGAAAATGGCAGAGACAAACTTTCAATCCACGCCCCCCTTGCGGGGAGCGACTCATGTCGCGCCAAAGGATACGATCGAGGCAAACCTTTCAATCCACGCCCCCCTTGCGGGGAGCGACGGTTCCGTATTCGGGACGTTTTGCAACGGCATATCTTTCAATCCACGCCCCCCTTGCGGGGAGCGACTTGATGTTTTTCAGAGGGTAATTTGTAGCTAAGATCTTTCAATCCACGCCCCCCTTGCGGGGAGCGACACGGCCTTATCATCGGCAATCCAGCCCAATATATCTTTCAATCCACGCCCCCCTTGCGGGGAGCGACCGCAGACATCAAGCGGTGCATGGATCAGATACTCCTTTCAATCCACGCCCCCCTTGCGGGGAGCGACGGCGGATGGTTAAAGTCCGTTAGGCAAAGGGAATCTTTCAATCCACGCCCCCCTTGCGGGGAGCGACTTACGAGCTCAGCCTTTGTCATTGTCGTTGTCATTTCTTTCAATCCACGCCCCCCTTGCGGGGAGCGACAATTTCCTTTTACTGTATCATCAAATAACCGCTCTTTCAATCCACGCCCCCCTTGCGGGGAGCGACCTAAACAATTACCATTACACCGATTCTCCAATCATACTTTCAATCCACGCCCCCCTTGCGGGGAGCGACGTTACACCCATTCTATTCAAATAAATATGATATTACCTTTCAATCCACGCCCCCCTTGCGGGGAGCGACGTGTTTTTTATCATGAATAAGCTGTTTTCACAACTTTCAATCCACGCCCCCCTTGCGGGGAGCGACTAGGAACTTTGCTTGTCGCCATTGTATTACTGTCTTTCAATCCACGCCCCCCTTGCGGGGAGCGACTCCATATAACCACCAACAAGCCCTTGCAAAGCTCTTTC
>Ga0082212_10000440_pt1 | contig 60406 bp, 59 predicted proteins | sample TergutNt197P3_FD_71548 | JGI IMG/M metagenome (GOLD analysis project Ga0082212, IMG submission 71548) | Neocapritermes taracua P3 segment gut microbial communities from Petit-Saut dam, French Guiana - Nt197 P3 | ecosystem: Host-associated > Arthropoda: Insects > Digestive system > Gut ... | reverse complement strand
GGGGTAGAGCTTTCCCGCTAATGACGCGGGATATTTCCTGTCCGCGATATCGGGAATCTGCGCCGCGGTGAACGCCACCACGTTATAATCGGCATTGTCGCGGTAAAACGTGTTGAAGTTGTGGAAATCGCGCCCCGCCGCACCTATTATGAGGATTTTTCTCGGTTTATTTGCCATTGTTTTTGTTCTCCGTTTCTTTTTATTTTTTAACCTTGACATTTGCTTACAAATCAAGTATAATACATTTGTTCCGATAAGTCAAATTACTTTTTTTAATGATAACGATAAGAGGAGCTAATAATCAATATGTTAGTCAGCATGGAATTATATAGAAGCTTCTGTGAGGTTGCGACTACGGGGAATGTTACGAGAGCGGCAGAGAAGCTTTTTATTTCACAATCGGCGGTGTCACAGGCGATTAAGCAATTAGAGGATAAGCTCGAAACAAGATTATTTGACCGAAGCGCGCGTGGAATGAGCCTTACTCCGGAGGGGAAAACTTTATTCTCGTATGTCAGTAATGCGGTAAACCTAATCGAAAACGCACAGGAAAAGCTTACTAAAATGAAGAGTCTCAGCGAAGGTTCAATTAAAATCGGAGCGTCCGACACAATTTGCAGCGTGCTTTTACTCAACCTCCTCAAAAGCTTTAAAAACGACCACCCCGACATTCATATTACCGTACTCGACACATCTACCAAACAATCCTTAGAACTCGTAAAAAACGGAACCGTTGACCTTTCCTTTGTAACGCTTCCGACCATAGAAGACGCGGCGATTGAAATTATCACGATTATGCCTATTCACGATTGTTTCATTGTCGGCGAAAAATATGAACACTTGACAAATACCGTGCTTAATCTGTCCGATTTGCGGGATTATCCTATATTAATGGTCGAAAGCACAAGCAATTCGCGTAAACAAATTGACCGCTTTTTAGCGCAACACGGTATCGAAATCGAACCGGCAATCGAGTTTGCGAGTCTCGGATTAATGCCGAAATTTGCAAAAGAGGGGTTGGGAATTGCCGCAACAATTAAAGAGGACGTCCCGGAAATGTTGGAAAACGGGGAGTTGTTCGAGCTTCAATTCAAAGAACAACTACCGGTGAGACACATTGCGCTCGCTCAAATAAAAAATGTCACCCTTTCTCCCGCGGCACAAGCGTTTAAAAACGCAGTGCTTCGAGTATAAGACGGTATACCACAGTCTTCTAAACAGTATATCACAGCTTTCTTTATTTCGCAATAACATTTCCGTTTTTTTCATTTTTTATTTGTTAATTTTTCAAAATAGTTGACTTATATCATAGTTTAAAGTAAAATAGTTAAGGCAACCTCCGAAAACCTGTTTCGTGTAATCGTCGAGATGAAAATTTCGTCAGACGAGGCGATTTTTCTTTAAATAACCGTTGATATTTAAAGAAAAATTAACGAAGTATGGCGGAATTTTTCAGCCGGTGAGTGCCGGAAGAGGTTTTCGGAGGTTGCCTAAGGAGTATATAACCGAAGGAGCGTTAAATATATGGTGTTCATATTAAACCCAAAGGTGAAACAAGAGAAAATAGACGGTTTTATGAAAAGCTGGGAACAAAAAGGCTTTTCGACAATTCTAAGCGTGGGAACCGAGCATACTGCGGTATGCCTTATAGGGAACACCGCGCAAATTGATTTAGACCATGTTGTTCATACAACCGACATAGTTGACTACGGAAAGCGAATTACCGAGCAATACAAAGCGGTAAATCGAACCGTTCACGAAAACGTCAGCACTATTATCAAGGTCGGAGACGTGAACATAGGCGACGGCTTTTTCCCGGTTATATCCGGCCCGTGCAGCGTCGAGAGCGAGGAACAGGTTTTGACAATCGCAAAAAGCGTAAAGGAAAGCGGGGCGAAAATTCTTCGCGGGGGCGCGTTTAAGCCGCGAACCTCACCTTATGCTTTTCAAGGGAAACAGGCGGAGGGTCTACAAATACTCGAATTGGCAAAAAAAGAAACGGGACTCCCCATTGTTTCCGAAATAATGAATCAGACTCAAATTGACTTATTCGAAAACGTGGACATCGTACAAATCGGGGCGAGAAATATGCAAAACTTTGACCTTTTAAAGGCGGTCGGCGGTTTGAAAAAACCCGTTTTGCTCAAACGGGGTCTCGCAAATACGCTCGAAGAATTATTGATGAGCGCGGAATATATTGTCGCGTCGGGCAACCCCAATGTAATTTTGTGTGAACGCGGCATACGTACCTTTGAAACAATGACGAGGAACACGCTCGATATATCGGCAATAGTTATGCTCAAACAAAAGTCGCACCTCCCCGTTATAGCCGACCCGAGTCATTCGGCGGGGATAAGAAGCCTTGTCGCCCCTCTTTCAAAAGCAATCTTAGCGGTTGGGGCAGACGGGATAATGGTCGAAACACACAACGACCCCGCCAACGCGCTGTGTGACGGCGCGCAATCGTTAAATTTAGAAGAGTTTTCCGACTTAATGCGCGAGTTGAAAAAACGGGCAGTAACAGAAGAAAAGGAGATATACTGATGCTCAAGCCTTCGCTTGATGATGTGAAAAGAATCGTTTCTGAAAACGCCGATTGTCGCGTTATTCCCGTAAGTACCGAAATTTTCTCCGACGGGATTACCCCGCTTACTTTATTGAGAAAGTTAAAAAAGGTCAGCGGCAATTGTTTTATTTTAGAAAGTGCCGAGGACACAAAAAAATGGGGGAGATATACATTTTTGGGGTTTGAACCCAAAGCCGAAATAACCTCTGTAAACGGTATAACCACCATAAAATCCGCTCATTCGCTCGAAACAAAAGAGGAGAACCCAAATATTGCGATAAAACGGCTTTTAGCCGACAATAAAAGCGTACAATTTGATGACCTCCCTCCGTTTACGGGCGGGTTAATGGGTTATTTTGCGTACGATTATGCAAAATACTCCGAGCCGAGATTAAACTTAGACGCCCCCGATACAGAAGGGTGGAACGATGTTGACCTCATGCTTTTCGATAAGGTGTTTGCCTTTGATAATTTTCGACAAAAAATTATACTTATTGTGAATATTCCGACAACAAATATCGACATAGAGTATATTAAAGCCGTTAATATACTCGACGACATGAAAAAAATAATAAAAACGGGCGAGCGCGAAACATACGAGATGTTGCAGATAAATGCCGATTTCACCGAATTGTTCTCAAAAGATGATTACGTGAACATGGTTAATGCAGCTAAGAGCTACATTAAAGAAGGCGATATTTTTCAAGCGGTGCTTTCAAACAAATTTGAGGCGGATGTTACGGGAAGTATATTAGATGTTTACCGTGTACTGCGTACATTAAACCCGTCGCCTTATATGTTTTACTTTTCGGGAAAGAGTCTCGAGATAGCGGGTGCGTCTCCCGAGACATTGGTTAAGCTTCAAAACGGAAGGTTACACACCTTTCCGCTCGCCGGTACGCGACCTCGCGGCAAAGACGACGAGGAAGACAAGATGTTTGAAAAAAATCTTTTATCGGACGAGAAGGAGCTTGCCGAGCATAATATGCTCGTCGATTTAGGGCGCAACGATTTGGGCAAAATCAGTAAGGCGGGAAGCGTAAGGCTCGAAAAGTACATGGAAATTCTGCGTTTTTCTCATGTAATGCACATCGGCTCGGAGGTCAGCGGGGAAATAATCGACGGTTTAGACGGTCTCGACGCAATTAATGCCGTTCTACCCGCGGGAACGCTTTCGGGCGCGCCGAAAATACGCGCAATGGAAATTATTAACGAACTCGAAGGGAATAAACGCGGAATATACGGCGGCGGCGTCGGGTATCTCGACCTTTCGGGCAATATGGACGTTTGTATAGCGATAAGAATTGCTTATAAAAAAGGCGGTAAGGTCTTTATACGCTCCGGCGCGGGCATAGTTGCCGATTCCGACCCCGAATCGGAATACCGCGAATGTATCAATAAGGCTTTAGCGGTACGACGGGCAATTGAACAAGCCGCGGGGGGGATAGAGTGAACAAATGGTATTATTAATCGACAATTACGACAGCTTTTCATATAATTTGTATCAAGCGGTCGCAATGACCGACGGCGATATAAAGGTTGTCAGAAACGACCAAATCTCCATAGCGCAAATAAGACAATTAACCCCGTCACATATTATTATTTCGCCCGGCCCCGGTAAACCGTCCGACGCGGGGGTTTGCGTCGAGGTTATAAAACAATTGTATAAAGAATTTCCGATTTTTGGCGTTTGTCTCGGGCATCAGGCAATATATGAAGCGTTCGGGGGGACGGTTTCATATGCGGAAGAGCTTATGCACGGAAAGGCATCAACGATAAAAGCGGATGAGGAAAATCGCCTTTTTAAAGGGGTTCCGAATATGCTTAAAGCGGCGCGATATCATTCGTTGGCGGCGGTTCCGTCAACCTTGCCCGATGAGCTTCGGGTAATCGCACAAACCGAAAACGGCGAAATAATGGCGGTCTGTCATAAAGAATACCCGATTTATGGGGTACAGTTTCACCCGGAATCCATACTTACACCCGACGGACAGAAAATTATCGAAAATTTCTTAGGCATTTCTTAGGCATTGTAAATAAAACCGTTACAGCCGGTTTTAAATAAAAAAACGAGGAGAATCAAAAAAATGAAAAAGTTTATTTGTTCAATCTGCGGTTATGTACATGAGGGGGCGGAAGCACCGGCGAGCTGTCCGCAATGTAAGGCACCCGCGACTAAGTTCAACGAACAATCGGGCGGCGGCTTGGCTTTTGCGGACGAACACAGAATCGGCGCAGCAAAAGATGTTGACCCCGATATTGTCGAGGGGTTACGGCAAAACTTCATGGGCGAATGTACCGAGGTCGGAATGTATCTCGCAATGAGCAGACAAGCCGACAGAGAAGGATTTCCCGAGGTTGCCGAGGCGTACAAACGAATCGCATTTGAAGAAGCGGAGCACGCGGCAAAATTCGCCGAGCTTTTGGGCGAGGTTGTTGACACCTCAACAAAGAAAAATCTCGAAATGCGCGTAATGGCTGAACACGGTGCGACACAGGGGAAGAAGGATTTGGCGACAAAAGCAAAACAGCTTAATCTTGACGCTATACATGACACCGTTCATGAAATGTGTAAGGACGAGGCGCGTCACGGAATGGCGTTCCAAGGGTTGTTAAAAAGATATTTTTGATAAACGCGGGGATTTGCATAATAAAAAGCACGCAAAAACATCTTTCGACACTTGTCGAAAGATGTTTTTGCGTGCTTTTAAGCATTTTTAAGTGCTTTATTCGAGAGGTAAGCCCTCTCTTGCCTTCATAATGGCGGCAATAATTTTATCGCCGTTTTCTTTGTTTTTTCCCGCTCTTTTGAATATTCCGAAATCGCTCGCGTTATCCCACCAGAAACAAGCCATAACAACGGGGTTTTCGGAACGCTCGCGCATTTCTGTTGCAATTTTGATATAATCATATGCGTGTTGTACCCGCATATCAATGTCGAGCTGTGATACGCTTCCCCATTCGCCGAAAATGACGGGTAATCCTAATTCCGCCGCCCTTTCCGCAACTCTTTCGAGGTCGTTTTGAACGGCGGACGCGCCGTCATACGTCCCGTTTGCGTTATGCGCCCAATTGTGCGGCGAGTACACATGAATCGACCAAATAAACCTATCCGTTCCGTTTCCCGTAATTGGGTCGGTCGGAAGCTCAAATCCGTTTATCGGGCCGTCATAGCTTTGCGCGGCGTATGTCGCAAGCATTAAATGCCGCTTTTCGTTATTGCCTCCGGTACCGCGTACCGCATTGACAAACGCCTGATTCCAGCGGTTGAGCGTAATATACTTATCCTCGTCGCCGCTCCAATCCCATGAGCCGCGTACGTCCCAAGCATTGTTTCTTGCGCGAGGTTCGTTAAGCCCCTCAAAAATGAGCTTTTCGTTATAATCCTTAAATCTTTCGGCAATTTGCGTCCATAACGCGGCAACAGCACGTTCGCCGACCGCCGCGTCCTCGTCAAACCGCATGATATATTCGTCGTGGTGTGTGTTTAATATGATATACATATCCTCGGCTACCGCCATATTGACGATATTTTGAACGTGTGCGAGCCATTTTTCTTCGATTTTATAATCGGGTTCTCCGCCCGCCATTTTGTACCAGGTTACGGGGAATCTTATCGCGTCAAACCCCGCCTCTTTAAGCCGTTTAATCAAATCTCGAGTCGTGACGTTTTCGACGCCGTTAATCCAAGCCGTTTCGAGTTCGTACATATTGTTGTAATCTATCCATGGGAAGGGTTCGCTCGGCTCGTCCGCGTTATAAGCGTCAAGGGTGTTCCCTAAGTTCCACCCGTTTTTTATTTGACCCACCAATTGTTCGGAGGTTAAAGAGGCGTCAAAAGCCCCGCTGATTGTTATATCTACCGGTTCCTCCGGAACGAACGGAATTGTTTCGGCGGGAACGGTCGTCACCACCTCGGGCGGCGCGTCGGAGCCGTACCCGCTGACCGTAAATTCAATCTCTATTGTTTTTACCGGCGACGAAAATTTTAAACAATCGTAGCCCATATCAATAACGGTAACGCCGTTGCTGTTTTCTGTGTCAATACGTTGACTCGGTTCCCACCAGGCGTTCCAAAGCTGAACATTTGCATAGCCCTCTAAGCTGTCGCTTTCTGCAATCAATAAAATATCTTCGTTGTCAATTAACGCGAGCGGCTCGCCGTTCACCAAAACCGAGTCGACGGTAACCGTCGAATTTTTATATTCTGCGGGGGCGGGTACGGCGTCGGTGAATACTCTGTCTGCCGTATCGGTTCCGACCGCGCTTATGGCAATATTCGGAAAAACGGTGTATTCGCCGACAAGCTTGATTATTTCTAAGTAGGTTCCGTCACCTTCAATGTTAATAACCTCGCTTTCAAACTCCTCCGTCCACGAATTTGCTTCTCGCGTCATCAATTTTACGGGTAATACGGAGGTTCCCGAGGATGTTGTTTCGGATGGCGTTTCGGTCGCCTCGTCAACGATTTCCTTGTCACAAGCGGTAACCGCCGAAAGTAACGCGGCGATTGTTAATACGGCGGCTATTATTCTTTTAACGGTAATAGTTATGGTCATATTAATTAGTTTTCCTTTCAAAGTCTATTGAGTCTATCGAACAAACATTTTACACTATAAACGCTTATTTGTCAAGCGCGAATAAACAATAAAATAAAGAAAAAGGAAAACATATAAATTTTATTTTACAAATTTTACTTGACACAAGTAAAAAGAATGGTATATACTAAAATATATAATTAAAGAATTATAAAGAAATGAGGACTTTCAACAAATGACGACAAATCCTGCAATACTTAACTGGGTCTCGGAAATTAAGGCTTTAGTTAAGCCGGAAAAGGAAATTTGGATTGACGGTACTAAAGAGCAAGCTGCGGAATTAAAACGAATTGCGACCGAGGCGGGAATATTAACGCCGCTTAATCAAGAAAAGCTCCCCGGCTGTACTCTTCACCGCACAACGGTTGCGGACGCCGCGCGAAGCGAGCAGAGAACATTTATATGCTGTGAAGAAAAGGAAGAGGCGGGGCCATCAAATAATTGGAAACATTCGGACGAAGCATATGAAGAGCTTCGCGAATTGTTTAAAGGGGTTATGGAAAAGCGTACAATGTATGTTATACCGTTTTGTCTCGGGCATCCCGATTCCCCCCTTTGCAGAGCGGGCATAAAAATAACCGACAGTATTTATGTTGTATTAAACACGGTGATTTTAGCGCGTTGCGGTAAATCGGCAATTGATTTGCTCGATAATTGCGGTGAGAATTGGTTTAGGGGGCTTCATTCTACGGGAAATCGCGACCCAAAGGGCGAGGATAACAGATATATCTGTCATTTTCCGAAGGATAATTCCGTCTGGGCTATTAACACAGGATATGGGGTTAATGCGTTTTTGAGCAAAAAATCAATCTCGTTAAGGCTTGCGTCTCGTCTCGCAAAGGCAGAGGGCTGGCTTGCCGAGCATATGGCTATTATCGAGGTTGAAAAGCCCGACGGCGATGTAATCTATTTGGCGGCGGCGTTTCCGTCCGGCGCGGGGAAAACGAGTCTCGCCATGCTCGACTTACCCGAAACATATACAAAAAAAGGATATAAAGTCCGTTGTATAAGCGAGGACATCGCCTGGCTCAAAAAAGGCACCGACGGAAGACTTTGGGCATTTAATCCGGAATCGGGCGTCTTCGGCTCTCTCCCGGGGATTAACGCCGCGTCAAACCCAAATATAATCGCTATGGCGAGCAAAAATACTATTTATGCAAATACCGCTCTTAATTTAGACGATAACACCGTTTGGTGGGAGGGAATGAACGACGAAGAAATAACCAACGCCATTGATTGGCGGGGTAATCCTTGGGACAATATACGTCCCGAAATGCCCGAAATCCCCGTTCAAGCGGACGACGAGGCTTATGACGAGGCTGATGAAAACGACGATTATCTCGACGATGCAATTGATGACGAGGATATAGACAATAATGACGAGGACGATATTGGCGATGATACACAAGACGACGATAATGAAGATGATGACGACGAGGCAGACGACGAGCGGAGCGCGTCAAGTTATTTGACCGTTAATACAAAAAGGGGGGCGCACTCCGGAAGTCGTTTCACCGCCGCGCTTGAAGAATGTGCTTGTCTTTCCGAAAAGTGGAACGGGGCGGAAGGGGTTCCCATATCCGCAATTATTTTTGGCGGAAGAAGGTCTAAGGCGGTTCCGTTAGTGTATCAGGCGTTTGATTGGACGCACGGCGTTTTCGTCGGTTCAATATTGGGAACCGAATCGGTTACCCCCGCAAAGCCAAATTCTCCCGTTGTGCGGCGCGAGCCTATGGCAATGCTCCGATACTGTGGATATAACATGGGGGATTATTGGAAGCATTGGCTTAAAATGGGCAAAAGGCTCGGCAGAAACGCCCCAAAGATATTCAACGTCAACTGGTTCAAAATGGGTCCCAACGGAAAACCCTTATGGCCCGGCTTTGGTGAGAATATCCGCGTTCTCGACTGGATAATTCGCCGCGTTGAAACAAAAGCGGGGGCGGTTAAGCCCGGGATAATCGAATCACCGGTGGGGTATGTACCCAAAGCGGAGGATATTGATATTTCGGGATTAGAAGGTTTGGATTTTACCGTCGAAACGATTCAAAGCTTACTTTACGTGGATAAAATTCTTTGGAAGGAAGATGTCAACGGTGCGAAACAATTGTACGCTAAATTCGGCGAAAGACTTCCCGAAGAGCTGAAGGAACAGTTGATTGATTTGGAAAAACGATTGATGAACGCTTGAGCGAGGTGATAAATAAAGCTTATGAAAACGGCAAATTCTTTTTCGATAATGATTGACACAAGCTGCGACCTTCCCGACGAATATATCGCGCAAAATAATATAAAAAAACTGCCCATTACATTCGACTTAGACGGCGCGTCGCATAATGAAGGGTATTGGCGGGATATAACCGCAAAAAGCTTTTACGACGTATTGCGGAAGGGCGGCGTAGCAAAAACGGCTCAAATTAACCCCGAAACCTTTGCCGCGCTTTTCACAGACTATGCAAAGCGCGGTGAGGGGCTTATATTCCTCATATTGTCGAGCGGACTTTCGGGAACATATCAAAGCGCGCAAATCGCGTTGCGGGAGGTTAAGGAGAGATATCCCGAGTGTGACATATACCCGGTTGACAGTATAAGCGCGTCGGTCGGCATAGGCTTATTAACCGATTTAGCGGTGAAAAAGCGCGCCGACGGGCTTTCGGTGACCGAAACGGCGGATTATCTCGAAGGCTTAAAGCACAGGTGTCTCGGTTTGTTCACCGTAGACGATTTAATGTATCTTCACAGAGGGGGAAGACTCAGCAAGCTATCGGCAATAGCCGGTTCAATGTTGAGCATTAAACCGGTGTTGAACCTTACGCCGACCGGAACCTTGGCGGTTAAGGATAAAGTGCGCGGAAGAAAAGCATCTCTCGAGTTGCTCACGGAACAGCTTAAGCGAAGCATAAACGAGAATACCGTTCTCGATACGGTATATATAGCACATACCGATTGTGAGGACGAAGCGTTATTGCTTGCCGAAATGGTAAGGGCAACCGTTAGTGTTCGCAATATAACGGTAATGATGATGGGGCCTATAATCGGGGCACACGTCGGGCCGGGCGCATTAATCCTTTTGTTTGAAGCGGACATGACCCGTGATGAATACGAAGCGCGTTTTTATTGATTTTATTGATTTTATTACAAAAACGAGGGAGTTTATTCCCTCGTTTTTGTTTAATCAGTTTCGACGCAGTTTAACGCTTACCAAGCTAATTCAAAAACCTCGCCGTACAATCGAATTGAATTAATCGTTTTTACATCAAAGTCTTCATTAACAAAGAATCGCACCTGCCTCCTTGTTCCGTCGCTCACGTCTTCACGGGCGTCAACCCCGCCGCCGCCGACAACCTTAAAATACAAAAGGTCATCTTCGCCTTCCACATCAAACCATACCCCGAATCTGTCCAATTCTTGACCGCAGAACATAGCGTCTTCGGCGTTTTCGGCTTTAATGTTAAAAGTAATAGTCGTATTTGAAACGATTATAGATTCAATGATAAACGGCTCCTCGGCTTGATTCCTTAACACAGCGGTGAACTCTGTCTCTTCGCCGTATTCGTCAATCGCTATTCCTTTTTGAGCTTCATGGTCGGTTGTGCCGAGGGTCAATTCTCGGTTATACTCAAATGTTTTACTTTTAAAAAGCTCGTAATTTGCCGTAAAAGTCGCCTTGAACGTGACAAGCTCGGCGTTGTCGCCGTAACCGATTACGTTTACAAAATCAATGGTGAAGGTTTCGCCGACTATTGCTTCCCCTCTTGTCGAAAGAACGCGCCAGTCTGTGTGGTAATTACCGTTTTTTGGCTCGGTACCCGCATTTAGTGTACAAATCGACTCGGAAGGAGTGATTAACCCGCACAACCCGCGTATATCATTATTCCTGTTTATTTCACAAGCTTTATCCCAAAGTGCCTGATGCTTTTCGTTCAGCTCTTCGTCCTTGCCCGAAGCTCTGTAGAACGTCAAATCGCCCGTGGGTTTAAGCACCATTGAAAGAAACATTGCTTTTTCGTCGCCGTACATATTAAACTCAACATCTAAGTCGTGAGAGTTTTCGAGGATTTCGATATTGTACGGGTTTTCGGAGTTGAGCGGCGGAAGCGTAGCGACAACCGCCTCTGTTTCGTTTTCGAGTTCGGATTGAACCGACGCGGGCGCAAAAGCGGAAAACGAATTGTTATCAATGGTTCCCGAAAGCGGCGGCGCGATAATTTTATTCCCGGCGTTATCGAGCAGAAGCATTGCCGCCCCCCCCGCCATTACCGCCAACACAAGCAACGCCGCCGACAAACCGTAAATGGGATTAAGTCGCCTTTTACTCTGCGCTTTCTCGTTTTTTTCAATAATTGCTTTTGTAATAACCTCATCGGCGAACCGTTCATAATCGTCGATAAAAGCTACATCAAATAAATCCTTGTATTTCATTAGTTTCCTCCTCCTTCTCGATAGTATCTTTAAGTTGTTTTCTTGCGCGTTTTAGTTGGGTCGTCACCGTGGATTGTGATATTTTCAATATAGACGAGATTTCCTTTGTCGAGTATCCCTCATAATAATACAAGTAAATCACGGTGCGATACTTTGGATTTAACGTCTTAACATAATCATAGACATTTAAATCGTCGGGATTCATGTAGCCCGGTGCGATAAGACCTTCATCGCGTTCGTTCATGTTTCCGCGATTCCTGAACCATGCGGAACCCAATACATTCTTTGCTTCATTAATAGTGACGCGAATAAGCCAAGCTTTTTCCGCTTCCTTACTCGGGAAGCTTTTTTCACAATTGTACAGCTTCATGAACACATTTTGAGCTATATCCTCCGCGTCGTGGATATTTTTCATATATCCCAACGCGACGCGCAAAACGGTATCTCTGTACGCGATGACGCTTTCGGTTAAAATATCACGATTCATTTAATACCTCCTTCTTCGAAAAAGTTTTTGAAGCACTTCATGGCAACCTCCGAAAACCTGTTTCGTGTAATCGTCGATATGAAAATTTCGTCAGACGAGGCGATTTTTCTGCGAATATCCGTTGATATTTAATGAAAAATCAACGAAGTATGGCGGAATTTTCAGCCGGCGAGTGCCGGAAGAGGTTTTCGGAGGTTGCCTATATATAATACAAAATATAAAACAAAATTGTCCCATTTTTCAGGAACAATTTTTTATAAAATCTTCAATTTTGTGAATATCCTTTACTCCGTTTGTTTCTACACCGCTGCTTACGTCGACCGCATATGGGTTTACAAGTTTAATTGCGTCGGCGACATTTGACGGGTTTAGCCCGCCCGCTAAAAAGAAAGGCTTATTTACTTTGGGTATTTCGTTCCAATCGAATGTCCGCCCCGACCCCGGTATAACGCCGTCAAAAAGCAGATAGTCCGCCGTTTCGCAAACCCCGTTTGCTTTTATAACGGGTTTTTTTGTTTTGCTTTTGAGTTCGCGTATATAATCCTCGTCCTCGCCCCCGTGCAATTGTATCATGTCTGTTACGCCGTTTTTTATAAGAGCAACAATGTTTTCTATCGGCTCGTCGACAAATACGCCCACCGGTATTATATTTGAATCGAGATTTTTCCGTAGCTGTAAAGCACGCTCCGGCGTTACCCGCCTTCTGCTTTTTGCAAATACAAACCCTATATAATCGGGCTTATATATATTAACAATGGCTATATCTTCGTCGCGGAAAAGCCCGCAAATCTTTATTTTTGTCTTCATCTTAAATCACCGAGCGTTCCGCCCTTCATAAGTGTTTCGCCGATTAATACGGCGTCCGCACCTATTTGTATAAGGCTTTGTACATCTTCGCGGGTTTTAATTCCGCTTTCCGAAACAAAGCATATGTTAAGCGGAACTAATTTTCGCAACCGCTCGCTCAATTTAATATCAACCTCAAAGGTTTTGAGGTTACGATTGTTCACTCCGATTATTCGCGCCCCCGCCTCAAGTGCGATTTTCACTTCGTCTTCATCATGTGTTTCGACTAATGCGGAAAGACCCATATCGTGACACAGCTCAATATACCCCTTGAGCGTTTTTGAATCAAGTAGCGCGACGATTAATAAAACCGCGCTCGCCCCCAAAAGTCTCGCTTCATAAATCATGTATTCATCAACAACAAAGTCCTTGCGTAAAAGGGGGGTGTCGAGTACATTGACCGTTTTTGATATTTCCTCGAGGTATGCGTCGCTCCCCTTGAACCAATATGGCTCGGTCAAAACCGAAATTGCGTCCGCGCCCGCCTCGACATACGCCTTTGCAATTTTTATATAATCGAAATCTTCACAAATAACGCCCTTTGACGGCGACGCCTTCTTGACCTCGCATATAAAGGAGATATCGTTTTGTTTTTTTAATGCTTTTTCAAAATGAAAAACGGAGCTTGAATTTACGGAAGGCCGCTGTAGCGGCATACGCTTTTTTTGTTCTTCAATACGTGTTCTTGTGCGCGCCGCAATTTGTTCAAGAATGTTCATCAGTTTTATTACAACACCTTTCAGCTATTGTTTAACCGGCTCTCTTTAATAAATTCTTTTAGCTTATTTAAGGCTTTACCCGAGTCGATTACATCTTCAACAATATGAACCGCCGCCTCGATTGAATCGGATTTTCCCGCAACATAAAGCGCGGCGGCGGCGTTTAAAACGGCGGCGTTGCGCTTTGCGGGCATTTCGCCTTGTAAAACCTTTATGAGAATATCTGCGTTTTCGTCGGGCGTTCCCCCCGTCAACGCCGATTTATCATATCGCTCAAACCCAAATTGTTCGGGGGAAATTGTGTACTTTTTTAACCACCCGTCCTTGACCTCGCAAATAAACGTCGGCGCGCATATGGATATTTCGTCGAGTCCGTCCTCGCCGTGAACAACCATTGCGTTTTTTACCCCCAAATTACAAAGAACCTGTGCCAACGGTTCGACCAAATCCTTGTCGTAAACCCCCATAAGCTCCATTTTTGCACCCGCGGGGTTGGTCAGCGGCCCGAGAATGTTAAAAACTGTCCTAATCCCCAATTCGCGACGAATGGGCGCGACGTATTTCATGGCTATATGATAGTTTTGGGCGAATAAAAAGCATATTCCTATATCGTTTAAGAGCTTCGCGCTTTTTTCGGGCGGAATGTTTATATTCACCCCTAAGGCTTCCAAAACGTCGGCAGAGCCGCATTTGCTCGACGCGCTTCGGTTACCGTGTTTTGCAACGGGAACGCCCGCCGCCGCAATGATAATTGCCGCCGTTGTGGAGATATTAAAGGTGTTTGCGCCGTCGCCGCCCGTTCCGACTATTTCGAGCGCGTCAATATCGTGTAACAACCGCGTACAATGAAAACGCATTCCGGACGCACTCGCGGTAATTTCGTCAATTGTTTCCCCTTTTAAGCTCAACGCGGTCAAATACGCGCTCATTTGTACGTCGGTAGCCTTTCCCGTCATAATCTCGTTCATTACCTTTTCGGCGGTTTCATAAGACAAATCCTCTTTCTTAGAAAGAGACAATATCGCTTCTTTTATCATTTATTCAAACTTTGCCCTTTCCTAAAAACTTAGTCGTATCTATTTCCTCACCATCCTGCCACAAGCGTTCTAAATCGTAGAAATCTCTCGTTTCCTTATAAAATATGTGTATAACGACGTCGATATAATCAAGCACAACCCAATCTGCGCCGCGATAATTCTCGGTACGTTGCGGTATAACTCCCGCTTTTTCGAGCTTGTGTTCGGTTTCGTCGGCGAGCGTCTTTACCTGTGCGGAACTCGTCCCCGTTGCCAAAACAAAGTAATTTGCGATTGATGAAACGTCGTCTATTTTGATAATCTTTAAATCTTGTCCCTTTTTTTCATCGAGCGTTTTTACCGCAATTTGAAGTATTTCTAAATCGGTCATTGTGAGTCACTCCTATCTTTTTTATTCCTGTAATAATGATATGCGTCTATTGTGTACGGGGGGATTCGCTTGTCCTTTTTTAACGTCTTTTTTATTGATGCTTTTATTGATTCATAAACCGCTAAATCGAGATTTTCAAAAGCCAATGCGCGCAATTCATCAACGTCTTTATAATCCCGCTCCTCGGAAATTTTATCGGCTATATACACAATTTTTTCAACAATGCTCATTTCGGGTCTTCCGACCGTGTGAAATCTAATGGCGTTCACAATATCAAAATCAACAATATGCATCACATCGCGTACATACTTCGCGCCCGAAATTGCGTGCCAAAGCTTAGGCTCGGCGAGTTCCTCCGGCGAAGGCTGATACTCTGCAAAATTCGGAACGACCTCGCTTTTTTTCATTATATCGTGAAGAATACCCGCTATGTAGGCTTTTTCCGCCAATTCCGACGATAACCCCCACCTTTCGGATAATTCCCCGCACATAATAGCGACGTTTACGCTGTGTACATAGCGTTTCGGCTTGAACATTTCTCTTATACCGCTCGATGACATTTCTACTATCGGAATATCAATAAGCGTAATCCCGAATCGCTTTGCATATTCGCCGTATTCAAACGAATCTCGTGCCGCCGCGACAACGGTACATTGTTTTAAAATTTCTTCGTAATTATTCCATTGCGCAAAGTTCAAAAGCATATCCGAGCCGATTATCAAAAAAAGCTCTGTGTCTTCGGGATAACTCGCTTTTAATTCTCGAATAGTATCAATTGTGTAGCTTAATACGGGCTTATTCTCAATGTCGCTTATTTCACAACCGGGGAAAGCCGCCTTTGCAAGCTTAAGCCGCTTATCATAAAGGGTCATTGTGGATTTATGCGGGGCGTTCCCGGTAGGGATTATTAACGTCTTTTCGGGTTTAATAATCGCGCAAACCGATTTGACTATATTTATATGCCCCAAATGCGGCGGGTTAAACGCCCCCCCGAATACTGCTATTTTCATAATCACGCTTCCAATTCTTTGACTAATTTTTTTAGTGCAATTCCGCGGTGACTTACGGTGTTTTTTTCATTGTCGCTTAATTCCGCAAATGATTTTTCTCCGACCATGAAAATCGAATCATAACCAAAGCCGTTTTCGCCGCGTTCCTCAAAACCTATATATCCCTCGCACCTGCCATGAACTATTTTAGTGTCGTTCCCGTCCGTATAACAAATACAGCATACAAATCTCGCGGCGCGTTGAGCTTTATCGGTGACCCCTTCCATTTTTTTCAAAATTGTACGTTTTCGTTGTCCTACGGGTGCGTATCGCGCCGAGTACACGCCGGGTTCGCCGCCGAGAAAATCTACTTCGAGCCCGCTGTCGTCCGCTATAACGGGGATTTTCGTTTTTTCAAAGATTGCCCGCGCCTTAATAAGTGCGTTTTCCTCAAAGGTTTTGCCGCTCTCCTCAACCTCAACGGTAATGCCCGCCTCCGCCTGCGACAAAGCTTGATACCCTATGGGTTGGAGAAGCTGTTTAAATTCGCGTATTTTCCCTTGATTATTAGATGCTATTATAACCTTCATTTCATACTCCTCAACGAATTGTCAAGTTCTTAACTGCTAAAAATAATATTAACATAGTCTTCGGGTACAAACGTCTGTAAATCGTTTATTTTTTCGCCCACCCCGACCAACTTGACGGGGAAGCCTAATTCATTTTTTATGGAAACGATAATCCCCCCCTTAGCCGTTCCGTCTAATTTTGTCAGGGCGATTCCCGTAATATCGGTAACCTCGCCGAACAATCGCGCCTGATTAACGGCGTTTTGACCGGTTGTCGCGTCTAATACCAAGAGCGTTTCGAGGGTCGAATCGGGCAATTGTGAGCCGACCGAACGGGCAATTTTACGCAACTCTTCCATCAAATGCTTCTTATTATGAAGCCGCCCCGCGGTATCAATTATAAGCACATCTGCGCCCCTCGATTTTGCCGCGTTACAGGCGTCGTAAACAACGGCGGCGGGGTCGGAGCCTTCCGCATGACGTATTATATCGACATCGGCGCGGTTTGCCCACTCCGAAAGCTGTTCAATTGCCGCCGCGCGAAATGTATCCGCCGCCGCGATAATCACCTTTTTGCCGTCGGCTTTCAAATTTGCCGCGAGCTTCCCAACCGTTGTTGTTTTTCCCGCACCGTTGACCCCTATTACCATTATGACGGCGGGCTTTGACGAAAGGTCAAGCTCGTTTCCGCCGGTGAGAATTTCGGCTAATATTTCCTTTAACATTCCCGTTATTACGGTTGTATCGGTCGCGCCCGTCTTTTTTATCTCAACCCGTAGCCGTTCACAAATCTCCGTAGAGGTCTGCATACCCAAATCGGCGAGAATGAGCGTTTCCTCAAGCTCTTCAAAAAAATCTTCATCAATTTTTGTGAAAGAGTTGACAACACGCTCGACCCCGCCCGCAAATGAGTCTTTTGTTTTTTTTAGCCCGTCTTTAAGCTTTGAAAATAATCCCAATGTTATTTTTCTCCGTATTCTTTAGATATTCCCTTTATTTATACTATTTTTATTTATTTTAGCATATTGTTATTTATTTGTCAATAGTCAACTGTATCCCGTCGTGTGCCGCGATTATATAGGGGAACACCCTTTTAGCGATATGCACGCCGTCCTTGGGGCGTTCGAGCGCGGGGCTGTAATGCGTCAGCCATAGTCGTTTCGCCCCGCATTTTGCCGCCAATTTTGCAGAATCCAAAAACATCATATGCTTTTTTTCTTCTGTTTTTTGTCGCATTTCTTCGTCATAATACATTCCCTCGCTTATCAATAAATCAACATTTTTTGCAAATTCAGACATTTGTATAAAAGGGCGGGTGTCTGTAAAATAACAAATCGAAATAGGCTTACGTTCACCGTCCAACACCTGTTCCGGTGTAATAACTCTCTTATCGGGGAGCGTTACCGTTTCTCCCGCGTGTAAAACCTTATAAAGCTTTACGGGGATATCGAGCGCGGCGGCTTTTTGGGGGTTAAAAATCGGCTTTCTGAACAAATCGACTCTATATCCGAGACAGGTCATACCGTGTCGCATAGATAACGATGTAACCGAAAGTCCGCCCCTTTCTAAGGGGGGAGGCGGTTGCTCCGATTTATGATTCAGTTCGATTATCTCGAGGGGGAACGGAAGTCTCGGCGTTATTACGGTTAACGCGGATACAATTTTGCCGAGTCCCGGCGGCCCCGCAATTGTCAAGGGGGCTGTACGCGGGACATTTGCCAATGTCAAAAGTAACCCGGGTAAACCCGATATGTGGTCTGCGTGAAAATGTGTAATTAAAAGCAGCTCAATCCTCGACGGCTTAAGTCCCGCTTTTTTTATTGCAATCTGCGTTCCTTCACCACAATCAATTAAAATTGCCGCCCCTTGATGCTCAATCCAGCAACAGGTCAACCACCTATTGGGCAAAGGAATCATACCCCCGGTTCCGGGGAGACATACGTCAATCATGTAACCTCCGTTTGTGTTTTTTCAGATGTTCCCTAAATTCTAATTGTCCCTTTTTTGTATAAGTTTTCAACCGTAACGCTTTTATACATACCGCCGTTTTCACCGTCGAGGCACCAGGCTACCGCCTCGTCACAGCGGATTTTCACTTTTGCGGCGCGTTCAAATATAACATAATTAGGGTCAAACCGCTGTACCGATAAATCCATAATAATCTTACTTAGTAAAATAGGGTTGTTGGGGTTTTTTACGAGAAGAAGTTCAAATTCGCCGTCGTCTAATTTAACCTTTGATTTATCTAATTTAAACATTCCCGCCACAGAGGTTGTATTAGTAATAAGCCCTATGACAAAATCATCTTTAATAACCTTATCTCCCCATTCTATTGTCATTTTATAGCTTGTAACATCAATTGCCTGTTTAATCCCCTCCATAACATACGAAAGCTGTCCGAACGCCTTCTTCATATCCTGCGGTACTGTATAAGCGACCGATGTGAAAAGCCCGAAGGCGGCGATATAAACAAAATATTTGCCGCTCGTATGCTTATGATAAAGCTTTCCTATATCGAGAGGGTGATTCTTCCCGTTGACGATTTTATTGACCGCCTCGCCTATGTCCGACGGCATACCCACCGTTGCCGCAAAATCGTTTGCCGTTCCCGACGGAACAAAGCTGAATATCGGCGGCGAATCCAACCGAGCAATCCCGTTGACGGTTTCGGAAAGGGTTCCGTCGCCGCCGTAGCACACCACCAAATCATATCCTTCGCCGCACTTGACAACCTTTTTTTCTGCGTCCGATTTCTTTTCGGTGGGGAAAACGGTAACCTCATAATTGCATGACGAAAATTTACTGACCAATTCGAGCAATGTCGAATTAGCCTTCATTTTTCCCGCGTTCGGGTTGATTATCAAAAGAAGTTTTTTTGTCGCCATAGTTTAATATTCACCTAAAACCCTTAATATTCCTATAATTATTTCATATAACCAGTCGGCGAGAGGAACGCCGGTTTGATAATAAGAAAACTCATCATTTTCTATTGAAGCAGCTATTTCAACCCCGTCAAAATTGCTCGGAGCTTTATTGTCGCCCCGCGCCGGTTCAACGGGATGCTGTCGCTCTTCGCCGTCGTATTCGTATTCGTCTTCGTATTCTTCTTCTGCGTATACGTTGTCGTATTCTTCTTCTGCGTATACATTGTCGTATTCTTTTTCGTATTCATTGTCCGCCGCGCCGCCCCTGATATATTCATCGCCTTCGTCATTATCTTCAAGCTCTGCGTCAATCGCATCGGCGTTGTCGTTATAATAATCGTATTCGTTATCGTTGCCGCTTCGGTCGCGCATATTGTTTTTCATTTTTTCGGAAGGCTCCGGCTCTTCATTTTGCTGAACGAAACCGCCGTTTTGCATATCGGAAATCGCCGTATCCATCATACCGTTATTGTTCATTAATGCATACAATCCTATTACAATAAAACAGACCGCCGCGGCAACGGTAGCGGTAGCGGAAATAATCCGTATACGCCTATTTTTTTGAAGCTTTTGGGCTTGCTTTAAATCGGAGAGCATTTTATCCACAAAAGCCGAATCGGGTTTAATTGAATCATTTTCTTTTTTATACGCTTCTCTGAAATTAATATTATCGTTCAAATTCATGAAAAATCCACCCCCTTCAGCTTTTCTTTAAGTATATTTCGTGCGCGATGAAGACGGGATTTAACCGTGTTCTCGCCTAATCCCGTCGCTTTACATATGTCGGTAATTTGCATATCCTCATAATAGAACAGGTGTATTATAACCCGATATTTTTCATCTAATGACATTACCGCGGGATAAACGAGCGAATGTGTTTCCAACGTCTTAATATCAAAGTCATCGGCTAAATTGTATGATTCGGTTATAGCTACTTCTTTTTGTTTAACCGAAGATTTAACTAAGTTTTTCCCCGCGTTAATTGTAACGCGAATGAGCCAAGCCTTTTGGTGTTCGTCGTCGTTGAACGATTTATTTGAGGTAACGAGCTTAAGGAAAACCTCTTGTATAATATCCTCGGCATCATGAGTATTACCGGTTTTCGCCAAAGCTAACCGGTAGAGCATATCGGAATATTTGCGTACAACCTCTTCAACCATAACATTATTCTTTCTATAGTAATAACACAATCCAACCTCTGATAAGGTTGCGTGTTTCATTTATTTTTAGCGCGCGCTAATTTGACCATATCTTTTATTTTAACCCTATTCCCGTTTTGGAGAATAATATGCTCGTATATCTTTGCAACAAAAAGCGCGAATAAAACTAAGCATAATGCCAATACGCCTATTGATACGGCAATTTCGACGGCGGTCATCTGTCCCGCTAAAATAGCGGAAGGAAGAGCAAACGGAGACGATATTGGAAGGTATCTCGATATTGTCACTAATATATTGCCCTTTTTATCGGGGTCGAGTCCGGTAAAGGTCGAAAAATATGTCAGATAAAACCCCAACATACTGATTAAAACTAAAGGCTGTAATGCCGTCTGAAGGTCTTCGATTTTACTTACGCTCGCGCCTATAAGCCCCGCTATTAACGAATAGAAAAGGAAACCCATAATGAATATAATAACAATTAAAAGGATATTAACGGGCGAAAATCCCGAAATAGCGGTCGGAAGCTCGGCACTTAAGGCGGCGATTGTCGATTCGTTCGGTTTTCCGATTCCCGCAGATTCGCCGATTTCCAAAACTAAACCGGAAACGGTAGATTCATTTGTACCGCCTATCCCGAAAACCTCTCCGAGCGTTCCGAACGGCGCGAACGCCATAAACATTATTGATGACGCAATGACCACCGTTATTATTGCCGTAAACGCTACCAATAGAGTCCCCAATACCTTTCCGACTATTACGGCTAACGGCTTTACGCTCGTCAATAAAAGCTCCATAACCCGCGACGCCTTTTCCGTGGCAATCGCTTGAGCCGTCAATTGTCCGTATGAAAGAATAAGGACAAAAAGGATAATTGAGGTCGACATGGTTAAGGACATAGAAATTGCTTCCGCGACGTCGTTTTTTACGGCTTCATCTCCGACATTAATTGAGGTGGAGATATGCGGCGCGGTTTTTTCAATATCGTCGGAGGATACCCCGAGATTAATAAGATTTGCTTCTCTGATTGCTTCGCTAAACATTGTGAGTAAATCGTAACAATGTGAGTTCTTAATCGAATCGACGTTTTCCGGTCGGGATATTATCACGTTATATCCCGAATTTGTTTCGGTTATAACGGTTATTGCCCGCGCTTCATCGCTATTCTTCAATTCCTCTGTTGCGTTTTGAACATACTCGTCTTCTCCGTCGATAATCTTTGTTTCATATTCAATTTTAAGCATTGTCAAAAAGGAAAAGTCGATATCGAGAGCCGAATTATTATAAATGTCTACCTTTTTGATTGCATATCCCGCCTTTTCCTTTGTGACGTTACCTTCTTCATCGGTTACCTCGATATATTCGTTTTCGTTGCCCGCTTCCTTCTTAGATTGTTTATCCGAAAGAAGACCGGGCAAAAAATTTGTTACGCCAATCATTAAGCCGAATATCACAAGCATGAGAACGGTACTCACTATAAACGATTTAGATTTAACTATTTGAATATAGGTGAATTTTAATATTTTTTCCCACCCCTTAATTCTCATTTGCTCCCCCTCCTGTAGCTTTTACGGCTTCGCTCAAATCGCCGCCGACTTTTTCAACAAATATTTCATGTAACGACGGTTCGCGCAATTCGAACCTTACGAGCGTTATATTTGCGGCGACAATTTTTTTTAAAAGTTCGCCCGCCTTTGCTTCGTTATCAACCTTAAACTCAATTTGCTTCGGCGTATGTGAAATAGGGTAAAGCCCACACTCCGCCGCTAACGGCAGAATATTCGAGTCCGCCTTAACGCTCAAATTGACCCGCCCGTAGCCCTTCTTTATTTGGTTTAAATCCCCCTGTAAAACGATATTCCCGCGATTCATAATAACAATCCCCTCGCAAAATTCCTCAACGGTCGACATTTGATGACTCGACATTATAATGAACTTATCCTTTTTGATTTGCTCGGTTATAATACTCTTGAATAAATCGGTATTTACCGGGTCAAGCCCGGACATAGGTTCATCGAGAATAAGAAGCTCGGGGTCGGAGACCAACGCCGCGGCGAGCTGTATCTTTTGTTGGTTCCCTTTAGAAAGTTGTTCTGCGCGCTTTTTCCTGTATTCGTCAACCCCTAACCGCCCGAACCAATAGTCGATTGACCTAACCGCGTCGCGTTTGTTCATGCCCTTGAGTCGCGCAAAATAGTGCATCTGTTCTATAATTTTATATTTGGGATACAACCCGCGCTCCTCCGCCAAATATCCCACCCGCTCATTTACAACATTAAGCGGTCTGTCGTTCCAGGTGACGGTTCCCGATTCCTTAGCCAACATACCGAGTATAACCCGAATTGCGGTAGTTTTTCCCGCGCCGTTCGTTCCGAGCAATGCGAAAACACCCGGGCGTTCAATCGCGAAGGTTAATTGATTCACCGCGTAATAATCGCCGTATTTCTTTTTTATTGAATCTACACATAATGACATATAATGTCCTCCCGTTTTGTTTACTGTTCCTTATCTGCTTCTGCCGCCGCCCGAGCTTCTTCCGCCGCCACCGCCGCCCGAACTCGAACTCGATTGAATTCTCACCTGAGTTACATACGTTCGTATGTAGGTATCGCTTTTTTGTCGATAATAAACAGATTCGCGGTTTAAATAATTTATCGCGCTTTTTGCGGGGCTCATTTTGTATGCGTTTTTCACCCCGAATATATACCCCAAAACAATAACGGCGTCGGCAATAAACATAATAAGCAACGCCGCACCCAAGCGACTCGGCGGCCCGCTTTCGGTATAATCGACAACCGCGGGAATAAACCCGTTAAGAATTGCTTTTTCGTATTGTTCGGCGTCTAAATATCCTTCCATTCTGTCAAATATTCTTTGAATACGGAAATTAGTAATTACATCTGAGGCTTCTCTTTCCGCATAAATATAATCGTGCATTTGCCCTTTTATCCCGTGCGTATTCAATAAAAGTACAACCCCCGAGGTACTCCGCCCTAAATACTCAACGTAGAAGGATTCGGCAAACCGCCCCGACTCTTCTAATGACGAAAACCTCATATCGGTTAAAATAACAATGATTCTATATCCGGTTTTTGCCTCGGCTTTATTTATTGACGATTCAATTGATTCAATTGTATAATCGTCAAAATCCACCCTCACGGTATTCATAATCAGCTCGGCGGACGCGGGAAAAATCATACATATTGCGAAAATCAACACCGCAGACGTTTTAACAAATAATCTAAACATAATGTATAATCCCCCCTATAATGAGGTTGGCTATAACGGCGGTTATTCCCGCCGCCAACGCAACCTTTGCCTTTATAACCGGGAGGTTTCCCGCAAATTTTCCCGTTTGTCCGTTTACCGCAAAATGATAGAATTTATCGTTATGCTTGTACGTTAAGAACCATACCGGAAGAAGAAAATGCGACCACTTATTGCCGTTTAGCGCAATGCTGTTTGAAGTGACGTTAACCGCGCTGTATCCCGTAATTGTTGCGCGCATTGTTTCTGTAGCGGAGTTAATTGCGCGTTTTGTTATACGCGGCTCAACCTGTTCCTTGGTAACGTCATACTTTTCTGCAATAAACCCCGACAGATATGACATTTTAAAATCGGTGGTTTCTTTATAATTAAACGGCTCGATACACTCCATCATTACGTCGTCGATTCTCGACGACGCATCGTGCGGTATTCCGTCGAACTTCATACCGCCGTCGCGAACGGCTATATATTCTTTTGTTTCGGTATAGCGATAGTTTCCCGATGTCCAGCTTCTTATTTTTTTACAATTGGCGGTAATAGTACCCGCCGTCGAACAATCGGAAATCCAATAAGGGACGTAAATTGCGGTCATCTCGTGCAAATGCGCCCCCGAACGAAACCCCGACGGTAAAAACCAACGCTTGCGACAATATTCTTTAAACATTTCGGCGGCTTTTTCTTTTGTAATCTTAAAAGGAATCAATTTTGACGGCTTATGCTCGCCCGACAATCGCCCCGTCAAAATAACCGGCGAAAGACAAAAGACGCATTGCGTCGCCGAGGTGTTCGCGTCGGTGATAACCGACGCGCCGCAGCTCGGACAATTGTAAAGGGCGTTGAACTCGCCGAACTCCTTCTCGAGTTCAAGCTCATCGGCGGTTTTTGTCGGCTCCTCAATATCGAGCTTATGCTCTTCCTTTTGCGGGAAAATTTCGGCAATTTGTTCGCTCGAAAATGCACTCTCACAATAGGCACACATAAAGCTTTGGCTATCCGCTCTGAACACCAAATCCGCGCCGCAATTCGGACATTTATATTGTATAACTTCCATTAAAACTCTTTCTCCATATTAATATTGTTGTTTCTTGTGTTTCCCGGTAAGGCTTTATTGAGCTTAACCGCAAATCGGTCATTGGGGTTAAATAATAATATAACCCTTCCGAGCGAATCGTGCTTCACAATAAGATACCACATATTCAAATAGGTATTATCGTGCGCCGATACCGTAACGTCGGCGTTAAAGCTTACCTCTTCCTTGCATATATTAAAGCTTTCCGCGTTAGCGAGGTTGAGCGTTATTAATCTTTTGCGATTTCGCCTTCCAGTAATTTTGTCGATATCTAAATCTTTATTTGTGAGAATATATTCATATTCGACCGTTAAGCCTTTAAAAAAGTGTACCCCTAACCATATAACCCCCAAAATTGCCGCCGCCGCTATAAACGAGATTGACCCCATAAACGCAACCGCCGCCAATAACAACAAGCCGCAAAACAGCACCATTGACGCAATAACAGATATTTTTAATACATTTGCGCGTAAATCCGGCTTAGCTTCAATAATTTGTTCGATGAATATATCCATTTGTATAACCGCTCCTTTGCTTTTTGGGGGGTGCCTATAAGTATATCATAGGTTTATTATTTCGTCAATGGTAACATAATAATAATGAATAAAAAATAGGGAATAATGAATAGGTATACTCCTTAACTGCTAAATTTTGCAGTGATTTTGCAGAATATTTTTCGTCAGACAAGGCGATTTTTTCGCGAATATACGCTTATATTTAAGAAAAAATCAACGCAGTATGATGGAGAATATTCAAAAAACGGTATAATATTTAGTGGTTAAGGAGTATAAACATGAAAGGGGGATTGTGATGGATAATAAGGAACAGAATGAGGCTATAAAGAAAAAGTATAAGGAAACGGGGGCTATGATAAAACCGCGCGAGATTATTCCGATAATGGCGCAATCTGCCGACCCGCTGGGTTCGTACACCGGTACACCCGAAAAGCCCGGCGAGAAGCCGACGCAGGATGCGGACGATTTGTAAAATAAAATATTTGCGGTATGATTTATAAATAATCATACCGCAAATATTTTTGTTCACTATTTCGATTTTCCGCACTCGGCACAAAACTTTCCGGTGTTGACCGCGCCGCAAACACAAGCCCATTCGCTCGCTTCGGGCTTAGGCGCGCCACAGTCGGCGCAGAATTTGCCCGCATTAACCGCGCCGCAGGAACAAGTCCAACCCGTCTGTACGGGTTTCGCCGCGCCGCACTCGGCACAGAACTTCCCCGTGTTGTCTTTACCGCAGGGGCATTTCCATGTACCTTCAGAATTTACCGAATTTGCCGAATTTGCCGCAGCGGGCTGCGGAGCGGGATATGACGGGGGTGCCTCGCCCATTTGCCCTAAGATGTTTCCTCCGGTTTGACTCGCCATGTTCATTCCCATGAACCCCATCATCGAGCCACCCTGATTCCCTGCCGCCGCTTCAATACCTCTCGCTACGCTCCCCGCCATCATTGCCCGTTGAACGTCGCCACCGAGCATGGTGTCGGCTTTGAGGCGGTCGCCGAGCAACGCCTTGCTGTCGTCGGTGAGGGTTGCGGGCCCCATCGCAACATTTGTGATAGTAAACCCTCTCGGCGACCAATCTTCCTTAACCGCCGCTTTTGCTTCTCGGGTTAAATCGCCTAAATATGCCGATATTTGGCTATATCGAACCCCTTGATTCGACAATCTCGCGAGCGACATTTTCAACGCCTGCATAAATTCGAGCTTATATTGTTCGCTCCCGAATATTCCGACGGCGGTCATATCATCGGACGAGGTTCCTTTACTCGCAACCTGACTATAAAACTTAACCGCCATTTCTGCGTCCGGAACCTGAACCTCATATGTTCCGAAAAAGCGTAGCTCAATAGATGTATTATATGCGGGGTCAAAATAAGGTACGGGGGCGGTCGTTCCGAATTTTATTCCCGGTAACGGCATCAGATTGATGTAAACCACCCTTTGCTGAACCGACGCGGTACCCCCAAAGGTAAACCGCTTCAACACCTCTTTAAACGATTCTTCTATTTGTCCCGCAAAAATAGACGGAGCCGTAGAATTATCAAAAACGAATGCCCCGGGTTCGGAAACAATGTTGGTTATTTTCCCGTTGTCGATGGTCAGCATACAGGTGTTTTCCTCAACCATTATAACCGAGCCGTTTGTTATGACGTCGGGGCTTCCCTTTGTGTTAGAGCCCTTCCCTTGATTCATGCGCGAGCCGCGCCTTAAAATAACGTCGCCGCCCATAGCCGGACAATGCACCGCGTCCTTCCATTGGTCTGCTAATGTTCCTTTAACGGAGCTTACCGCCGATTTTATAAGACCCATTAATTTGCCCTCCTTTTTTTAAAAAATTAAATGTTCCTATAACACAAATCCGTATCCCGCATCTTCCGAAGATTCTGTGTTATTAACGGTTTCTGCTTTTTCGACGAGCATAGATATTGCCGTTCTTTCGTCCTCTTCAATTGTGATTTGTGTGAACGCGGGGCGACATATTAAATCGACATCTTCCAATTGCATATAGGTACGCGCAATAGCGATTGCCTTAATCCCCTGATTCGCGGCACCCGCGCCGACCGCCTGTACCTCTGCTTTGCCGCCTTCTCTTATTACCGCGGCAATTGCTCCCGCGGTAAGCTTTGGTACCGACCTTGATGATACCTTGAGTATTTCCGTTCCTGTTCTCATGTTTCTTCTCTCCTCATTATATTTATTTTACTAAAAATTTATTGATACGTTTGATAGAATTTGCCTTACCTGTTGCGGTATCTATATCTAATAAAACGGCATTAAATGTGCTTTTTCCGCCCGCATAGATGTGTTTTTGCGGGTAATAGTCAACAAAAACGTCGACAACCTTTTTGTCGGCACCGATTACCGAATCGACCCCGCCGACCATTCCCACATCTGTAATAAAAGCGGTATGCCCGTCTATAATTTGTTCGTCTGCGGTCTGAACATGAGTATGTGTTCCCACAACCGCGCTCACCCTTCCCGATAAATAATACGCCATTGCTTTCTTTTCGGCGGTCGCCTCCGCGTGAAAGTCAACAATTATATTTTTCGTATCTATTTGCTCCAATATAATATCCATGTTTCGGAAAGGATTATCACACGGCGGCATGAACTGTGTACCCATTATATTTACCACGCATATGCCGCAATATCCGAAGTCGATTATATGAACCCCTTTCCCCGGACAATGCTCGCCGTAGTTGGCGGGGCGAAGCACCTCCGCCCTATCGTTGAACATTGTATCCATTTCCTTGCGTTTAAACGCATGATTACCCGTTGTGATTATATCTGCTCCCGCTTTTGAAAAGAGAAGATTTGCCGAATGAGGGGTGATTCCGTTGCCGTCTGCGGAATTTTCGCCGTTGATTATAACAAATTCGATTTTTTCGGAAATGCGTAATTCGGGTACAATGTCCTTAAGCTTTTCGACGTTCGCCTGCCCTTGTACATCACCTATAAAAAGTATTTTCATGTGGTTAAAAGTATGTCCTCCATAGCCAAAAGTAAAGAGCGGCGGGGAACAAAAGAATCACAATAACCGCAATTGTTCCCGCGTTCCAAAGGGACTTTACCGTAAAGTATGCACAAAGCCCTATAATTACGGCGGCTATTACAAAAAAGTTTATTATAGCGTGTGATTTACCGCGAGAGCCGCCGTTATAACGCTTAAACGGCTTAAAGTCTTTATTCTTCATGACTGTAGGCTCTTTGCCGTCAATGTATTTTTCATTAATAACGCCCTTGTCATAGGGCCTACGCCGCCGGGGACGGGGGTGATGTAATCGGCTTTTTTTGACGCTCCCTCAAAATCGACGTCGCCGCAAAGCCTTCCGTTTTTATCGCGGTTCATTCCCACGTCAATAACAATCGCGCCTTTTTTTACCATTTCTGCGGTTATTAACCCCGCTCTTCCCGCCGCGCTCACGAGAATATCTGCGCGTCGGGTTACGTCACCCAAATCGCGGGTGCGACTGTGACAAATTGTTACCGTCGCGCTTTCGTTGAGAAGCATTAAAGCCATCGGTTTTCCTACTATATTTGACCGCCCGACAACAACACATTCTTTACCGGCGACGGGAACCCCCGTGCTGTGAATAAGCTCCATTACACCCGCAGGAGTGCAGGGTAAAAAGCCGTAGCTCCCGACGGCAATTCTTCCGACCGTATCTGCGCGAAATGCGTCAACGTCCTTTAGCGGCGATACCGATTCATTTACCGTAAAAACATCTATGTGTGACGGAAACGGCTGTTGAATTAAAATGCCGTTGATTTGTTTATCTGAATTAAGCCGTTGAATCAAAGCTATAACCTCTTCTTGACTCGCGCTTTCCGAAAATATATATTCAACGGAGGATATACCACATTCCTCACAATCCTTCTTCTTATTATTAACATATATTCGACTCGCCGGGTCGTTTCCCACTAAAACAACGGCAAGCCCAACCTCTAAATTTTTTTGAACAATTTCTTTTTTTATATCGTCTTTAATCCTTTTCGCGAGCGCAACGCCGTCTAATATTTCAGCCATAAGCATACACCTCTTAGGGACTGCCAATAAATAAACTTGACATTTCCCTTGTATTTTTGCCGCCATACTTCGTTAAAATTTTCCGCAAGGCACAAAGCATTACGAAAAATTTTGCCTCGTCTGTCGACAAAAATCCGGCGGCAAATTTGTCAACTTTATTTATTGGCAGTCCCTTAATAATCTTAACCAACTGTCAATTGTCAATTGTCAACTGTATCGTCAAATGGGTCGGTCAATTCCCGTTTAGTTTTCCTTAAACTGTCTTTTGCTTTTTCCTTTTCTTTTTCGAGCTTTATGCGGGTTTTGTTCTCATTGATAAGTTGTCGGCTTTCTTCCGTATCCTTGTACATGACGTAGTTTTTCTTAGGAAGCGTTGTTTTCAAATACAAAAACAATCCCAATGCAAACACCGCGCTTAAAACCGCCAACACCTGTGACACTCTTACCCCGCCCGCCATTAGTGAATCGGCGCGAAGCGATTCAATCCACGCCCTGCCGGAACCGTACCATACTAAGTATAAAAGGAATACCTCGCCGTCAAAGCTTCTGAGTTTTTTTGCATAAAGGTGTAACGATATGAACCCCAATAAACACCAAATGCTCTCGTATAAGAAACAGGGGTGAACTAAAGCAAACGGGTCAACCCCGATAAGTGCCAGGTCGCTCATAATCTTGTCTCCCGTCATTCCCCAGGGGAGATTTCCCGCGGTCGCCGCGCCATAGGCTTCTTGATTAAAAAAGTTTCCCCAGCGTCCCACACAATGTCCGATTAAAAAGCCGAGACCGATTAAATCGGAAAGGGGGAGAAATTTGACCCTCTTTATCCTCGCGGCAATAAACCCGCCAAGTACCGCGCCTATTAAACCGCCGTAAACGGCGAGTCCGCCGTCGCGTATACCGAAAATGGCGGTCGCCAACGACATTTTTGACGGGCTAAAAATAACATAATACGTTCGCGCCCCGATTACTCCGCAAAGCACGCCCCAAAATGCAATTTCAAACACATCGTCCGAGAGGATTCCCGCTCTGTCGGCGAGCTTTACGCCGTATGCAATTCCTAAAACGACCGCCGCAGTTATAATAATGCCATACCAATAGACCTCAAGCCCGAAGAGCGAAAAAGCCCGTCTGCTTATATCTATGCTTATTCCGGAGAATAGATTAGGAAATTCAATCATTTTGTTTTGTCCTTTAATTATTCACTACAATTAATAATAGAAACACAACTGTTCTCGACGTCAAATTTGTCCAATAAAGCTGTTATGTCTTCAAATGTTACCGTTGCGGCTATTTCGATATTTGTGTACATATCGACGTTTTCAAATTCGCTGTTCATCATTGCGCTCGCAACCGCCTCGGCACTTGTCAACGCGCCGAGTAATTCGCCATAGGTTTGTTTCTTTATTCGAATGAAGTCGTCTTTGTCGAGTCCCGCCTCTTTCAAACGCAACAGCTCCGCTTTAATTGCGTCGTATACCTTTTCGGGTTCGCGGGCTTCTCCGTCCGCCACGCAAAGGAAGAATCCGCGCCCGTTAAATACCGTAACATTAAAGGTTTCGTTAATCAGGCCGCTTTCATATGCCGACAGATAAAACCTCGAGCTTTTTCCTAAAGCCGTCTCGAGCATTATATTGTACAATACATAATTCTCCGCAACCGCAGAATATTCATTCGGGAGTTTAAACATAATGTTAAAAAGCGGGATTCCGCAGGGGAGCTTTTCACGAACGATTTTTTCCTTAACCGCATACGGCTCCTCGGGAATAACCGACTGTAGCTCTATATCCGGGGAGGGTTTAAGAAGTCTGTCGCATATTTCCAACGCTTCCTCCGGGTCAAAGTTGCCGGCAATTGAAATGACCATATTATTAAGATTGTAAAAAGTTTTGTAACAGCGGTAGAGTAGGTCTTTATCTATTTCCGAAATTGTATCGACCGTCCCCGCTATATTAATCCGCACGGGGTTATTGTGGTATGCCGCTTCAAGACAATTGAAGAATACCCGCCAATCGGGGGAATCGTCATACATCTTGATTTCTTGTGCAATAATCCCCTGTTCCTTTTGAACCGTTTCTGCGGTAAAATACGGCTCTTGAACGAATTTCAAAAGTATTTCGAGGTTTTTATTAAAGCTTTGAGAGCATAGGAACAGATATGCAGTTTTATCAAATGAGGTATAAGCGTTTGCGTTCGCCCCCGTTTCGGCGTACAGCTTAAATGCGTCACATTCCTCATTTTCGAACAGCTTGTGTTCTAAGAAATGTGCGATACCCGCAGGAACGGTGACATAATCGTTATCATTGACCGTTTTAAACGTGCTGTCAACCGAGCCGTATTTTGTTCCGAAAAGCGCGTATGCCGACGAAAACCCGGGCATAGGGCACAGACAGATTGTACAACCGCTTTTGTGCTTAATTCGAGTATATTTCTCGTTTACTCTGTCGCTTTTAATTATTTCACGCATTATCGTCACCTCCGTCGGTTAAAACATAGATTGTATCGAGCTTAACGCTATTTGCCGCCGCGACAATACGCTCGCGCGTAACCCCCTCATAACGCTTAATTGCGTTTTCCGGCGTAATAATATCACAACGGTAGATTTGATTCATATACCACGTTTTAATTCCGTTAAGGCTGTCGTTGACTAATTTTAGGTCGTTTTGAAGGGAGAGAACGGCTTGATTCATTTCGATATCGGTGAAGTCCGAAGCCGCACCCTTTTTCATAAACTCAAACTGTGCCAATATCTCCGCTTTTGCTTTTTCAATGTTCTCCTTTTCCACCCCGCACTCTGTAAGCATTATTCGCTTATTTACCGCAAATTTTGACCAACAATAATAACACAGCGACATCTTTTCTCTTACATTCTCAAAAAGCTTCGACGTCGCCGAGCCGCCGTAAATCTTAGACATGAGCGATAACGCGTCAACATCGTCCGAACTCGACGTAAAGCCCAACACCATTTTACTTTGATTAACGTCCATTTTCTCAATATGGTTGAGTATATCGGACTTAGCGGGACTCGGGAAAGAATGACAGTCCTCCATTTTTTCTCGTTCAAACCCCGCAAATGCCTTTATAAAGGTATCGCCGACCTTTGCAAAATCGTTACAACCCACGCATATTATCTCAACCCGCGCAGTTTTCAAAAGGCTGAGATAGGCTTTGTATGCAGATTCGGGCGTTACGGCGTTCACCCCTTCAATTGTACCGTGTGAGAAAACGGCGGCGGGTTCACCCATGCACACTAATTGGCTCGCCTTGCGTACCGCGTACACCCGCTTATCATTAAGCTCCGCCTCAATTTGGTCTATACAGGCTTGTTTCTCGTTTTCGGTAACGCTCGATTTGAACCCGTCCCCTTCTGTCAGCGGGTCAAAAATGCAGTTCAATAAAATGTTCAGCGATTCGGCTATAACGTCCTCTTGTTCAAGAGCATAGCGCGAATCTATGGCTTTTACGGAGATTCCTATTTCCTGTGTGTCGCCAAGGCTCCCCGCGCTTCCCGTCAATCTCGCGGCATATAATGAGGACAGTTTTGCGTTTAAAAGGCGTAAATCCGGCAGAATACGACAGGAATTTGTGAGAATCTTAGGTATTACCGCGTTTACAGACGCCTTGTCCTCGTTAAGCTGTGTCAAAAAGCTTACCGATATGCGATTTTGTTTAAACCGAGAATCGGTAATCTTGCTTATAAATATTCCGGGGGCAATTTCTTTGCGGTTGAGTATGTCCATTAAAACTTCTCCTATAGACGTTTATTCATATAAAATGTATTATACCACAATAAATCCCAATAAGTCAAGAACTATAAAATATTTTCTGAAAATTATACAAGATTATGAAAAATTGGGATAGGAAACCCCCGCTCATTAAAGAGCGGGGTTTTGTGTGTTGTGTTAAACCTTTTTCACGGGGAGGTCGCTTAGTTTGTGAACGAAAGGTTGAGGGTTGCGGTTGCTCCCGTGCTGAGTGTAACAACTACCTTTGCGGTGAGGGCAGAGTTAAGACGAGATGCCGCCGCCGTGCCGAAGCCGGTAACACCATTAATATTTCCGGCGGCAATATTACAGTCTGCACTTGACGAGAGACCTATTGTGATTGCGGTAACTTCGCCGGCGGTCGATACGGAAACTGCACCGTTGACTGTCGCCGCGCCCGTTCCGGTACCAATTGTGAGACTAGTCGGAAGGGTTGTGTTCGTGCCGTCAGAAACGGTAAAGGTCGCTCCGGTAATGGTCGCACCCGCAGGAACATTGTTCAAAGTAAAGGTTTGGTTTATAGTCGCGGCACCCGCGATAGTGTTAAACGCACCCGACCATGTGGGGTTAGCAAAGGCGAATGAACTTGTAGAGCCGCCGGCGGCAATATTACCAACAGCAACAACCTTTGCCTTATTGATTCCGAGTCCCAATAAACCGTAAGCAATCGCGTCGCCGGTATCTTTATCATTTGCGAAGCCTTCGGCGGTGATGTTTGCTACACCAAAAGGTGTGCTAAATGCGGTCACTTCTGCGTCGGTGGATTCTGCATAGCTGAAAACAGCGTTTAAGCCGATTCTTCCTACGTTTGTGTTGTTCATCATAGCGGGAGCTAACGCAGAGAGAACAAAGCTTCTCGGCATAAGAACATAGTTCGGGTCTACTCTGTCTAAGTTATCATAGTCGCCGTCAACGGTATAAACTACGTTATTAGTTGTATCGGCATTAGCCGCAGTTCCTCTTACCAATGTAGGTGTGCCGCCTATTGTCGAGAAGGCGTAGCCGGAAGGAGCGGTTGCGGGGAGATTTGTGGTTACTCTTACCAATGCGGTCGGGTTGGATAAAGGCCCGGATGAGGGAAGAGCAACGGAGTTTGTTGTAGTCGGGTTTGTCATATCGGTAATATCGCCGCCTACAGCAATCCACAATTTATGGTTGTCAACGGTCGCATCGGCAGCGGTAGCTAATGCCGCAGTACCATATGCCGCGGTAAGGTTAGCTTGTGCCGGTTTTCTCGGGATTATCGGGTCTTGAAGAAAACCGCTCCAGTCGGCGTTGGGGTTTGCGTAGCCGCCGAGTTGAAGAAGGGTTCCGTGTCCCGTACCCGCAACGAGGGTAAGAGGATTGTCGATAGGATTAACCGCGTCAACGGTATAATCAGCCGCCTCGAGAACAAATTTAATCGAGGTAGCCGTTGTTCCCAAAACGTAGCCTAAACCGGAGGAAACATACGCGTCGGTCGGCGCGGTGACGGAATCAGCCGAGGGAGAAGCAAAAATGCTTACGGTTGTGTTTTTGTTCGCTTTTAAAGCATTCATTATGTCGTCGCCGTCCCATAAATTGTCCCAGTCGAAGGGAACGAACGGACTTGCGGCTGTACCCGTGCCGCTCGTCATGTTACCTGCGTTAGCGGGGCTGTTTGCTACGGGAACAACAAGGTGTGACGCACTGCCGGTAGCTTTTATTGCCGCAGTAACGGTTACGGGAATAGAACTGTTATTAATAATCGGAGCGGGGCTGTCGAAAATTATACCGCCCGCACCCGCCGCTAAATCGGCAAGGGATTCGCCGCCGGTTGCACCGAGCAAGCCTTGAGGGTCGAGTTTAAAGTCAAGCGCGGTCGCCGTAGGAAGGGTTACGTCAAATACCTTTGTGTTTTTGTATACAACATCACCGTCCGGGTCTAAGGTTGTGCCGCCGGTAGGCGAAGCGTTTACGGTTGTCGCTAACGAGAGAGCCATCGCACCCGCGATTAAGTAAGCAAGAATTCTTTTCTTCATTAGAAATACACCTCTTTTTCATAAAAAATTGTTTTTTTATATATACAAATATATAAACATTAATTTTGTACTCGTATGAGTACGGCTACCGCAGTTGTCGTAATAACCTCGTAATCATCATCAACGAGATAATAGGTCACAACTGCATTATATTCCCCCGCAGAGAGCGGTTTTGTCAACGCAAAATCGGTCAACCTTCCGCCGAGAGGGATATACGGCGAATCGTAAATCATTTCGCCGATTTCTTCTTCGTTATCTTCCGATACCAAATGAACCTCAAAATAAATTGTGCGCGCGTTTTCCTCGGGGTTTTCAATCATAGCGTTTTCGGAAGGCGCGTCCCAGGTCGCAAAATTCCACTCGGTCGTCATTCTTGTACGCAAATAGGTGTCGTCCGGCTTTTCCGCGCTCCGTATTTCGTCTACATTCTCCGGCGTAACGAGCAAACCGCGACCGTCTCCTCTTTCGGTGACGTCAACCGGCGGTATTCCCAATTCTTCATTATTTCTGTCCCAAAGGAGATAAACAATTACCCCCACAAGAGCCAATATAATGAGTATTACAAGAGCTATAACAATATGCTTATAAAACCTCTTGCTCCCGAAATATTTCTCCTTAACGGGTACGTCTGTTTTTTCTTTTGGGGTCGGGGCTTTTGAAGCCATATGGAAAATCACCTCCGAATAGTTTTGCGTTTTAAAAGGCTGTGTTAAACCTGTGTTTTAATATATTAACTTTAAAAATCCAATTGACTGTGCGAGGTTAATCTCACTAAAACTAATAATAGTTCGCCATTATCCGATTTTCTATAAACTAATAACCAATCCGGCGTAATATGGCACTCACGAAACCCCGCCCAATTACCCGTTAAAGCGTGGTCGCGATGTTTCGGCGGTAATATTTCGTCATTCGCAAGTATGGTTATAACTTCTTCGGCTAAAACTATATCCTTACCTTGTTTTTGAGATTGACGAAGCTCCTTTTTAAACTTTGCGGTACGTATAATTTCGCGTTTAGTATCTTCAATCATTATTATCTTTCAAACATTCTTCAAAAAGACTTTTCACGTTATTGAATTTCTTAGCGTTAGGGTCGTTCATTAAAGAATAAGCTTCGTTTAACGCCTCCATAGATTCGAGGTCGGTATAAGGCGCGCCGCGTAAATCAAACGGAAAACCGCCGACGCGACAAGCGTGTTTTATAAACACGGTAACGGCTTCGGGCAAAGTAAGCCCGTGATACCCAAAAACTCTTTCCGCTTCGGCTTTTAATTCGGGTAATATGCGTATATTAACATCGGACGTTTTCTGTGTATGCGCTATTCTCGACATAAAATCACCCCCCGATATTTAGTATACCACAAAAAGATTTTAAATGCAAGTAATATATTAAAATACACACGTTTAACACAGCCTTTAAGAAATACCCGCCCCAAAGGAATATTGGGGCGGGTATCACGAACTCGTTTAGCTTCGTCAAGCGGACCGCGCGGCGGCGTAGCCACCGACACCTCCGCTCTTGTTTAGCTTTATCTGAGAAGTTGAAGAACTGCTTGAGGCGCTTGGTTAGCTTGTGCCAACATAGCCTGTGCAGCCTGTTGCAGAATGTTGAACTTGGTGTATTGTACCATTTCCTTAGCCATGTCTGTATCTCTGATTTGAGATTCAGCGGCGGTGAGGTTTTCGTGAGTTGTGGTCAACGAATTAACGGTATGCTCGAGTCTGTTCTGCATAGCACCGAGACTTGCTCTCTGACGAGATACGTTTACGATTGCTTTTTCTACGTTATCCATAGCGCGTTGTGCGTCTTTAACGGTAGAAACGTCAAAGTCTGCGATTCCGATTGAACGAGAATCCATAGCCTTGATGTTAAGGGTAACTCTCTGTTCGATTGCGTTATTAGCACCGATTTGGAAGGTTAAGCCGTCGCCCTTTCCGAGTTCTTTATCGGCGCCGACACCGGAACCGTTCGCTAAAGTAAGCGAGGTGCCTCCGAAAATGTCTAAAACCTGGAAGAAATCTGTTTCATCGGTGACTAAAGTCAAAGCAAGTAAATCGTCCTGAAGGTCATTTATACCGGTCATAGTAAGACCGGCGAGGATGAATTGTTGGTACCCGTCATCCGAAGCTTGGAAACCTTCATCAATTAATGTTTTCGATACCGAGCTGTATATAGCTTTTACGATTGAGTCTTCGAAAGCAGTTCTGTCTGCCGCAGATAATGATGTCATAGCCGCGACGTCGGTGGCAATTGCCGCCCTAATGCCCGCGTCATCGAAGGTTCCAAAAGTATCGAAGTCCCACGCTGCCGCTGCCGCTGCGAAATCGGAGAATTCGGTTGTGTTGCCTTCTATGGTAGCGTAGTCATAGCTTGTTTGTCCTAATGTTACCATATTGCTTGCGAAGAATACTTTATCGCCGTTGGGGTCAATATTCTGCGAGGTTAATTCTACGGTGTAGTCGAGACCCGCTTTAGCGAGAATCTTTTGGATATCTTGTTCCGTGTATTCAACACCGGTAGAAAGGTGTAAAACAAAGCTACCGTTTTTGATACCCATGGACTCGTCAGCTCTGTTAGCAACGGTTACTTTTTCCTCGCCTTTATCGGCGTTGGTTAAAATAGTGATGTTACGAGCGTCGTCGCCGTAGTTGTTGGCAACTAATCTGATTGTATCGGCATATTTAGCGGTAGAGCCGGTTGCGCCGATTAAGAATTGGCTGAGGTTACCTTGGATAGCCGCCGTCGGTGCCGAGGTAGCCGCCAAAATTCCGGTAGCGGTTGTGAAAGAATCCGCCGCGTCAAATGCGAGAACGCCGTATTTGAGATTTAAGGAAACGATTGCGGGCGAATTAGCCTGCGGGTCATCTTTATAATCCTTAGCGTTTTTGATTAAATCATCAATTTGCGCCTGGGTGTAGGTTTGACCAACTTGAAGATTTAAGGTTAAGGTTTTACCGTCGGTACTCCATTCAGCGTTTTCGCCGCCGATTGTTGCGGAATCCTTAAGTTCTAAGGTAACGCCGGTTACGTTAGAGGTTAAAACCGCGCCTTCGAGGGTGAGGTTGTTACCGTTAAGGTCATGTTGTGTAGAACCGGGGATAGGTCTGTTTGTTAAATATACAGCATAGTCGGGACCGAATTTGCTCGCGCCTATTGCTAAGCCGTCGAGAGAACCGTCTAATAATTTGATACCGTTAAAGTCGGTTGCTAAAGCGATTCTGTCGATTTCGGTTTTGATTTCGTCGATTTCCATTTGAGCGTATTCACGTTCTTCGTCGGTGTATGTTTCGTTACCCGCTAAAACAGCAAGTTCCTTTAATCTTTTGAGCATAGCGTGAGTTTCGTCTAATGCGCCTTCAGCGGTTTGAATAAGGCTAATACCGTCGTTAGCGTTGCGTATAGCTTGCCCGATACCGCGAAGTTGAGCGCGCATTTTTTCGGAGATTGCTAATCCGGCAGCGTCGTCAGCCGCGCGGTTAATTCTGAATCCCGATGAAAGCTTTTCTGTAGCTTTCTTTGTTCCGATTACGTTTACTCCCAATTTGTTATGGGCGTTAATCGCGTTTAAGTTGTTTTGAATTATCATTGACATGATACAATTCCTCCTTGATTGTGTTTCACCCGCAGAATCCTTCCCGCGAGCGTTAATAATAATAGTAGGCGGTTCAAGTAGCAGAGCTATTCAATATGGATAGGTGTGCACTCCCTCTCTGTCAAGAATCTCAACTGCTATTTGCCGCTTACGAGGATTATATCGGACGTGTGGGGGTTGAACTTTAGCAAAGTTAAAAAATTTTTTTGAAACCGGTGAAACTTTTTGAGCAAATGTGGAAAAAAGGGGTTGACAGGGTGGGGGGAGCGTGGTATAATGTATGTAACGGCAGACCTTAAACGGTTAGCTGAAATTGTAGTTAAAAAGTAACCACACTTTAGCGGGGGCGGTTACTTTTTGTTAAAAAAGGGGTTGACAGAGTGGGGGGAGCGTGGTATAATGTATGTAACGGCAGACCAGTGACGGTCTTCCTCAGAATGTCGCTATTAATAGCCGCACACTTTGGAGAGTAGGGCGGCTATTTCCTTTTAATGAAGTCTGCGAGGAGAATAATTAGTTGAAGGTATTCGATTACAACCAATATATATGTTAAAAGTAACATTTCCATAGACATTCACCTCCTTTCGGAGAGGAACGACCGCCACCGTATGTATCTGCCGTGATGTATTGTAGCATAAAGGCGATATTTGTCAAGTGTTATTTTTTAAAATGTTTTTCCAAAAAACGGTTGACATTGATTAAAATGTATGTTATAGTAGCCCTACATACCTATTACATAAATTTTGTTAAAACTTTACATTAAACTTTCTTAAGTGATATATAATGGACTCTGATAATTATGTTTTGAACAAGCATTATAGCTGTGTTATAGTCGGTTACAATGCTTGGAAAATAAAAAATTTATGAAAAGAGGGAAAATCATGCAAAAGAAACTTTTAGCCATTATTCTGACGATGGCGATGTTGGCGGTTACAACATTTGGGCTTACGGCGTGTCAGGAAAAGGATGTCGATAACGGTTCTGGACAAGCGGAAACCGTTCCCGTTGACGACAACGAAGAAAATGTGCCGGAGGACGGCGAAGAGGACGATGAAGACCAAGACGTTTTCAACAATGACGACACTCAAGCGGCGGCGGTTGCCGCGTTTAACGAGCTTCAAGGTGAAGTCAACGGAAGAACCATTATCAATATTTACAGTTTCACTACCGAAACGGTTGACGACCTTCTTCCGATGTTTTTAAAAGCTAATCCCAACGATTTCACCGATAAGTTTTACATTAACGTAGAAATGGCGGCAGACCACGCGGCACACAGATTAGCAATTAACACGAAACTCGGCGAGAACGACGGGCCCGACGTATTTGTGGCTGACGTCGATTACGCTATGCACTTTGCTGAATTAAGCGGAACGGCGACAATTGATGAAATCGGTATAGAAATTAACGAAGACGATTATTATGATTACACTCTCGATTTAATGAGACGTAAATCCGACAACGCGATTATGGGCTTATCTCATCAGGCTACACCCGGCGCAATGTACTACAGAGCGGACATAGCGAAGGAGGTTCTCGGGGTTGAATCGGAAGAAGAGATGCAGGCGTTGGTAAACGATTGGGACGGCTTTATTGACGTAGCCGAGAAAATCACCACCGAATCCGACCTCGCTATGATTTACGGTGCCGACGAGCTCAAGCGTAACTTCTTGAATGGTCGCGACATGGGTTGGGTAGATGAAAACGACACCTTCACAATTGACGAAGACACAATTACCGAGTTTGTGCGCGTAACACAAGCGATTAAAGATTTGGACGGGCTGAGAAACACCGGTAACGCACAATGGTCTGACGGTTGGGTTCGCGGCATGGGCGACAATGAAGATTCTGCGTTCGCTTATTTCGGCTCAACGTGGTATCTGCACTTTGTACTTGCTAAAAATGCTCAAGAGGGCGGAAGCTACGGTAAATGGGGAATGATTCCCGGGCCGGCACCGTTTTACTGGGGCGGTACCTACTGGTATGCAAGCAAGGAAACCGTAACCAATGACGAGGAAAAGGCACAGGCGGTAAAAGACATAATTGAATTCTTCTGTGTAAACGAAGAATCTATGGAAGGTCTCGCTAAGGAAATAGGCGACTTTGTTTCTAACAAAAAGGTTGTTGATAAAATTAAGGATTCCGACGAATTTAACAATAAGCTTTTCTTGTGGGAAACGAATCATTATCAAGTGTTTGCAGAAATCGCGGAAGATATTGATATCACGCGCAATATTACCAAACACGACGCCGATATGGACGACCTTTTCACCGACTTCATAACGAATGTCTTTACGAATGAAATGTCGATATCCGAAGCAATGGCAATAATGAAAGAAGGCGTTAAAGCCGACTTAAGTTCTATTACAGTTATGTAATGAGTAATACGGGGGGCTTCTGAAAATCTCTTACGACGTTTGTCGAAACGGGTTTTCAGAAGCCCCCTTTGCTCTATCTCTTGCGCTATATCTCGAAAGGAAAAATCTTATTATGAAAAAATTTCGGGTGAACAAAAACTATTGGGGTTATATATGTATCGCCCCGTTTTTCATATTGTTTTGTATATTCTCGGCATATCCGCTATTGTCCACTTTTTTTTACGCATGGACCGACAGAGACACATATGATAACACGGCGAATGAAGTTAGCTTTGTCGGGTTCGATAATTTTTATAGAAGCGATGTAGCGCAATTTCCCGTCGTGCTTGACCCCGAAACGGGGAAGGTTAAGGTTGACGGTGCGTCGTCGCCGAGAGAGGTTATGACCGACGAGGAGACGGGGAAGCAATATGTTCTGTTGCCCTTTGATGAGACGAAGTATTTTTTAGAACACAATACAGACGGTTCGATGTATGTCGTTTCTAAGCAGATGGGCGGCGTTTTCGGCATAAAGCTTCTTAGAAATTCGTTTGTAAACACCCCCATATTATGGCTTATGGGGTTTATCCCGCAAATAGTTATAGCGTTATTATTGGCGGCGTTATTCACCGATATAAGGGTAAAAATAAGAGGAACCCGAGTTTTTAAGGTTTTATTCTATATGCCGAACATTATGACCGCGGCAACAATTTCGGCATTATTTATCGTTTTAGTCACTAACGGAGGGTTTATTCATCAAATCGCGGTAGCCACGGGGTATGTTAAAAATGCGACGACGCCGATTACCGGGATTTGGTTTACGCGCGGCGTAATAGCCTTTATAAATTTTTGGCTGTGGTTCGGGAATACAATGATTGTTTTAATCGCCGCCATGTTAAGCGTCGATAAAGCGCGGATTGAAGCCGCAATAATTGACGGAGCAACCCGCAATCAAATTTTTTGGAACATAACTATTCCGTCTATTAAGCCGGTAATATTGTTTACGTTAATTCAAAGTCTCGTCGGCGGTCTCCAAATGTTTGACGTTCCCTCATTAATGGGCGCGGGTGTAGGCGGTGCTTTTAATGCGGACGGAACGAGGACAATTATGACGAGCATACACCAAATCGCGTTCTCCTCAAAAAATATGGGGTTGGCCGCCGCGATGTCGGTTGTATTGTTTACTTTTACGGCTATTTGCAGTATAACGATTTTCTTGTTTATGCGTACAGCCTCTGAAAGAAGAGACGAGCGATTAATAAAACAGTTTAAAAAGGCGGAAGCCAAACAAAAACAAACAAGGGCGGGAGGTAATGTGGTATGACTCCTGAAATGAAAAAGAAATACGAAGAAGAGTTAGCGGCGAAAATCGCCGAATATGAGGACAGAAAAGGTTTAGAGCATATTGATTATTTCGACAATAACGAAAACGCTCGCGGCTCGTCGGCTTCAACCGAGACCGTTCACAAAAAGGACAAAGTAAACGCGTCGCACAATGATACCGCGTCTGATAAATTATTTATTAAAATATTGGATTTTTTTACGTCGTTAGATTATTATATTCCTATGGCACTAAAGAAAACCGAAAAATTGCGCGACGTATTGAGAAGCGAAGCCGGTTTTTTGATGTGTATAGCCTTGACTATTCTTTGTATCACGCCGTTTATCATTATGTTTGTCAATGCGACAAAATCGGCGTATGAATTAAGCGCGGCCGCCGGCGGTTTTTGGGGTAATTTTATTCCGAGCAAGTTTTTTAAAGAAAATCTGAATCATCTGCTTACCGCCGATGTCGTCGGATTCAAAATTGAAAGAGCTTTTTTAAACTCAATAATAGTCGCCGCGACTTCAACAATTTTAAGCGTTTATATATCGGCACTTACCGCGTATGGGTTTTCGGTCTACACTTTTAAGGGCAAAAATATACTTTTCCCGTTGATATTGGCGTTTATGATGATACCCCCGCAAATTTCCGTAGTAGCGTTTTATGATTTAATGCAGACAATAGGGTGGAGCAGCGGGTGGAAATCATTCTTAAGCCTTATTATTCCCGCGGGGGTTGCGCCCGCGACGATATTCTTTCTCAGGCAATACATGAAATCGGTATTATCGTTAGAGATGATTGAAGCGGCGCGCATAGACGGTTGTTCCGAAATGCGTATATTTAACACCGTTGCTTTACCTATATTAAGACCGGGAATTGCGGTTATGGCAATATTCGCGGTGGTCGCCTCGTGGAATAATCTGTTTTTACCGATGGTTCTTTTATCGGGCGAATGGCGAACCGTTCCGGTTTATGTAAGTCTATTGTCGGGAAGTCGGCATCAAATTGAAAAAGGGGCAATTTTCCTCGGTTTAAGCCTAACCGCGCTCCCTTTGCTGATGTTTTATTTGATATTATCTAAGCATATAATTTCCGGCGTAACGCTCGGAAGCTTGAAGGAATGAGTTGGGGGATATGGTGTAGAGGATATACGGAAAAGCCGAATGGTTGACCCACTCGGCTTTTTGTTCGTCCAAAAAAACAAAAAAATCTCATTAAAAGGCTTGACAATTATTTTTTTCGTGATATAATTTAATATTAATTATTGATTCATGGGGATTTGTAAAAAATTTACACAGGATTGTATTATTAATAATGTTTTATAATAAGGAGTGTCAAATGAAAAAAATAGGGACAGCCGCGAGATATACGTATTTTATGCTTTTAGCCTCGCTTTTATTCATTAATACCGCATCGGCTTATATAGACCCGACAACATCAGCCCTGCTGATACAAATAGTTGCGGGTGTGTTTATAACGCTCGGTGTGGTTTTTGGTTTATTAAGACATAAGATAATCATGTTTTTTAAAGGCTTGAAAGTCAAATCGTTACAAAAACAAATTGAAAAATCCGATAAGGAACAGTAAATAATATGAGCAAAACTAAAAAATTCAGAGAATTATTAAATTCGAAAAGTCATTTTTTTCTTATGGAGGCGCATAACGGGCTGTCCGCAAAGATAGTTGAAGAAGCGGGGTTTGAGGCTATATGGGCGAGCGGTTTGTCCATAACCGCCTCTCTCGGAGTACGCGACAACAACGAAATCTCATACACACAGTTGCTCGACGTACTCGAATACATGAACGACGCGTGCGACCTTCCGATACTTGTTGACGGCGATACCGGCTACGGCAATTTCAACAACGCCTGTCGCTTGTTGACAAAGTTAGAGCAAACGGGGATAGCCGCCGTTTGTATCGAAGACAAGAAATTCCCTAAGACAAACTCGTTTTTAGAAACAAAGCTTGATGCTCTTGCCGACCCCGTTGAATTTTCCGGTAAAATTCGCGCAATGAAAGCGGTTCAAACCGACCCCGATTTTTCGGTTATAGCGCGGTTGGAATCGTTGATTGTCGGCGCGGGTGTAGCCGATGCTATAAAACGTGCAGAAATGTATTTAGATGCCGGTGCGGATGCTTTATTGGTTCATTCGAAGCTCGCAAACCCTAAAGACATTTTTGAATTTCTCGGGGCGTTTAAACGCGAAACGCCTATCTTTATTGTACCCACAAAATATTATTCAATCCCCGTCAAGCAATTAACAAAAGACCCGAGAATCAGCGGCATTATTTGGGCTAACCACAATGTCCGTTCCTGCGTTACCGCCATGCAACAGGTGTGCGCCAAGATTTATAAGGACAATTCTATTGCAAATGTTGAGGGGGCGATTGCGTCGGTTTCGGAAATATTCAGACTTCAAAAAAATGAAGAATATCTCGAAATGGAAAAGGAATATATGCCCTCCGGTTCCGGCTTCGGCGCGGTTGTTTTAGCGGCGGGTGCATCCGAAACGCTCGATTACAGTAAGCCTAAATCGCTTCTGACTATTAAAGGTAAGACCATACTCGACCGCCAAATTGAGGCGTTAAACGAAATAGGTATATCCGACATTTCTATTGTGAGGGGGTATAAAAAAGAAGAAATTGAATACCCCGAGTTGACAATAATTGATAACGACAAATGGGAAACGACAAAGGTAATGTATACCCTTTCGCTCTATTCAGCAAAGGCGAAGCAACCGTATTTTGCGTTATACGGCGATGTATTTTTTAAGAGGTATTTATTGCGCGATATTCTCGGTTGTATTGATGACCACGCCGACGCGGATTTGGTTTTGGTATGCGTTAAAGAGAATTATATCAACAATGGTTTTTCGCTAAAACTGAACAATGATTTTGACGACTTGTTTCACGCGGGCAACGGCGTTGAGGTCGTTGCGGTTTGTCCCGACTGTCCCGAACCGAGTTCTTCCGGAAACGGCGACACGGTTTATTTCAGCGGGTTAATGATGATTAATAATTATTCGGCGATAGGCGAATTATTAAAAGCTGAGGATATCGAAAGCCTATCTTGTTCCGGATTTTTATGCCGCGCAATTGAACAAGGGTTAAATATAGTTTCAATCGTTTCGTCTCGTGATTCAATCGTTGATATTAATTCAATTAACGACCTTCTTAAAGTCGGAGAAGTCTATGAATGATACAAAGCTTTTTATTGACGAATTAAAAGAATACGGGTTTGAGAAATTTGCGGGCGTTCCATGTTCCTTTCTCGGCTCAATAATAAACGAGGTTGAAAACCGCGGTTTGTATGAAGCGTTTGTGAACGAAGGCGACGCTTTGGCATATGCGGCGGGGGCGTCGCTCGGCGGAAACAAATGTGCGGTTCTTATGCAAAATTCGGGTCTTTCAAACGCACTTTCGCCGCTCACGTCGCTTAACGAATTGTTCGGGTTACACACGTTGCTTATAATAGGAAACCGCGGGGTTGACGACGAACCGCAGCATCGTATAATGGCAACCGTGGTTAAGCCTTTTTTGGACGCTTTAAACATACCGTATTTTAACGCAGAGGACGAGGATTGTTTGAAAAACGCAAACGCCTGTCTCGCACAAAGCTCGGCGGCAATTCTTGTTAATGAAAAAACTACTTTTTCTTCGGTAAAGCTCAATTCTGTCGTAACCGAAACAAATGAGTTTCCGTTGCGTTATGATGTTCTAAAAGCAATATCAAGCGGCGCGGGAGACTCTGTAATAGTAACCGCAACCGGTTTCACAAGTCGCGAAATGTATTGTATAAAGGATAGGGCAGAAAACTTTTATATGGTCGGCTCAATGGGCTGTCTTTCATCATTGGCGTTAGGATTAAGCGAGAATTTACCAAACAAAACGATTATTGCGATTGACGGAGACAGTGCTTGTCTGATGCGGCTCGGCGGGTTGTATACCCTCACGCAAAAGAAGCCCGACAATCTGTGCTATATCGTGTTGGACAACTCCGCAAACGAATCCACCGGCGGGCAAAGGAACAGCTTTGGCGAGAGCCGCGTTTTTGATGTTATGGAGCGGCTTTATCCGACGGCTTACGTCAATTCTCCCGATGAGTTGGCGGGGTTAATCAAAGCTTTTAGAGCGACTCCCCGTTATACACAGATGTATTCGAGAATCCGCGTCGGAACAATGAAGGATTTACCGCGCCCCGAACGCGATTTAATATTTGGACAGGCGACGAGGTTTAAAGAAGGTTTAAAAACAGTTTAAAGGAAGGTTTGATTAAAATGGCTACAAAAAATTTATACGAGAACACGGCGTATCTCTATGATTTTGACAATAGAGATTTGTTAAACGACGATGTAAAAATTGCATTAGAATGTGTTGAAAAAACAAAAGGAGATATTTTGGAAATCGCCTGCGGTACGGGAAGGGTGACAATCCCCGTGCTTAAAAAAGCAATTGACCGTAATGTTACCGCCTTCGATTTATCGGATACAATGCTTTCCGTTTTTAGGGAAAAAGCGGCAAAGCTTCCCGATGAAATAACAAAAAATCTCTCAATTGAAAATGCAAATATGACAATATTCAACTTAAATAAAACCTTCGGATTAGTTATTTTAATATGGCGCGCCTTCCAAGTTTTACTTAATGAATCGGATGCGGTTCAATGTTTGAAAAATATAAAAAAGCATATGAATGACGATTCGCTTTTTTTATTCAGTGTGTTTATTCCGAGACAATCATACGGCGACGACTGGCTCGGGAAAGAAACCGAGGCGTATATAACGGTCGACCCCGCCACAAACAATAAAATTCGTCGTTATACAAAAAATATAAAATCTGACCAAGAAAAACAAATTATCGAATATGTTTCAATTTATGAAATAACGGCTCCCGACGGCAGATTTGAAACAATCGAGGATAATATCACCTACAGATATTATACCCCCGAGCAAATTAAAAGCTTGCTTATAAAATGCGGATTCACAATAATTGAGGAAAGCTCAAATTCAACCGATATTTTTCTTGTGCTTAGAAAGAAATAGAGAGTTAAATGATTAAAAAAGAGAAGAAAGTCCTTCTTAATCCCGGCCCCGCTACAACAACCGACGGCGTTAAGGCGGCGCAAATTGTCCCTGATATCTGTCCGCGTGAAAAAGAGTTTGCTAATATATTGGAACGGTTACAGTGCGATTTGGTAAAAATTGTTCATGGCGGTGATGATTATTCGGCTGTGCTTTTTTGCGGCTCGGGAACTATCTGTATGGACGTTTGCTTAAACTCGCTTTTACCCGAAAACAAAAGAATCCTCGTTATAAATAACGGCGCGTACACCTCGAGGGCGGTAGAAATATGCCAACACTACGGCTTATCGTACATTGAGTTGAAATTTCGCGATGATGAATTACCGGTTTTGCACGAAATTGAAGACGCTCTATTAAAAAACGACGACATTGCGGTTGTTTACACTACCCATAACGAAACGGGAACCGGCATTTTAAACCCCATTCGCGAAATAGGCGCGCTCGCGCATAAATATAACTGCATATCGGTGATTGATACAACATCTACCTACGGAATGATACCGATTGATGTCGAAGCGGATAATATCGACTTTTGTATGTCTTCGGCGCAAAAAGGGCTTATGGCGATGACGGGGCTTTCATATGTCATAGGTAAAACGCGGCTAATCATTGAGTCGGAGAAATACCCGAAACGCTCGTATTATTGTAATCTTTTTATGCAGTATGAACATTTTATCAAGAATAAACAAATGCACTTTACCCCCCCCGTACAAACGGTGTATGCCGCCGTTCAAGCGATGGAGGAATACTTTTTTGAGGGCGAGAAAAACAAATTCTTGAGACATAAAAGCGTTAATGACGCTATTCATAACGGATTAAAAAAACTCGGATTTAAAGAATATATAAAAAAAGAACAACAGTCGGGATTGGTCATTTCTGCAATTTATCCCGACGACAAAAATTGGAGCTTTAACGATATTCACGATTATTGTTATGACCGAGGATTTACCATTTACCCCGGCGTTATTCGGGGAACCAATACGTTCAGATTGTGTTCATTCGGGGCAATTGACGCTTCGGATATACATGATTTTTTTAAAACATTTGAAGCGGGGTTGAAAAAGGCGAATGTAGAAATTCCGGTGAAATATATAGCGGGTTAAGGAACGATATATAAATGATAAACGAAATTGCATTAATAATGGCGGCGGGATTAGGAACGAGAATGCGTCCGCTAACCGAAAAAACCGCTAAGCCTTTGATAAAGGTCAAAGGGACTCCGATGATTGAAACGGTTATAGAAACGCTAAAAAAACGCGGCGATATGAAAATTTTTATCATGACCGGTTATAAAAAGGAACAGTTTAAATATTTGACCGATAAGTATAATAATGTTACTTTACTCGAAAATAAAGAGTATATGACAAAAAATAATATATCCTCTCTTAAAGCGGCGGAGAATATTTTAGGTGATACAAATTGCTTTATATGCGAGGCGGATTTATATATTTCTGACCGCAATATGCTTTTAACCGAGTTTTGTAAATCGTGTTATTTGGGGAAATATGTATCCGGGTTTTCCGATGAATGGGTATTTATTACCGAAGAAAATACCGACAGAATAATAAAATTAGACAGAAACGGCACAGACCTTTATAATATGTGCGGCATATCTTTTTGGCTTAAGGACGATATACAAGTTATTATGCGCGCATTGAATCAAGCATATGATAAAGCCGGTCATGAGGAGCTATACTGGGACGAAATTGTAGACGGTGTTCTCCGCGATATTAATGTTTCGGTTTCGCCGGTTAAACCGGAGCAAATAATCGAAATTGATACCGTTGCGGAATTGAAGCTTATAAACGAGGTATAAATCAATTGAATTTGTTAATCGAGCCGTTAATTTATGTAATAGACAAATGCTATATAACGACGGGGAATTTTGGTATAGCGATTATTTTGTTTACCCTTTTAACAAGGGTTATTCTATTCCCTATTTCTCTCATATCACAAAAAAATTCGCTCGTTCTTTTTAAGCTTCAGCCGCAGTTGGCGGATTTAAAAGCGAGACATTCGGGCGAACCCGGCGAAATGTTCCGCGAACAAAATAAGCTTTATAAAAAAGAAAAATACAGCACACTTAAAGCACTTTTACCGCTTTTTATCCAAATCCCGATTATTATTGGCGTTGTACGGGCGGTATATACCGTTGTAGAGGACAGTAGTTATGACTTTTACTTTTTGGGATTGGATTTGGCAAGGGTTCCTACGCTTACCTCGAGCCTTGTTGTCTTTCCGATTTTAGCGGCACTTTCTTCTTTTTTATTGTGTCTCGTACAAAATAGCCTTAACCCCTTAACAAAAGCACAGGGTTTTTTAACAAAATGGGGCGTGGCGATATTCCTTACGGGATTTTCCGGCTATTTCGCCTTCGTGTGTCAGGCGAGCGTCGGGCTTTACTGGGTGTGCGGTAACGTGTTCAGCATTTTGGTAACCGTTTTATGCACGATGATTTATAACCCCAAAAAGCTTGGTTATAACGCGAGCGATTTTGTAAAGCCGGTTTTGTCTAAGGGTGACAAGACCGAAAAAAGAGACCGCAAAAAGCTTGAAAAAGAGCGCGAGAAAAAGGATATGGAGCGGTTTTACGCCGCAAAAAAACAACTTGTTTTCTTTTCGGAGGCGAGCGGTTTTTGGAAATATTTTGAACATTTTATAAATTATATACTCGACAATTCCGATATTACGGTTCATTATTTGACCGCCGACTATAATGACCGGGTGTTTGAATTTAATAAACCGAGATTTGAACCTTATTTTTGTACATCAAACGGGCTTATTTCGGCATTTATGAAAATGGATTCGGATATTGTCGCTATGACAATGCCCGATTTAGAAACCTATCATTATAAACGCTCGCTCGTCAGAAAAGATATAGAGTACGTATATATCGACCACGGATTTGGAAGCTTTAATATGATATATCGAAAAGGTGCGTTAAATAATTTCGACACGATTTTTTGTTACGGGAAAAATCATAACGATGAAATTAAAGCAATGGAGCGGATTTATAATTTACACGCGAAAAAGCTCGTAAACGTAGGCTTCGGCTTACTCGATATGCTTATAGAACAATATCAAGCTTTGGAGAAACAAAAAAACGACAAGCCGCAAATTTTAATCGCACCATCTTGGCAAAAGGATAACATACTTGAAATTTGTCTCGATGAATTGTTAGGCGCGTTGCTTAATGAAAGCTATAAAGTTATACTTCGACCGCACCCCGAATTTGTTAAGCGTTTCCCTTGGCGAATGAAAGCAATTTTTGATAAATACGGAGATAGAGAAGGGGATAATTTTGAGATACAGACCGATTTTTCGTCTAATTCAACTATATATTGCTCGGACTTAATAATCACCGATTGGTCGGCAATCGCGCTTGAGTTCTCTTTCACAACAAGAAAACCGTCGCTGTATATTAATACCCCAATGAAAATTATGAACCCCGAGTGGGATAGAATTGATGTTACACCTATTGATATATGGATTCGTGATAAAATCGGTGTCTCGGCGGACGTTGATAAATTAGCGAATATAAGCGAGCTTTGTTTAGATTTAATCGAGAAAAGTGATGATTATTATGAAAAGATTACAGATGTGTTTAACGAGTGTATTTATCACCCGGGACAATCGGCACAAATCGGTGGCGAATATTTAATCAACAGTATTAAAGAGAAAAGAAAATGAAAAACAAAACGATATTAAAATCGGTCTTTCCGATGTTATTTGAAGAGAAAAGGAAACGCGCGGCATATATTTTATCTTGTGCGGCGTTTACTTTAACATTGTTCTTTTTTATGCCGTTTGATTTATACTTAAACAACTATAATGATTTTAACGTAAGCATTTCTAATGTTCTTCTGCCGCTCGCCACAGTAAGCTTAATTGTTTTTTTAATAACCGCTGTAATTAATCCCGTTTTATTCAGAGAATTTAAAAAAATCGTTCTCGAAATGATTTTACTTCTAATGCTTGGGGTTGCTCTTGCTTGTTATATACAGGTACTATTATTCAATTCCGATATGGTCAATCTTAATGGAAATACCGCTAATTATGGCGATATAACATTTAAACGCACTGTTAATTTCGTTTTATGGTGTTTGATTGTTATTCTACCGTTTGTAGCACATATATTGTTGAAAAAAAAGAAGAAGTGTTTATTTCCGATTATAACCGGTATTTCGATTGTTATGATAGGCATGCAAGCGGTAGGACTTATACCGGCTTTATCCAAATATGACGGCAAGAGCGTGGGCGGAGAATGCTTTTTTTCATATAACAAGACTCTTGAATTATCATCAAAAGAGAATATATGTGTTTTTATAGTAGACAGGCTTGATGTTAAATTTATGAACGAGGCTCTCGATAACTTCCCGGAGTTATATGAAATGTTAGACGGGTTCACATATTACGAAAATAATCTTTCGACCGACACAAACACTTTTCCCGCCGTCACTCGTATGCTGACGAACGAGGTATATGAATATGACGATACATTTGCCGAATATTGGGACAAGGCGTGGTCGAATTATGGTGTTATTGATGAACTGCGCGATAACGGATATGGTTCAACAATGCTTATAGATAAGGTTTCGACCTTTGGAACCGAAGAACAAATTTTTGACAAAAGCGACAATATGATGAATTTGCGCGATTCGGAAATTTAAATAAACTTTTTACAGTTATGTAAAACTTTATTTAATATCTCCTTTGGAAAAGCCGTTCCGTACTATTTTAAGGAGAGCTTTTTGGAAGCGGATGGAGTTGATGTTAACACCACGTTTTATAAATTTGATGTCGAATCAGACGAGAGCTTTGCACAACCGAGCGTTTCATATGATACAGACCGCACTTTTCAAGCTAATTTAAAGGACATAGGTCTTTCGGTGCAAAATAAGAATAAAATGTTCACCTTTATACATTTTGCGGGCGTACACGACAGCGGAGAAATAGGTTATTACGGAAGAGCAAAGGAAGCTTTAGATATACTCGACGATTATTTCTCTCAGATGAAAAAGCTTAATATTTATGATAAATCGACCATTATTATTGTAGCCGACCACGGTAATCCGTCATATGATATTGAATACGAGTTAACAATTTTCTTGGAGAAAGAAATAACCTCTGCTTTATTAATAAAAACTAAAGATGCACGCGGCGAAATGAAAAGAGACAGTGTTTCGGAGCTCTCTCATGAAAACTTCCCCGCGAGTATATTAGAGTTTGCGGGGCTTCCGCATGAAAAATACGGGCTATCTTATTTTGACATTATTAATGGCGGCTTGTCGCCGACTCGAACAATTAAGATTAATCGTTGGTATACGGCGGGTCGTATTGAGCTTGCTTCAATTTATGAAGTAAACGGCGACGCAAATGAATTCGATAATTGGGAGTATCTCCCGATTATCCCACAATCGAATAATCCTTAGAAGCTGTATTCATATTTGTAAAAAAACTGCACATAATTTATTTGGGAGTATAATATACCGCTTCCGTCAATAATTTATTGGAGTTTTTTTATGAATAAAAATATAGTTGCTTTTTTTATGCTTATTTGTATGCTTAACACACTAAGCTTTAATGTGTTCGCGGTAAATCATTTCGGAACCGCCGACGCGCTAAAAAACACACCATGTCCCGTGTGCGGGTATACAACCGGCGAAAAGCTGAGCATTATTGTTTTAGGCGAAAGCTTAAAACGGTACAATATATTGTTTAATTGCCCAAATTGTGACACCGAGCTTTTAATGGTTGCGGACAGCAATTTTGGCGGCAATTATAATAATGTTCAAGTTAAGTCGGGTGATATACGCACAAAAAAAGATGTATTGGACGAACTCGAAAACGAGGGTGTAAACAACAAGACTTTGCCGCCCGAAACAAACACCGTTCCGATTCAAACCGAATCTCAACTTTATTTTGAGAAAGACGGCTCCCCCGAGACCGAAACAACTGAATCGGTAACGCTCCCGATTATTATAAGCGATGTTCTCCGCGCCGATACGTCCGCATATCTCTCCGAAACAAATAAGGCGTTTGAAATTGAAGAGTCGCATATAACCACACATGACGCTCCGTTTATCGGCTATGATATTATTATAGAATCAACAGAAATGTCAACAAATATAACCGATAACACAACACAAGCCATGTCGTTTGACTCGAACTCCGTCGGACATTCGGACACAACAAATCCCGCAATATACAAAGACGCTAACCCCAAAACCGGTATAACTCCGATATACGGGATTCTTGCCGTAACTGCGGGAATTTTTATCGTTATTTTAAGAAAGCCAAATGCCAAATAAGAGATTCGCCCCGCGGACGGGCTTTGCTCGTCCGCGGGGCGAATCTTGACGTCGGGTAAAAAGAAATGTATAACTTTATTTATTGCTCCTTAGCATTTGCGGCTTTTTCAGCAATATCTGCGGCTTCTTTAAATTCGCCGCGCAGTAAATGCACCGAGATTTTATCTGTAACGGCGGTTATCTCTCCGCTCCATGCTTTTTGCTTCAACTCGTCGAGGGCGATTTTAGCCGCTTTTCTGTCAAAACCGTCACAAGCCGCTTTAATAACGCAAAGCATCTCTTTTAAAAATTCATCTTCCTTGGAAGAATGTTTTATATCCTCATAATTTTCCGGTGATTTTAGTTTTTGAATAAGAGATTTTAGCGCGTCAATTAAAACCGCGGTTTCCTTCGATAATATATCGAGCCTTTGTTCCTTACCCGCCTTTTCCAACGATTTGGCAAATTCGGACAGCTTCATTTCACCTATATTCACCAACGCGCTCTTCATGCCGTGGACGGAGATTACATATGATTTCAATTCTTCGTCGCTCGGGGCGTTAATGTTTTTATACAAATTCTCGAGATTAATTATCGCGGCTTCGGCGTCGCGGATAAAACATTTTTTTATCTCCGCTTTTGCGTTATCGGAGCGACCTTCCAAATTGAATTTACCCTTTATATGTTGCTCTTTCTGTGCGGCGTCCAACACCTCGCGCGATTGTTTGGCTTTTATCTGCTCGGTCAAAATTCGGTCTAATTCGCGAGAGTCAATGGGCTTCGAAATAAACCCGTCAAAGCCGTTTGAAAGAAAGACCTCCGCTTGTCCGATTACCGCATTTGCGGTCAGCGCGACTATACAGCGTTTATATCCTTTTCCGCGGATAATTTCCGTTGCCGTTATGCCGTCCATTTTAGGCATCATATGGTCCATAAATATAATGTCGTATTCTTTACCGCTTTCTATTTTATCAATAGCTTCAAACCCGCTTTTTGCGGTTTCGATATTCAACCCGTAGGGCAACAGCATACCTTGTGCAACGTATAGATTGGATTCAACGTCGTCAACAATTAAAACGCTTCCGTAAGGCATATACTCATGCACAATCTGCGACTTTTTTGAGATTGATATACTGCTGAAATCGAAGTTGTGTAAGCTATTTGAAACCTCCGTTCCGCAGACGACCGAACCACAGCTCTTCTGCGGCAATCGCACGGTAAAAACGGAGCCTTTGTCCGGTTCGCTCTCAACAAAAATCTCACCGTTCATCATGTCAATCAATCGCTTGGTTATGTTCATTCCCAGTCCCGTGCCGAATATACCGTGATTTGTCTCCATATTAAAACGCGAATATTCATCGAACAGTCTTTCAACCTGTTCCTTTCTCATACCCTGTCCCGTGTCGCTCACGCAGAATATGAGGGTCAAATTGCCGTCCGCGTCTTCCGGCTCGGCAGATATTGAAAGCTTAACCTCTCCCGCGTTCGTGTATTTGAACGCATTCGACAAAAGGTTGTTGAGAATTTGTCTTATACGAAGGTTGTCGCCTATCATTTCGAGGGGCGTTTTTTCGTCTATATGAAGATTAAATTCTATTACCTTACTTTCAAAACGAAGGCGACAAAGCTGAACCGTATCGTTTACAAGGCTCGGTATATCGTATTTGCCCGGAATAATCTCCATCTTCCCCGCTTCAATTTTTGAGAAATCGAGAATATCGTTAATAATGTTCAAAAGAAGGTTGCCCGAATCGTATATTTTTTTGAATCCATCCGCCGCAGTGTCGGAAAGGTGAATTTCGTCGCGAAGCTGAATCTCGGCAATGCCTAATATCGCGTTCATGGGCGTGCGTATTTCGTGGCTCATTTGGGCTAAAAACTTACTCTTTGCCGTATTTGCCGCGCTCGCTTTTTCAAGCGCGTCCTCGAGCTGCATTTGCAAAAGCTTCCTCTCGTGTATATCCTCAAACGCGCCCGCAATTCTTATAGGTCTTCCGTTTTCGTCGCGCTGGGTATTTCCGTATGCGCGGAAGTATTTGTACGTACCGTCCTTCATCTTCATACGGTACTCAAGGTTGTACGGCGTTTTCCCCGTAACGTCCTTTATATGCGCGCCAAACGCCTGATTCACCCTTGGTCTGTCCTCGGGGTGTATCGTCTGGCTGAAGCTTTTCAACATATTGGGAAGTACGCCGGTATCGTAGCCTAACATTTTGCGTATTTCCTTTGACCATGTAAACTTACTTTCGGGGTCAAAGGGGTTGTCGTTGGAAATCTCCATATTCCAAAGCCCGACGCCGAGCGCGTCGATTGTCAGAAGGTATTTATCGAGTTCATACTTTGAAAGATACTGCGTCTTTTCAATAAGCTCTTTATATTCGGTTATGTCTATCGAGTGTTGAATATGAACCAAATTACCGTTGGGCCAACGTATATATTTGTCTACGTTGCGGTAATGGCGATTGGTCATGGTGCTGAGCTCTTCCCAAATGACGGGCGTATCGTTGTCCTCCTCGAGCTTTCGGCAGGGGCAGAAATCACACATTTCGTCCATTCCGCGCTGAAGAAGCTTGTAGCATTTTTGCCCGCTTATGTCACCGGTAATATTATAATGCTTTTTCATAGTGTCGTTGATAAAAAGCGTTTCACAGGTTACGGGGTCGGTAACGTAAATCATTGTGTCTAAAGCGTTAAAAATGTTTTTAAGTGAATCGAGAGCGACATTTTTCTCTCTGTTTGCTTCGCGCTCGGATTCCAACGACTCCTCAAGCTTTTCTTTGATTTTCACTTTTTTTGTCACGTTTTCGATACCGCCCGCCGTTCTGAGCGGGTTGCCTTCTTCGTCACGCATTGTCGTCCCGAAGGCACGGAAATATTTATACTCTCCGTTTTTCAGCATGATACGATATTCCAAGTCGTAGGTCGTCTCCCCCGTTTTATCTTTAACGTGATTTCTGAAAGCTCTAAGTACATCGCGCCGTTCATCGGGGTGGATTCTGTCGCTAAAACTATTTAACACATTCGGAAATTCTTTTTCATCTTTAAAACCGAGCAGCTCGCGAAATTCCGGCGACCACATATACTTATTATCCTTGTTGTAGGGGTCGCCCCCCACAATTTCCAAATCCCAAAAGCCAATTTTAATCGCACTGCTTGCGAGGGTATATTTCATCAATTCATAGTCTGCGAGTTTTTTGTTTTTTTCGAGAAGCTCTTTGTTTTCTGTAATATCTCTTGCGATTCCGAGAAGACCCGTAACCTCCCCGTTTTCGAACAACGGAGTTTTGACTATTTCAAAAAATCTTACATCTCCGTTTGAAAACTTAATTCTCTGTTCAACTTTTAAAGAGCGTTTTTCGTTCAATACAATTTTGTCCGATTCAATAAAACTTAATGCGGCTTCCTCATCGGCGACATATATGCCGAGAGGGTCTTTCCCGGAAACCGCCGCACCTATTTGACCCGCAAACTTTTCAAAGCTGTGGTTGACGCTCGTATATACTCCGTTTATATCCTTTGTAAACACCATATCGGGAAGCAAATCATAAATAGCGGATATGACCGCCGTTTTGTTTTCAATTGTATTCATAATGTTTCTCCTCTTTATGTATACCGCTTAACGCTTAAATTTTGCAATTGCTTGTACGTCACCCGTTTATGCTTTCGTTTACGCAATCGAGCAAGCTCGTATCTGTAAACGGTTTTGCTATAAATCCCTTCGCGCCCAACTCAATACCTTGAGTCTTGGCGGCTGTATCTTGTCTGCTCGTTAAAAACATGACGGGGATTTCTCGGTACCGAGAATCGGCTTTTAACCGTTCGAGTGCCTCAAACCCGTCTGTATCGGGCATCATAATATCCAATAATATTAAATTCGGCATTACGTTATTTAAAAGCTTAAACATAAGTGCGGCGGACGAAAGCGTGAACACGTCGTAACGCTCCGAAAGCGCGTTCTCCGCCATCAAAAGGTTCACGTCGCTATCATCAACAACAAAAATCGTTTTCACTGTATTTGTACCCGCCTTTACATTGTATTTACGTATTTTTTACACTATTTACATTGTATCAAACCGCCGTTACTTTGTCAAGTATAATTTTAAAGATTGTGAAAATTCCGCTAAAAACTATCAAAGGTTGTATACTCCTTCAAAAATAACTTGTCATATTTGTCCGAAAGCCTTAATATAATTTATAAAAAACTACGTTATATGAGGTATTATGATAATTATGAACATCAGAAAGAATAAACTTCCGCTCACAATTGCTTTTTTAGTCTGTTTTCTCGTAATAACGCTTACGTTTAACGCAAATAATGCCGTAGTCCCCGCGGGCAACGGTGCGGACGACGGGCGGTTGATTATTGTACTCGACGCGGGACACGGGGGAATGGACGGGGGTGCGGTCGGCGCAAACGGCGAACTCGAAAAGGATATAAATTTAGCAATTGTTAAAAATCTGCAACACCTTCTTGAGTTTTCGGGAATCGGTGTCATATTGACTCGCGGAGAAGACCGCTCCATGCACTCGGAGGGCATAGTGGGAATACGGAATCAAAAGGTATCCGATATGGAAAATCGCAAATCGGTCATTGATTCTCACCCGAACAGCCTTTTCTTTTCTGTTCATCAAAATCGCTTTACCGACCCGAAGTATACCGGCGCGCAAATGTTTTACACAACTCAAAACCCCGAGAACCACATTTTGGCGCAAATTCTGCAAGACGGGTTTGCGGAATTACAAAGCGGCAACGACAGAGAAATTAAAGTCATAGATAATGATTTATACCTTTTTAAATCCGCCGCGCAACCGTCCGTTTTAATAGAATGTGGCTTTCTTTCGAATTCAAACGAAGCGTCTATGTTAAATAATGCCGATTATCAAAAGAAAGTTGCGTTCACGATTTATAAAGGAATTATACAATATTTAAGTTCTTGAGGTTGCCTTGACAAAATCTTTTCGAGATGATATAATAGGAATATCTAAGAGCCTGTTTATTATTTCTGCTCGGGACTCGGAAAGTAAAGGTCAGAAAAATGGCGAAAACGAAAACACTTTATATATGTACCGAGTGCGGTCGGGAGCATCCTAAATGGAACGGACAATGCGCCGACTGTCGCTCATGGAACACGCTTGAGGAAGCGACCGCTTCTTCGGGCGTTTCGGCATTTTCCGCAAACGAATACTCTCCGGTTTCGACCCACGCGCTAAACGACATAAGCTGTGACGAGGATATTCGTATCGACACCGGAACAAATGAACTTAATCGCGTTTTAGGCGGTGGGCTTGTGAAAGGCTCGGTTGTACTTTTATCGGGTGACCCGGGGATAGGTAAGTCGACATTATTACTACAAATTTGCGCTAAAATCAAAACAAAGAGCAGTATTCTTTATGCGGCGGGAGAGGAGAGTCGGCGACAAATCAAAATTCGCGCAGACCGCCTCGGAATCTCATCCGAAAACTTGCTTATCGCGCAAAGCACCGATTTATGCGGTATTATCGCGGCAATTGAGCGCGAGTCGCCCGCGGTCGTCATTGTCGATTCAATACAAACAATGAAAATCGAAGCCTTAAGCTCGGCACAAGGGAGCGTTGCACAGGTTCGCGAATGTACAAATTTATTGACCGAAATCGCAAAAAAGAAAGAAATTCCTATTTTGATAATAGGACACGTCAATAAAGACGGGGGGATTGCCGGGCCGAAGGTTCTCGAGCATATAGTTGATACCGTTTTATATTTTGAGGGCGAACGCAGAAGTAGTCATCGAATATTACGCGCGGTAAAAAACCGTTTTGGTTCAACTAACGAGATAGGCGTTTTTGAAATGCACGAGCGAGGCTTACGCGAGGTCGAAAACCCATCGGAAATGCTCCTTTCGGGGAGACCGAAGGGCGTTTCGGGAATCGGCGTTTTATGCACAATGGAGGGGACGCGCCCGATTCTTGCAGAGGTACAGGCTTTGGTAACAAAAAGCGGATTTGCCGCCCCGCGAAGAGTCGCCAACGGCTTTGACTACAACCGCCTTTGTCTGATTTTAGCCGTCCTCGAAAAGCGAACCGGGATTTTTTTCGGAAGCTGTGACGTTTATATAAACATTATCGGCGGTATTTCGGCAACCGAACCCGCCGCCGACCTTGCGGTGGCGTTGGCGTTATATTCGGGGCTGTGCGACGAGGTTGTGCCGGAGAATTTGGCTGTATTCGGCGAAATAGGCTTGGGCGGAGAAATTCGCGGCGTTAATTATACAGCCGAAAGGGTTCGCGAGTGTAAACGTATGGGGTTTACTCATTGCGTCATTCCGAAGGGCGACTTTTCGGCTACAGGAATAGAGCTGATTCCCGCCGAAAATCTTAAAACAATGTTTAAAGCGATTAAGAACTATGCAAAAAGGTGAAAAAGTTTGAATAAAAGCTGGCAGGGGTGGCTCTGCCGCCCCGAAGC
>Ga0082212_10000439_pt1 | contig 60417 bp, 50 predicted proteins | sample TergutNt197P3_FD_71548 | JGI IMG/M metagenome (GOLD analysis project Ga0082212, IMG submission 71548) | Neocapritermes taracua P3 segment gut microbial communities from Petit-Saut dam, French Guiana - Nt197 P3 | ecosystem: Host-associated > Arthropoda: Insects > Digestive system > Gut ... | reverse complement strand
ACCATATATTAATATTCGCTTCATTGCTTCTCTCCCATCCTTTTTACCATTTGTATATACATGCCCGTCATCCCCTCTTTTTCGTAGAACTTCATCACCGGATTATCCTTGTGCACATTCAAAGTGAAATGGTCACAGCCCTGCTCCTCAAACCATCTCACCGCCGCCGGCCACAACAATTCCTTACCAACCCCCCTTCCCCGCGCCGCCGGCTTTACATAGAAGTTATGTACCTTCCCCTCCCGCTTATACGTCCACGAATCGTCCGGATCAGTCTCGCCATTAATAAATCCGACCAACTCGCCATCGTCCTCCGCCACCAAAAAGAACTTATCGGCCGCCATATATTTATCCAGGTCCTTCTCCACTACCTTACGCTCATCCTCGGTCTCCATCATCCACAAAGTCCCTTGCGGCACCAAAAGCTCCTCGCGCGTCCAATTACCAAAATCCATCATCAAACGCACCAGCGCCTCTCGGTCTCTCTCTTCTGCTTGACGTACTATCATGCCGCCTCGCCCTTCCTCACCATTTTTATCGTCGGCAATATGTCCTTGAACATAAAATCACTTCCCGGCACCACCTCAAACCCCCACTTCTCATAAAACCGAATCGCCCGTTTGTTATATACCACCACTTCCAACCACACATCCTTCGTTTTGTCGAAGAACCCATTAAACAACATCCACATCAGCTGCGCCGCCACTCCTTTGCCCTGCAAACTCTTATCTATATATATTGCGTTCAAATGTTGGTTCCCCTCCTCATCTTTGAGCGCCGCATGTGCTAATCCCATAACCTCCCCGCCGCGAACCACCACCCGATACCACTGATTATCGCCGTCATCAATAATCCGATTGTTCCAGACCACACTCCCCGCCAAATTCTCCGGCGTCAGCCACTGAAGTTGCTTCCTCTATTAATGTGGGAGAGCATCTGTATGGTTATGACGGTGAAGATGGATATACGTTGACCTTAGTAAAATCAACAACTACAGGTGAATCGTTTCATTTTGGCGTATCTTTAGAACATGCTGATTTTAGTATTGCCGAATTCACTTCTTCTTCCACTCCTTCTATCCCATGGATGGGAAACGATGATTTTATGAAATTTACTAATATTCCTGTCGGGACGGACTATTATATTTATGAAGAAGATAATAATGGCTGTATTACAACGATTAGCTATAGTGGGATTACCAGTAGCGCTTCTATAAATTATTCCGACCCTTCACCGGGTATTGGAGGAACGATGACGGGAGACGTTACAATAACTTTTACCAACGAACGTCTGGGAACGCCGAAGTACCCGTATGAGATCAGATACTACAAAGACAACTCTGACAGCGAGACAAACCGCGTCGGTACTGAAAATGGAATCACCGAATTTCCAAACGATACACCATTCTCTGAGGCAGACGTCGACAGCGACTTCCCCGCCGGTTGGAAGAATCTTCATAAACCGACTGGTTATGAAGACGGTACAGCCGAATACGTTGTGGAATTCATTACGACTGTAGAGGATGAAAATATTGTTATTGTTGTATATAAACCGAATCAACCGGTGCACGACCCGACTAAATATCCTTACCGCGTCGAGTATTATCAGGACAGCATAACACCAGAAAATAAACTCGGCGGGGATGTGCCGGGTACAACGATATTTGACGCGGGCCACAAGCTGACTGAACCGGAGGTGGCGTCTGACCTGGGCGCTAACTGGATTAATCTGAGACGTCCGATCGGATACGGAAACGGTTCGACGAAAGATTTTAGCCTGACAATCAAAACAACTGTTGATGACAATGTGATCAGAGTTCTATATGTGCGAAACGTTATGAATAATGACGACGGCGGAGATGGTGAGCCGGGTACTACTCCTACCGGCACAACACCCACGACGGATAATCCTCCGTCGGGGCCGGATGATCCGCCGGATGAAGAACGAACAACTGACGACGAGCAGCAGGGTGAACGTCAAACGGAATCCGGACATCTGATGATGGCACAAGAAGACGATCCTCCAACTGAAGGCGGTAACAATCACGACGTCCCGCCTGTCGCCCATATATCAAATAGTATAATCAGTTATGTTGACGACGAACACTATCTGGAGCTGGATGAGGATGGCGTACCTCTCGGCGAATGGCATTGGGATAACGATTTGCAGGAATGGATCTATGACGAATACCCGCCGCTGGGGAGTTTGCCAAGGACAGGCGCGGATAATCTGCCCGGGTTATTGATTATGCTTGCCTGCTTATCCGTTGCCGGTCCGGTATTGATAATCAAGCGCAGGCCCGCGTATAACGCAAAGCACGACAAATGATAAGCCGAATCAATATTCGTAATACCAGCCGGTCCGCTGTCCATCGTCATGGAGGGCCAAGTCGTCCGTCCCTTCGGCGAGAAGCCTGTCAATATACGCGGCCAGATCCGCTACGCAGCGCAGCAAGAGGACGTCTTCGTCCCATATGGTGACCCTGAACCGCTTCTCACAATCCATGACCAGCTTCACGACGTCGATGGTTTCGACGTCGTTTTCTTTGCACAAAAGCGTATCCGGCTCAATATCATCGTCCCGGGCGCCCAGTATGCGGTTGAACATTTCCATGATTTCCGTTTGCGTATCCTGTCCCGCCATCATTAAACCCTCCGTTCGGGATGATTGACTAACCATGGGCTGGCTTCCCCGGTATAAAACAACGCGAGCCTGTGCAGCGCCCGGGAGCAGGCGATATAAAGCAGCTTCCTGTCGTCCCTGCCCGGATAATGCGCCCGGTCAGCGTCCAGTATCAGCACAGCGTCGAATTCCAGACCTTTGGTCAGATAGACGGGGATGACGAATACGCCGCTCAGTTCATCCTCCCGGGTCTCCTCAACCAAATGAATCTCCGTCCCGTCCCCACGTCCCGCCCATAACGGCGCTAAACGCGCAAACCAGCGGGCGGCGCCGGCGGCTGTTTTGCATATCAGGCCGATGGAAGCGCAGCCCTTCGCTACACTCGACGCGATTTCCTCGATGATCTTATCCGCCAGCCCGGCTTCGTCTTCGGCGGTATTGACGGAGGGCGGCTCCCCGTGGCGGTTGAAACTTTCCATCTCGACGCCGCCGTCAAGGAACCCGGCGCTGAAGCTCAGTATCTCGCTGGTACAGCGGAAACTTTTATTCATGGCGACCAGGGTCGATTTGTCCTTATCCAATATTCGGCTGATTTGTTCATAGAAAGAGCCGTCGGCTTCCTTCGCTATCGTCTGGTTGATATCTCCCAACACAGTATAACGCGCCTTGGGAAACAGCCTGTGATACAACGCGAAGTGCAGAGGGTAATAATCCTGCGCCTCGTCCAGCACCACCTGGCGTATCCTTTCCATATACCGGTATCCGCCCAGCCGCAAGGTCAGATAAGCCAACGCGAGGGCGTCCCCGTGCCCCAGCTGTCCCGACTCCAGATTGCGCCGGCTGCGGCTGATTATATCGCTTATGTTTTCCGGCAGAGAGAGACCGGAAGCGAGTTGATAAAACCAGGCTTCGTCCTCAAATAGCCGCCGGTACAGGCTGAAATAGCCCAGTTCCGTAAATGTCCGGATTTCTTTAATCAGGGCGGCGCTTTCCAATACGGAGAGCAAACGGGCGGCTGCCGCGCTTTCCTGAGGGCTGTAGCCGAACCGTTTCACAAATTGCTTAAGCCGTTCTATCCGGCCTTTTCTCGCTTCGTGGACTTGATTCAGTATCGTCGTCTCCTGTTGCCTGAGCAGCACAGCCAGGGAAAGGCCTTTCCTGTTGTTGATGATCCTGTTTTTAAGCTCCTGCCGTCCGGCTATCGCGCCGCCGTCGTAGTCCACGTCCCGGAAATCGATGAAACGCCGGGGTATGGCTACGATAAAACGCTCCAGTATTTCGATGAAAGGAAAGCCTGTTTTAAACTCAAGGTCGCCCTTGATCAGCCGGTATTCCTCCCCGTCGCCGCTCGCCCCGAGGATTTCCAGCAACTCATTTTTCGTCTGGAAATCCCGGTTGCCCAGGATATTTCTCAATATCTTCTCAACAGTGAGGGAAACCACGTTTTGCTCCCCCAACTCGGGTAATATATTGGAAATATATCGTTCAAACAGAGTGTTCGGGGAGAGTATGGCGATATTGTCCGCGGCCAGCCTGTTTGCCAGGCCTTGATACATCAGATAAGCTACCCTGTGGAGGCCGATGGACGTTTTTCCGCTACCCGCAGCCCCCTGGACCATCAGCAGGTCGTTTTCACTGTCCCGGATCACCGCGTCCTGATCCCTTTGAATGGTCTCCACAATGGTTTTCATTCTGGCGGAGGCGTTTTGGGAAAGGAACTGCCGCAGGAATTCGTCTACGATCTCCACGTCCGCGTCGAAGAAATACGCTAATTGGCCGCCGCGGATCTCATACTGCCGTTTCAGCTGTAAGTCGCCCTCGATTTTGCCGGCAGGCGCTTCGTAGTGCGCCCGTCCGGGCCCGAAACGATAGAACAGGCTCGCCACAGGCGCCCGCCAGTCGTAGACGACGATCTCGTTGTCGTCCGGATTTTTCATAGACGAGCGGCCGATATACATTTTCTCAGGGGAAGCCTCGCCGTCAAAGAGGAAGTCTACCCGGGCAAAATACGGAGACAGCAGCATCCTTTCCAGCTGGACGATCCTGTTGGCTTTATCCCGCTGAAGGGCGATGCGGCTGTTTATCTGATCCACATATAGGGCCGCTTCCGCCAACTGCTGAAAACCGTCGTCTTTATACAGGCTCGCCATAGCATGGGCTGTGTACTCCCCCATCTCCTGCTTAGCGTCCACGATGGCCGCGACGTCCTTTTCTTCCTCAAGTTTCGCGCGCGCAAGGAGCGCCCCGGCTAAAGCTATAGTTTCGGTAAGGCGTCCCTGTTCAAAAGCGAGCTCTTCTGCCTGCGTTACCTTCCCGGCAGGTGTTTTACTTATATTATCGGTCTGATCGATGATGCTTGGCCCCTTTCAGCGAGACGTGCGGTCTTTCGATTTAAATTTAACACGAAACGCTATAATGGGCAATGGAAAGATAGATCGCGGCAAATTCCGCCATCTTCTTTCCCCGCGCCCGTTTTTGATATATAATAATAGTAGAATATCCAGGATGATAAACGGAGGCAAATAAAATGGAGAAAATTATACTGAACGTAGAAGGCATGTCCTGCGAGCATTGCGTAAAAGCGGTCACCGACGCCGTAGCCGCTTTACCCGGTATAATCAGCGTCGTCGTCGACCTGGACGCGGGAACCGCTGCGATAGAACATGATCCCGCCGAAAGCCCGGTGGACAAGATAAAATCCGCCATCGAAGAGGAAGGCTACGAAGTAGTCGCCTGACGATGCGGGAAACGCTGATTATAACCGGCATGACTTGCGCCGCCTGTTCCGCCCGCGTCGAGAGAAACGTAGGTAAGATGGACGGCGTGTTGAGTTGCGCAGTGAATCTGACGACCGAACGCATGGTCGTGGATTTTGATACGGCTCAAACTGGCTTGGACGCCATCAAAGCCAGGATCGAGAAGACGGGTTACGGCTGGGCGGAGATAAAGAAAAATCAGGCCGACCTGGATAAGCAACGCAAGGAAAGGGAAATAAAAGTCCTGCGTTTGAAGTTTATCCTGTCGGCTGTTTTTACCGCGCCGCTTTTGTATATCGCCATGGGCCATATGCTGCCCTTCGGGTGGGACCTGCCGCTCCCGGCGTTTCTCCATCCCATGCATCACCCCCTCAACTTCGCCATAGCCCAGATCGCGCTGACGATACCCGCTATCGCCGCGGGATATCGCTTCTATGTCGTGGGATACCGCGCGATATGGCTCCGCTCCCCGAACATGGACAGCCTGATCGCCATGGGTACGTCTGCGGCTGTTTTGTACAGCCTGTACGCCGTCCGGCAGATTGCCCTCGGGTTCGATGGATACGTCGAGCACTTATATTTTGAGTCGGCGGGGGTAATCATCACCCTGATCCTTCTGGGGAAATCCCTGGAAGCGGCGTCCAAGGGCAAAACAAGCGACGCGATCAAGAAACTGATGGGGCTGAAGCCTAAGACCGCCATCATCGTCAGGAGCGGGCGCGAAACGGAGATACCCATCGACGATGTGATTCCGGGGGATATCGTGCTGGTTAAGCCCGGCGGTAAGATCCCCGTGGACGGCGTGGTCGTGGAAGGCGCCTCGACGGTGGACGAAGCCATGCTGACGGGGGAAAGCATGCCCGTGGATAAAAAAGCGGGAGATAATGTATATGCCGCCACGATTAACCAAAACGGCTTGATCCGTTTCGAGGCGGCTAAGGTAGGCGCGGATACCGCCCTCGCCCAGATCATCAGGCTGGTGGAGGACGCTCAGGGAAGTAAAGCCCCTATCGCTCAGATGGCGGATATCGTGTCGGGGTATTTTGTACCGGCGGTGTTTTGCGTCGCGGTGATCGCCGCAGCCGGCTGGTACGTCGCGGTCATGGACTTCACCTTCGCCCTGACAATATTTATTTCTGTGCTGGTCATCGCCTGCCCCTGCGCCCTGGGCCTCGCCACGCCTACGGCAATCCTCGTAGGCACAGGTAAAGGCGCGGAACACGGCATACTGATAAAGAGCGGCGAAGCGCTGGAGACGGCGCACAAGATACGGACCGTCGTCTTCGACAAGACCGGGACGGTCACCAGCGGCAAGCCGGTAGTGACCGACGTTATCGGCGGCGGCAGCAGCGGCAGCGGCGGCAGCAGCGGCGGCGGCGGCAGCAGCGGCAGCAGCGGCAGCAGCGGCGGCGGCGGCAGCGGCGGCGGCAGCGGCGGCGGCAGCGGCGGCGGCAGCGGCGGCAGCGGCGGCGGCAGCGGCGGCAGCGGCGGCGACGTTTCCGCTGAAACAGTGCTGCGGATCGCCGCCTCTCTAGAGCGTTTCTCGGAGCATCCCTTAGGGCAGGCGGTCGCCGCTTACGCCCTGGAGCATGATGTGGATTTCCTTCCGGTTGTAGACTTTCAAGCTGTCGCCGGATTCGGCGTGATCGCGAAAGCCCTGGACACGGATGAGCCGCTTTTGCCGGCGGAATCGCCTGTTTTGGTCGGCAACACAAAGCTGATGGAAGAATATACCATACACGACGACGGCGGTTTCGCGGCTTCTTACGAAAGGCTTTCGGAAGAAGGGAAAACGGCCATGTATGTAGCGGTAAACGGCGGGATCGTCGGCGTCGTCGCGGTGGCGGACAGTGTGAAGCCCTCGAGCCGGGAAGCGGTAGAAAGCCTGCGTGAGATGGGTATCGATACGGTTATGATCACAGGCGACAACAGGCGGACGGCGGAAACCGTCGCCCGGCAAGTAGGCGTAACGCGGGTTTTATCCGAAGTGCTGCCTCAGGATAAAGCCGACGAGGTGAAAAAGCTGCAAACGCCGCGCGTGCCCCGGGGAGACGGTCCCCTTGGGGCGTCGAGTCCCGCGCGCCGTAATCGTTACTCCGCGTCGCTTAGGCGCATGGAAGACCGGAGCCGCCCCAACATAACCGCCATGGTAGGCGACGGGATCAACGACGCTCCGGCGCTGGTTCAGGCGGACGTCGGCATCGCTATCGGTAGCGGAACCGACGTGGCCATGGAAAGCGCGGATATCGTGCTGATGCGCGGCGACCTGACGGACGTACCCGCCGCGATCAGGCTCTCCAGGGCGACCATCCGCAATATCAAACAAAACCTGTTCTGGGCTTTCGGTTATAATACGGCGTGTATCCCCATCGCAGCGGGGGTATTGCATATATTCGGCGGGCCTCTCTTGTCGCCGATGCTCGCCGCCGCCGCGATGAGTATATCCAGCGTGTCGGTGGTGACAAACGCCCTGCGCCTTCGCAGGCTCAGGCTTTGACTGTGTCTTGCTGTGTCCTGCTATATCTTACGAAAGCTTTTTAATTCCGACAGGAACAGGCCCAGCAGCGTCAGCATGGCGCCGCCGGCAAGCATCAACGTAACGGATTCATGCAGTACGATCGCCGAGGTCGTCACCGATACCACGGGTACCAAATAGATATAGACGGAGGTACGGACCGCGCCCAATATCTTGACGCCGAAATTCCAGGCGACGAAGCACAGGGCGGAAGCGCAGACGCTCAGAAAGAGTATGTTGAACAAATTGACCGGCATAAGCAGCGAACTCAGCCCGGGCCGGAAGCCGTTCAGAAAAGCCAGCGGCAGCGAGAACAGCAGCCCATAGCCGAATACGCGCCTGGTGATTTGTACTGTACTGTAACCGTGTACGCTGAGTTTTTTCGTTAATATGGAGTACACCGCCCAAGCGACGGACGCGCCCAGGGCCAGCAAATCCCCCAGCGGATTCAACTGCAGGTTCACCCGGCCGTTTATGCTGATTATGGCGATACCCGTAATCGCCGTCAGGAAACCTACGTAGAATAAAGGCCCCGGCTTCTCCGACTTGAGGAACCACAGCGATAACAGCGCCGTAAATAAAGGCGACGTTGCGACGATCAGGCTGGTATTCGACGCGGTAGTTATGGAAAGCGCGTTGTTTTCAAAAACATAGTAAAGCGTTATCCCGCATAAACCCGCTCCCGCGAAAAGAAGCTCATGCCATTTTCTCGCAAGGGGCGTTTTGGTCGATTTAATCAGAAACAAAGCCAGAAACGCCAGGGAATTGCGGATGATCTGCACTTCCGTTGGCGAGAAGTACCGCAGCAGCAGTTTCGTCGAGGTAAAAGTCGTACCCCATACCAGAATCGTAAACAGCGACGCCGCGTGTCCGGTTGAAACCTTTTCCTGCACAAACCCAGCCTCCGAATTATCAATGTACGGTACATACTATACTACAATAATCAGCGCCGCGCCAGAGGGCCGCAACCCCTTGTATTTTTCGTCGGCAGGGCATACAATATGAGCCGGAGGATTTACGATGGACGCTGACCTTCTGCACGAGCAAGCATATTTAAAGCAGACAAAAGCCCTGATCCGGCGGAGCCTTACCGAACTGCTCAGTACGCTTGACAACGAACAGGAAAAGCTGCTCCTGGCCCGCCAGGAATTTCAGGAAAACCAGCCTGCTTTCGCTGATGATCGGGACAAGCAGACTGAAACCGCCCAATACCTGAGCGGCCTCCAGACCCAGATGGCGGCATACCGGGCTTACGCGGAACGGTTGAAAAAGCTCCATATATTAAACGATTCCCCTTATTTCGGCCGTATAGATTTCGCGGAACCCGGCGAGGAAGCGGAAACCTACTATATCGGAAGGGCGAGCCTCAGAGACCCGCTGACTTATCAGATCCAGGTTTGCGACTGGCGAACGCCTCTGGCGAGCATGTTCTACCGATCGACCCCGGGCCCCGCTTCCTTCAAAGCGCCGGACGGGGAAATCAGTGGCGACCTGACGACTAAGCGCCAATATGAGATTGCCGGCGGCGAGCTGCAATATTATTTCGATACGGACTTCCATATCAAGGACGGTATATTAAAAAAGCTCCTGTCGCAAAAAGCTTCCGCGCAGATGAAAGCCGTAGTGGAGAGCCTGCAGGACGCCCAGGACCGCCTGATCAGGCAAAAGAGCAGGGTACTCCTCATCCAGGGTTCCGCCGGAAGCGGCAAAACCAGTCTCGCCCTTCACCGCGCGGCTTTTCTCATGTATCAGGATTTCCAGGAAGCCCTTACTTCAAGGGAGATTTTGATCATCTCCCCCAATCGGCTTTTCAGCCGATATATCGAACGCGTGCTTCCAGAGCTGGGAGAGGAAAATATCACGAGTTTAACATTTCGGGATATCTTCGCCGCGAACCGGGCCGGTCTTGCCGGAAGCGAAGCGGCCGGCGACGAACTCGACGATCTGCTGTCGGAAAACGACGGCTGCAGGTTCCGTCTCCTGCAGGATATCTATGCTTTCAAGTACTCCGCCGCGTTCGCGGCTCTGCTGGCCAGGCTTGCCGACTACTACGAGCGCCGCCTGATCAGGCTGCCGGATATCTATTACCACGGCCGCTACATCGCGAGCAGCGGGGAACTGAAAGAAGAAATGCTCCGGGACAGGGGAGGGCTGCCCCTGACCAAACGGCTGGAACAGATGAGGCGCAGGTTGTCAATGAAAATTCACGATCAGAAAAAGCAACGCCTGCCCGATCTCCAGGAGTTTGTCAGTAATTATCCCGATCATCAGCTGGAAATCATTCCCTTTGCCCGTCTTTTATCCATGAAGCGCGGTTTGTATCTGAACAGGCAATTGGACGATCTTCCACTCGTCGACGTCCCCGGGTTATATCGGCGGCTTTGGGACAAAGAATTGTTTTACCGTCTAGCAAATGGTTTGGATCTGCCGGACAACATTGAGGAAATCCGGCTGGCAAGCCAAACCGCAGACGACCTGAGCGGCGGTCTGAGCGACGCGCCGGGCCTTTTCTGGCTCAGGCTTATACTGGAAGGCGCCGCGGACCATCCCCAGATACGCCAGGTGATCGTTGACGAGGCTCAGGATTACGGCCCCCTTCACTTCATGCTTTTGAAAAAGTGGTTCCCCAAAGCGAATTTCACCATATTGGGCGACGTCCAGCAGAGCATGTCGCAACCCAGGAAGCTCGAGGATTTTCAAGCCATCGGCAAAGCGCTCGGCGATCCGGAGTGCCCCATCGCGGTACTTCGCGAAAGCTATCGCAGCACATGGGAAATCAGCAGCTTTTGCCGCCGTTTTGTGGATTCGCCGGATTTACTGGAGCCTTTCCGGCGTCGCGGTCAGCCGGTGGAAATCATCGGCGCGGAGTCTTCTCCGGAAGCCGTTGCCCTCCTGCTCGACACGATCAAACGTTTCCGCAGGGAAGACACAGGTTCAATCGCGGTCATATGCAAAACCGCGGCTCAGGCGGCTTCCCTTTACGCTGAAATCAAAGGGAAATCCGCTTTGCAGCTCGTTCGCGGCGGGACGAAAACCGACTTAAGCCGCAGCCTGATCCTCCCTCTCAGGCTGGCGAAAGGCCTCGAGTTCGACGGCGTTATCCTTTGGGACGTCGGCGAGGATAATTACGGCTGGCCGGAACAGAAGCGCCTGTTATATCTGGGCGCTAGCAGGGCCCTCCACAGGCTTGCCCTGATCTTTCGCGGCAGGCTTTCGCCCTTAGTGCATCAAGACAGTTAAACTATGTTTTTTCACGGTCCTTATGCTATACCGCCAATAACTTCGAAAGGTGTTGAATGATCATTGGAAAACCAGGACGTCCGCCGATTCATCGAGTACAAAGAGAAAGTTGTCGACAATTGTTCTTCTGTGATTTTGGGTAAAAAACGAGTCATCGCCGATATCCTCATCGCTTTCGTCTGTTCCGGCCATGTCTTACTCGAGGACCTGCCGGGTACGGGAAAGACCATGTTGCTTAAAGCGTTCGCCCGATCCATCGGCGGGGATTTCAAACGTATCCAGTTTACCCCGGATCTTTTACCTTCCGATCTGACCGGCATCAATTTTTACAACCAGAAATCCATGGATTTCGAATTCAGGCCGGGCCCTCTCTTCACCAACATCGTGCTTGCCGACGAGATCAACCGCGCTACGCCCAGGACCCAGTCCAGCCTCCTTGAAGCGATGGAGGAACGCCAGATCACCGTGGACGGCGAGACACGTAAACTGGAAGAACCTTTTATGGTTATGGCGACGCAGAACCCGCTTGAGTCCTACGGTACCTTCCCTCTGCCGGAAGCGCAGATCGACCGTTTTTTCATGAAACTCTCACTGGGCTATATGGAGAGGGCCGACGAGCTCACTGTGGTCAGCCGCCGGGATTCTCAGGATATACTCGAAGAATTAAAATGCGTAGTGACCGGCGAGGAAACGGCTTGGGTGCGGGAGAACTACCGCGGGATAACGGTCAGCGGCGACGTCGCCGGCTATATTATGGATATCGTCCAATCAACCAGGACCGACAGCCGCTTTTCCGCGGGCGTGTCGACCCGGGGGGCCCTGGCTTTATATAAAGCCGCTCAGGTCAACGCGGCTTTTGCGGGCAGGGCTTTTGTTACGCCGGAAGACGTCAGGGATCTGGCGCCTTACGTGCTTGCCCACCGGATCATCGCCGGAGGCTTAAGCGGCGGCGGTACGGTCAGGACCTGCCTGGATGAACTGATCGAACAGACGCCGGTTCCTTTGGAGGCAATCTGATGCTGCTTCTGTTTTTCCTGTTTATCATCATCGCCGCGCTGCTGCTGGAAAGGGCTTCGCTGAAGGATCAACTGCTCTATATATCTTACGACTGCCGGCCTGACCGCTATCAGACGGAACCGGGCCAGCCCTTTACCGTAGTTACTACCGTCACGAACAAAAGGCGCTTACCGGTGTTTTTCCTGAAGCTGGAAGAGCATCTGCCGGCGGAAATCGCCATCGAAGGGGAAGGCCTTTCCATTCGCCGCGAGGAGGATTTCCTGCGTCTGTCCAGCACTGTTTTTCTCATGCCAAAAGAAGCGCTGACCCGCAGAATGACAGCCAGCCTGCCAAAACGGGGCAGGTATCTGTTTCGGGGGTCGCATATATACGTCGGTGATTTTCTCGGCCTGGACGAAAGATATACCCCTTTCCGGCTTACCCGGGAAATCGTCGTTTATCCCGCGCCAGCTAAAGAAAGATATTATTATCAGGTCATCGGCAGCTTGTTTGGGGAGCAGTCCGCGCGCCGGTTTCTACTTGAGGACCCTATTCTATCGTCTGGTTTCAGGGAATACACGGGCAGGGAGCCCCAACGGTATATCAGTTGGCCGCAAAGCCTCGCCAGGGGCAGGCTGATGGTGAGACAGTTCGATCATACTCAGGATCTGTCCGTATCCATTCTTCTCAATACGGATTGCGGCGGCTTTGACCGCCACGAACCGCTATTGATCGAGGAAGCCTTCTCCATGACCCGGAGCGTTTGCGAAGTGCTGGAGGAGAAGAAGATCCGTTACAGCTTTCTGACCAACGCCGCTACCGCCGGCGCCACGGGGCAATGGAGTTTTCTGGCTTCCGGCCTCGGTTCGCGGCATTTCTATACCATCATGGAAGGGCTGGGCAGAGCCACTTACGATTACAGCGAATCCTGCGCCGCGCTGTTTGCCCGCGCCGAACGACGAACGGAGCATAGCCAGGCGTTTATCGTTGTCACCACGCGCTGGAGCCCCGGCATGCAAGCTATGGTCAAGCGTCTAGAGACAGTCAGCGGCTGCAGCGTTTACCTGCTCGACGCCTGGTCGGGCGCCGGATCGGAAGCCTCGGGGCAAGGCGCTTTCAACCGGGAAGCATATGCCCGAAGGGAGGCGGGGCCCGCGTGACGCTTACTTTTTTCTGCCGCCTGGCGGCTGATTTCTCGCTTTATTACGCTTTCGCCAACTGCATACTCCTCTTCTTCTCTCCGCTAAGCGGCGCGGCGTATATCGGGCCCATCGCCATCCTGCTCGCGGCGGGCGTACTGTCCTTCAGGCTTAAAAGCAATGTCGGGCGTAAACCTTTGGCTGCCGCGCCTTTGCTGTTGCCCATTCTGGTCCCCGTCTTTCTGCGCGGCTGGCTGCCTTTTCTCGCGGTCATTCCGCCGTGGGCTTATTTGGTTTACCTCGTCTATCTGGATCTGGAGCAGTTGTCCTATACCGAGTACCATGACCGCTTCTTTCTGGGCCTTAAACTACTGCCTCTGCTGCTGCTGCCGCTTATCTTCAGCCTTAATTCCAATATCCTGCCCCTTTTCCAAACCCGTATCCTGCCCTTCGTCATCTTCTTTATGTTTTGCAGCGTCCTTTCCCTCCGTCTGAGCAGATACAGTCTGGAAACGTTAAAACAAAAATCCGCCCAACTGGCGAATATCCTCTTGTTAATCTGTTTTATCCTGATTTGTTTGTCCGTCGTGTACTCCAATATCTGGGTTTTGATCGGGCAATTTTTCGCTTTACTCTACCGATACCTGCTCGCCCCCGTTATCCTGCTGCTCGCGTTGATCATCACCCTGCCGTTTTTCGCTTTGAGCCTGCTGCTTAAGTTATTTACCGGCGAACCCCAGGCCGACGATGATTTCTTTACGATGGAGCTGGGCGAATTCATCGATTCAGGTTTGGAGACTTATTCTACATTGCAGATGCCCGCGTTCCTGCGGTACGCATTCATCGGCTTGTTAACGGCGGGTTTGCTATTTGCTGTCTGGCGCCTGTTTCGAAGGCTCGCTTCCCGCGACGTCCGTAAGGTGGCTGGTTCGGCGATAAGCGAAAAACGGCAAAAATTGGATGCCGGAGCCGGCAGGGATATCGATCTGCTTCCGCCTTCCGACCCACGGCACGCCATACGGTATTATTATCGCAGATTCATACGGCAATGCCGTAAACACGGTTTGCCGGCGGGGCCGAATCAGACCAGCCGCGACATCGGCGTGGGCGCTGCCCGTTTGCTACATAATAAAGAAAAGGTCCCGGCTGCCGGGAACCTTTCGTTTAGTGAAAATATATCGACTGATGGTAACCTGCACGCCGACGCGTTTGCCTCCCTGGACGGGCTCCGGGCATTATATCTGCCGGCCCGTTACGACGACAGCGGCAACGCTTTGTTTGACAGGAAAGACGCCGTCAAAGCAAGAAGTCACTACTATACGATAACCAGGGCGTTCAACACCAAATCCGCCGCGCCGCCGCAAGCCCTACCTCCGGATGAACAAGCGTGATCCCTCTACCATTCCCGGTCCATACCCGGATCGTACCCCTCGTCGGAGGGGCGTTCTCCCCCCATAAGCTCCACAGGGATCTCAGGCGCGGCTTCGATAGTTTTTAGCTGCTCGGCGTTTTGGAAGTATTGTTCGGCCTGCCTGTAGCACTCGCCGGCTTCGCGCAGCTTTTCTTCCCTCATTAGCTTAGTCCCCAGTTGATTGAAGGTCAGCGCCAGATTATAATGAGTCTCATAGGATTCCGGTTCCAAAAGCAGGGACGCCTGCAGCATCCAGACCGCCTGGGGAAGGTCATATCTGGCGGTCATTTCGGTCCCCTCATAGAAAAGCTGCGTAGCGAGCTCGCCGTTAAACACCCTGAGCCATTCGCAGTATTGCGTATTAACGGCGGCGTCGGGGGCGTGCCCAAGCAAAAACACCATGGCGCCTGCTATCGCCGTGAAAAAGTCATAGCCGTTCGCGCAATGCTTCAAGGAATCGATAAAAATCGGATACGACGGGAGTACGGGCGATCGTTCCATTCCGGGTATCTCCGGCTGTATCCACGGTAAATATATAATCTGGTTGTTCCATGATTTGTCCCAAGGTAGATACCCGTTCATCGGCGCCCTCTTTCCGTCTGGCTGCTAACTATATTATACTTTATTTTCAGGAGACTGTCCAATGTCCGTTGATTCAATACAGCTTATCGGGGCTACCCTGGCGGATCCCGCCGCCGGTTTATTCGCGCCTTATGATCTTCAGCTTCGCGACGGGATAATCGAAGGCATATATCCTTCCGGAAGCCTCAGAGGAAAATATGCGGGCCGGGAAATCGATCTGTCCGGCTGCGTTCTATCACCCGGTCTGACCGATCTCCACGCGCACTTACGGGAACCCGGCGGCGAGGAAAACGAAACGATAGAAACCGGCTTGAAAGCCGCGGTAGCGGGGGGTTTCACCCGTATTTGCCCGATGCCGAATTCTGGCAGGACAGCCGACGACCCCGACATTATCTATATGATTAAAACGAAAGCCGAATCTTTCGCTTTAGCCGAAGTCCTTCCTATCGCGGCGATCACCAGGGGCCTCGCCGGCAAGGAACTCACCGATATGGCCGCGCTGAAATCCGCCGGCGCCGTCGCCTTCAGCGACGACGGCATGCCCATCGCCGATAGCGCTCTTATGGAGGAAGCTCTGTATCGGGCGAAAAGCCTCGATTCCGTCGTCGTCGACCATTGCGAGGAACCCGGCCTTAAGCGGGGCGGCCTCATGCATGAGGGGCTGATTTCCCGGGAAATCGGTTTAGCCGGAATCTCCGCGGTAAGCGAAGCCGTACCTATCGCCCGGGACGTCCTGCTTGCCCGGCACACCGGGGCCAGGGTACATATCGCTCATGTAAGCACAAGAGAGGGCGTATCGCTCCTTGATTTTGCCGCTCGGCAAAATATATCGGTGAGCGCCGAAGCTACCCCCCATCATATACGCCTCACCGATAATGAGCTCCGCGCTTTGAATACGAACGCCAAGGTCAGCCCGCCCCTGCGCGGCGAAGAACACCGGCAGGCTGTAGCCGAAGCGGTGCGAAACGGCCTGATCGCCTGTATCTCCACCGATCACGCCCCCTGGTCCCCCGATTCTAAAGCCCGGCCTTTCGCCCAGGCGCCAAACGGGATAAGCGGTTTGGAAACCGCGCTGGCGGTGGCTTGGGATACCCTTGTGATCAACGACGGTATGGCGCCTCTTGATCTTCTCGCCCGCTTTATCACCGGCCCGGCCGCCGTCCTCGGCCGCCCCGCCGCCTCTCTATCGCCAGGCGCGGCTGCCAATCTGGTCGCCATCGACCCTCGGCTTAAGAAAAAAGCCGACCCGGGGCTCTTCTACTCAAAGGGCCAAAACTCGCCTTTCGCGGGGATCACTTTGCAAGGCTGGCCGGTTTTAACGATTTATCAGGGCAAGGTCGTCATGAGAGATGGAAAGGTCGTATGATGAACCATGAAAACCGCTTGAATAAAAGCGCTTTGTTAATCAGCAATCGTCGGATAGCAGAAGGGATTTACGCCATGGAATTGTCGGAACCCGGTTTAGCCGCCGAAGTCCGGCCGGGTCAATTTGTCATGGCGGCGATCGACGACAGTATTGAGCCGTTTTTGCGCCGGCCTTTCAGCGTGGCCGGTATCGACAGGGGCGCCGGGACGATCAAGCTCGTCTATCAGGTAACCGGAAAAGGCTCGGCGATGATGAGCGCCTGGGAAACCGGCAGGCGGGTCGATTTACTGGGGCCGCTGGGTAACGGCTTTACCTGGGATAACCTATCAGGCGCCGCGGTCCTGGCAGGCGGCGGTATGGGTATAGCGCCGCTCCTGCCATTAGCGAAGGCGTTAAGGGAACATGGCAAAGAGGTTACAGTCTTCGCGGGCGCGAGAAGCCTGGATTTACTATTCGGCCTGCCTTCCTTCAACGAGTATGGCTGCGAAGTGCAAATCGCTACGGAGGACGGCTCCGGCGGCATGACCGGCTTCGCTACCTTGCCGCTGGAACTGCGGCTGCGGGCGGGGTTTCCCGGCGTGGGCGGCGCGCTATACGCGTGCGGCCCGGCGCCGTTTCTGAAGGCTGTCGCGGATCTGTGCGGCACATATAAGGCGGAAGCCCAACTGTCCATGGAAGAACGCATGGGCTGCGGATTCGGGGCGTGTATGGGCTGCTCCGTGCAAATCAGGACAGCCGACGGAATCAAACGCAAGCGCGTTTGTTATGACGGACCTGTTTTCACAGCCGGGGAGGTGGTTTTCGATGGCTGATCTGCGTGTGAAGCTGGCCGGTATGGATTTGCCGAACCCGATACTGGCGGCTTCGGGCACGTATGGTTTCGGCAGGGAATTCGCGGATCTGTACGCGCTGAGCATCCCCGGCGCGATTATGGCAAAGGGGCTGACCCTGGCGCCAAGCGGCGGCAATCCCAACCCGCGTATCGCCGAGGCCCCGGCCGGCATGCTGAACAGTATTGGCCTTGAAAACCCCGGCGTAGAAGCGTTTATCGCCAACGAACTGCCCTGGATGAAAAGCCGCGGCGCGCGGGTCGTCGCCAATATCAGCGGGCACTCGGCAGGGGAATATGAAGAGATCAGCCGTCGTCTATCCGAAGCCGATGGCTTGGAAGCCATAGAAGTGAATATCTCATGCCCCAATCTTGAAGGCGGCGGTATGGCTTTCGGAACCGATCCTTCGGTGGCGGCGGAGGTAACCGGCCGGGTGAAAAAGCACTGCCGGGTCCCCCTGATCGTCAAGCTCACGCCAAACGTCACGGACATAAGCGCTATCGCCAGGGCTGTAGCGGCTGAAGGCGCCGATATCATCTCGCTGATTAATACCCTCCTGGGTTTGGCTATCGATACGAAGACCCGGCGGCCGGTGCTGGCGCGGCAGGTCGGCGGTTTGTCCGGGCCCGCGATTAAACCGGTTGCCCTCAGGATGGTCTGGGAAGTCGCCCAGGCTGTGGATCTGCCCATTATCGGCATGGGGGGCATTCTGTCGGCAGAAGACGCCGTCGAGTTCTTTCTGGCCGGCGCCCACGCGGTAGCGGTCGGCTCCGGGAACCTGATCAGGCCTTATATCATACCGGAAATCATTGAAGGGCTTGACCGATGGCTGGATCGCGAAGGCTATTCATCAGTCAATGAAATCCGCGGATTGGCCCGGTCGGCAAAATCCTCAGAATAATCCTTGCTTATTAAGGCAAAAACCTGTAAACTGTAGTTTATATTATTGTTGTATTGCCTTTGTTTTACTGATTGCTAAGCGCGAAGCGGAAGGTATGAGCGACCGACCCTATGGGTCCCAATCTGCTAACCGATGCGCGCAAGTGCGCAGATGTCCCGCGAATACCGACAGGGTTTGGGGCAGCGCCCCATTTAATATAGAAAGTAGAAGCATCATGACAGAAAAAGAAATTCGGATCGTGACAGACAGCACCGCCGACCTCCCCGACGGCTACGCGGAGGAAAACCGGATCGCCGTCGTCCCTCTCCATATCAACTTCCCCAAAGGCGGCTCCTATCGGGACGGCCTCGACCTTAAGGCGCAGGATTTCTACCCGATGCTCATCGCCGCCGGCGACGACATCCCCAAAACCTCCACGCCGACCAAAGAAGACTTTCTGAAAACATACCAACAGGTGATGCTGGAAAGCCCCGACTGCCAGATCCTCTCTATCCATCTGTCAGGAGGGCTGAGCAGCACGATAAGCGTAGCGGAGACAGCCGCCAGAGAGATCAGCCCTGATATCTTCCCTTTCGACAGCAGGAATATCAGCTTCGGTATGGGCCTTCAGGTCCAGGAAGCTATACGCATGCTCAAAGAAGGGGCGGCAATGAAAAAGATTATCGATCATCTGCAGTTGGTAGCTTCCCATACAGAAACTATGTTTTGTCTGAACACATTAGAGTATTTGTATAAAGGCGGCCGTATCGGCAAGGTCACCGCCCTGTTCGGTTCGATCCTCAATGTCAAGCCCATCATCCATGTCAAGGATGGTATATATGAATCCTTCGATAAAGTAAGGAGCCAAAGGCAAGCCATCCATAAGATGGTGGACAGAGGCGTGCATCTGTTAGGCGACCGCAAGCCTCTCCGTATCGGCGTCATCCACGGCGCCTGCGAAGCCATGGCGGACACGCTGAAAGCCAAGGCGGAAGCGACTTTCGGCAAGAAACTGGACTGTTTCGGCGAAACCGGCGCGGTCATCGGCACCCACACAGGTCCCGGGACCCTTGGCATGACCGTTTGCCACCTTTAGATCGAGTACTTCAGTTGATTGTTTCGGTGTACATTAGTGACGAAAAAATCCAACACAACTATAGCCCAGTTATTTCGTGGTCGCTACACTAGTTTTGCCGTTTAGTAAGCAGATCCGCAAGCCCTGCCAGAAACCCGGCGTCGTCGGGAAGCCCGCTAAGGGCTTTTTTTGCGCGCTCATTACGCCGGACGACCTCCCGCGCGGCTTCTTCAAGCCCATGCAGGCTGACCCAGGTGCTTTTTTCGTTCGCGTTATCGCTGCCCACAGGTTTGCCCAGCGACGCCTCGTCTCCGGTGACGTCCAGTATATCGTCTACGATTTGAAAAGCCATGCTTAGATTCGACGCGTACGTCAGCGCGGCGTCGATCTCATCGCCGCCGGCCCCGGCCAGTTCGCATCCGATCAAAACCGCCGCCGCGATCAACATCCCGGTCTTTTCCGCGTACATACGCTCCAGGAGCGCGGGCGCCGTCGGCTTCCCTTCCTGCTCCAGATCCACCGCCTGCCCGCCGATCATCCCGCGCGGACCCGCGGCCTCCGTCAGACGCCATATAGCTTTTAAAATAATTTCCGCGGAAAAAAAGCCGTCGTCAAAAGCCCCCGCCATAGCCTCAAAAGCCAGGGTCAGAAGCGCGTCCCCCGCAAGCAGGGCGACAGCTTCCCCAAAGGCGATATGGCAGGAAGGCTTACCCCTGCGCAGATCATCGTCGTCCATACAGGGCAAATCGTCATGGATGAGCGAATAGGCGTGAACCATCTCTAAAGCGCAGGCAAAGGGCAGCGCGGGTTTTACATCGTCGCGCCATAGCTGATAAAAAGCCAATACAAGAGTTCCCCTGATCCTCTTGCCGCCGCCGAGAAGGCTGTAAGCCATAGCTTCCGCGACTTTGGATTCGGGGAACTCACATGCCGGTATGTAAGAAGCAAGCCCTTCTTCGATTTTCCCCGCGTACTTCGCGAGCTTATCTGATACGGCGCCGTTCACGACAATCATCCGTTCGCTTTATAATGTCCCGGTCTCTGCCGGTTTACTCGTCATGGATGGAACTGCCGCCGATGAACTCCCTCAGGATAGAATTCAGGGGCACGGCTTCGTCCTCGATGTGCGGGAAATAGGACAGGATCGATAGCAGCCGTTGGGCGTCGGCGTATTCCTGTATATCAGGGCTGACCTGCCGCAATAATGGTTCGGCGTATTTTTTGAATACTCCCGTTTCATATAAAAGCGCCGTGTTAAACATGGAATCCGCTTCCTCCTGGAAGGGAAAGATATACAACTCTTCCCCCTTACGTACCGATGGCCACTGCATGAGCGTGGCTTCCGCCGTCCTGCCCCTGTACTGGTAATCCCTGACCAGCCGCCGCAGCAGCCTGGCGTCGCTGGTGGCTACTCTGTTATACGAATCGATATCGATTTGCACCATGGAACTGATATAAATCTTAAACTTCATCCCCCTTCCGATAGATGGGGTCAGCGCTTCGTTTAAGGCGTGTATCCCTTCGACAATCACCGGATGGCCCGGCTCAAGCTTCATTTTGTTGACGTTTTCGATCCGCCTTCCTTCCAGGAAATCGAAAACAGGCGTCATGACTTCTTCGCCCGCGACTAATCTTGAGACATTGTCGTTGAATAATTCTACATTAGTCGCCTGCAGGGATTCGAAGTCCAGAGAACCGTCGGGGTTCTTCGGGGTTTCCCAGCGATTGACGAAATAATCGTCCGTCGATAAGGTCTGGGGACGTAAACCCAGTACCTTCAGTTGCGTTGCTAATCGGTAACAAAAAGTGGTCTTCCCCGAGGAAGACGGCCCGGCGATCAGCACCACCCGGAGCCTGTCCCTGTCCTCATAGATCTGATCGGCCAGATTAGCCAGATACTTCTCCTGTATGGCTTCGGATATATGGATCAGATCCCGCACGGCTTTTTTCCCTTTTGATACCGTATGGTAAAGCCCGGGTACGTTATACACATCCAGCACCCGGGTCCAGGTCTTCGTTTCCCTGAGGAGCCCGGTTACTTTCGGCATCTCGATCAGGGGCGCAAGCCGCTCCGGAGCGTCAGTCGCCGGATATCTCAACAGGAAGCCCTTTTCATAAGGCTCAAGGCCAAATGTCTTCAGACAGCCCGCGCCGGGAGCCAGGGCATAGAAGGAATGGAATATCTGCCGCCCCATGGTATATATGCGGATGCTTTCGGCGCCAACGCTTTCCAGCAGCTTCGCGGTCTTGCCGTATCCCGCTTTCTCCAGCATGGGGATGGCTTCCGAAGGCGGAAAATGATTGGGCACGATCGGTTCGTCGTTTTGGATCAACTGGTTCATCTGCCCCGCGATGAGCTCAAGGGTCCTGGAAGAAGGGCTGGTCGTCCCGTCAAGCTCGCAGTAGCAATGTTTACCGATAGAATGATGGACGTCAAGGGTCCAGTGGGGGAATAGTTCCTTGACCGCCTGGGCAAGAAGCATGACCAGGCTCTGTTTATAGATACGCATGCCATGGTCGCTGGACATGTCGAGCCACAGAATGACCCCCGGCTTTTCCACTGGCGTATATAAGTCCACGACTTCGTTATTATACAAGGCGCCAATGACCGGCAGATTCCGCTCGGGACCGCTGGTCTTAGATAAATCCAGCAGCGTAGTCCCTTCGGGGATGATCGCCGCCTGCCTATCTTTAGCCGCCCAATGCCCGATTTGTAATGTCACTGTCATTCCGCTTCACCCGTCCTTATGATTGTTCATATAGTATATCATAAAAATTCATCATTATTCAGGGCTTGCCTATACTAATTTCGTGAAAGCCAGAATAAGGTCCGACAGCATATGCTTGCCCAGGAGCCCGAAAACCAGCGCGTCGGGGCCCACTTCTACCGGATACGCCTCTCCGGGCTGTATGCCCACCTCATGCACTTTATCCCCTTCGGCGTAATAGTTCGTGATCTTTGGGTTCAATTCCCCGACCGGCTCCGCCCTAAGCGCGCCTGTCGCGATTATACTTCCCCGGCCGGGGGCGTTGAAGACGACGCATTCCGCTACCTTACTGTTATATATAGCCACATCTGAAGCCAGGTACCCGCCCAGCGAATAACCCGTGACCATGATGTGTTTATACGGCGATATCCGGATCAGGGAGTTTGCCATTTGCGCCTGATAAGGCGTCAGCCCCAGGCCGATCTGGGCGTCGGCGATGAAGTCGCCCACATCGGAAAACCGGGTCCCGCTATACGAAACCAGGGCGTGATCCCTGTCTATCTCAAAGACGCAGTAATCCAATCCCAGAATGCTCTCCCTTTTCAACGAGCATCGGCGTAAAGGGTGGGCTTCAGCGAAATTGTCCCGGATATAAGCTCCGGTCTCCGCCGGGTCTTTATATGAGATATCCGCGATGATCGCGTAATCCAACTCGCATATGGTTCCCGCCTTTTTTCCCCAATCGTTTTCATAGCGGCAGCCTTTCTTTTCTCTGGCAAGCTCGACCAGATATCCCTGTTCGGAAATGCGTTCCGCGTATCCGTCCGGGTATATCCTTTCATAATAGCGCCCGCCTTCAATCTCTGTTACGCTGAGGTGTAACGGAATCCCCCCCTTTTTTATTATTATGCTCTCGGCGAAAATATCTGTCAACGTTATCCGACAGGTACTATTTCATTAGCGGGCGATTGCTGTTATAATAGCGTGGTAAAGGAGGCATATTTATGCTGTTCAAGAATATCCAGATGATCGATCCTTCCTTCAACGTGCTGAACGATATGACGGTAGCGGTGAAAGGGGACGTCGTCGTCTATATCGGCGCCGAAGCCGGCCTGCCGGAAGGGGATTGGGGCGAAGTCTATGACGGTACGAACAAGTTGCTTATCCCCGGTCTATATAACATCCACTGCCACACGCCCATGACCCTCCAACGCGGCCTCGGCGAAAATATGACCTTGCAGGACTGGCTGAATCTGAAAATCTTCCCTTTCGAGGATAAATTAAACGCCGACGACATTTATTACGCGCATTTACTGGGCGTAGCGGAAATGGTCCGCTTCGGCACAGTTTCCAATACGGATATGTATTTTTTCGGGGAAAGCATGGCCAGAGCCGTCATGGACAGCGGATTCAAGAGTAATCTGAGCATAGCCGTCACCAACTTTGACACGGAGCCATACGAGAAACATCCCAAATACAAAGAAAACCTCATGCTTCTGGAGAAGTATCATCAGGGCGGCGGCGGGCGCTTCAAGTTGGATTTGTCCCTTCACGCGGAGTATACGTCCACGCCTGAGGTCGCCGCCGGGCTGGCTGCCCACTGCAGGGATCTGGGTCTCAACATGCACGTACATATGTCGGAGACCGGCAAGGAGCACGAAGAGTGCAAAGCGCGGCGCGACGGAAAAACCCCCGCCCGGTATTTTTACGAGCAGGGGTTGTTTGACTCGCCTGCCACCGCCGCCCACTGCGTATGGGCGGAAGACGACGATCTCGATATCATGGCGGACAAAGGCGTCACCCTTGCCGCTAATCCTGTGAGCAACCTCAAACTCGCCAGTGGAATCTGCCCGATCCCGAAAGCGATGGCTAAGGGTATCAATATCGGCTTGGGTACGGACAGCGTCGCCAGCAACAACAACCTCAATCTATTTGAAGAGCTGAAGCTCCACGCCATCCTTCATAAAGCCACAAGCAGCGATCCCACTCTGATTACGCCTGAGGAAGCCTTCGCCTGCGTCACGATCAACGGCGCCCGCTCCCAGGGGCGGACCGGCTGCGGCAGTATCGCCGTCGGCAATCATGCCGACCTTGTCGTTATCGACACAAGCGTCCCGAATATGCAGCCCTGCCACCATCAACTGTATAATCTGGTCTACTCGGCTACGGGAAGCGAAGTACTGATGACCATGGTCGACGGCAAAATCCTTTACCGGGAGGGCAAATGGCCTACCCTCGACCTGGAAGATATCAGAAAGCATACGGACGCTTCATGCAAACGCATCCTGAGGGAACTGGGCGGCCAAAACAGCTAAACAGCTGAAGCGTTAATACGGCTAACCGCCGATATACATTTCCCCTATGCCCCACTCGAAGTATTGTTGGATATTGATAAAGAATGTCTCGATTTCACCCAGTTCGGCGGTCATGAGCTTATTAAGCTCGCCGCTGAACTCTTTTTTCGCCTCAGCGGGCGCTTCGCCGAAGAGGCGGACCTCGCAGAAGGTGGCGTTTTTAGGCTTGCCGCCCATATAGGTCTTCACATCTCCCAGGATCTGGATCATGCAGCGTTCGCTGTCTTTGCCCGGGATAATCGAGATGATGTCGCCAATGCCTTTCTGGAGCTTTTCCATCTTGTCGTCGGGTATAGGCTTGCTGGAGCGGATTGATACATACGGCATAATGATACCTCCTTGCGGATCGATTTTGTATCATTGTACCGTTATTCACGCATTATGTAAATAGGCGGCGCATATTACAGTTCAGGGGGTAGAAGCCCAAGAAGCGGCGATTTGTAAGCGATGGATTGAACGGCTTCGTCTGCCGGATAAGCAATCGCAAACTTAGCAAATCCGTGGGTGCGACATGGACGTCGCACCAGACGGAACGCGACACGATGTCGCGTTGGAGTCGTTAGGATTTGCATCGAACGATTGCTATATCTGGCCGAAGCTGTGAACCATCGTGGCAAATAAGCGCTTCTTGGGCTTCTCCTCCCTGAACTGTAATGGCTGCGGCGCCTTGGTTATGAAATGCGTCTCGCTTCGCTTTTCATTCTCAGATAATCGAAATCGTTGCGCTTTTCTATCTCCCGGAGATACTCCCCGATTTTTTTGTCTTCGACGGTAATATGCTTCACCAGCCATTGGGCAACGATTTTATTTAAATCATTGCTTAACTCTTCCGACGAGCCATCTCTGTCGAATTTTTCTACAATCTCACCGACGGTTACTTTGAAGTCTTCATGTAATTGTTTATGCCTTCGATAATCCGGGTAGTTCGTCTGAACCTGCAGGGATTCCTCGTCATAAAAATGCTTCACCGTATAATCCACCAGAAACTCCAGAGTTACATGAAGTTTTTTAGCGACGCTGTCATCCATACAGGATTTGATCAGTTCGCTTAATAATTCAAATAACTGGCGATGTTGAGCGTCAACTTTTTTATCGCCTAATCTATAACTGTCCTGCCAAGCCAAACCATATTGGATATCACCCATAATTCATCACTCCTTTAAACTATCTTTGTTTTATGCCCACAGTCTAAAGGATGCAGTCACTTTAATGTCAATAGGGTTTCTCAAGTTTTTTTTTGGCGTGTTTGCTTATATCTCACGCGCCTTCCAGTGTTCCATCATTAAAGCCGCTTTAAGCTTTTCATCATTTTATTCAGCAAACGCTATCTCTATTTTACACATGCTAACAATGCTTTTTGATTGAGTGGAAGGAGCCTGGCCCTGGCGCCGGAGAACGCGTAGTCAAGTACGTTCATAATGGCGTCCATGGATATAAATCCCATCCTGGCGATGATGGCGCCCAGCATGACGGTATTCGCCGCCCGTTCGTCGCCTAAAGCGATAGCCGTCTCGTTGGCGGGGATCCGGTATTCTTCGATATCCTCGCGGGAAGCGTTCAATGACACCAGCGAGGAGTTTGTAAATAGCTTCCCCTGCGGCTTGAGCAGCCCCTCAAATTTCGTCAGCGAAGGCAGGTTCATAGCGGCTACCGCGTCGGCCTCATAGATGAGCGGGCAGCTGATTGGCGAATCGGATACGATCACCGTACAGTTGGCGGTGCCTCCGCGCATCTCCGGCCCGTAAGACGGCAGAAAGGTCACTTCCAAGCCTTCCCGCATAGCCGCCGTCGCCAGTATCTGGCCCATCAGCAGGATGCCCTGGCCGCCGCTCCCGGCGAAAAACAGCTTTGTATTCATACCGCCGCCTCCTTACGCTCCGGCGCTCGAAACACGCCTAAGGGGTAATAGGGGATCAGTTTTTCTTCTACAAATTTCAAGGCGTTAGCCGGCGTCATACCCCAATTCGTCGGGCAGGTGGACAGGAACTCGATGAAGGAGAATCCCAGTCTTTTCTCCTGGATCTCGAGGGCCGCCGCGATGGCTTTCTTTGCCTGGCGCACATGGGCGGGGGTGTCCAGGGCGACCCGCTCCACATATACCGCCCTCTCCAGAGTGGAAAGAAGCTCGCACATACGCATGGGCATGCCCACCGATCCCGGGTCGCGCCCTTCGGGGCTGGTGGTGGATTTCTGTCCAACCAGCGTAGTGGGGGCCATCTGGCCGCCGGTCATGCCGTAGATGGCGTTGTTGATAAAAAACGTAGTGAACGTTTCCCCGCGGTTAGCGGCGTGAATGATCTCGGACATGCCGATGGAAGCCAGGTCGCCGTCGCCCTGATAGGTGAATATCATCTTATCCCGATGGACGCGTCGTATACCCGTGGCTACAGCCGGCGCGCGTCCGTGAGCCGACTCAAGCATATCCACGTTCATGAACTGATGGGACACTACGCTGCAGCCTATAGGCGCCACGCCAATGGTCTCGCCTAATTTGCCCATCTCGTCCAGGCACTCCATGATGATCCGGTGGGATATGCCGTGGGTACAGCCCGGGCAGTAGCTTGTGGATACGGGAAGCATACCTTCCGTGATCGTAAATATTGGTTTCATCTTATCTCCTCCAATATCGCGAGAGCTTCATCAGTAATCTCGATGGACGTGGGTACCAGACCGCCGACCCGATGAATGAGCCTTATCGGTTTGCGCCCGCCGACGCCGATTTTCACATCTTCCATCATCTGCCCCATGGATAGCTCCACCGAGACGACGGCCTTCGTGCCCAAAGCGACCTCGTCGAAAGCCCGGTAGGGGAAGGGCCAAAGGCTAACGGGCCGTATCAGCCCGGCTTTAACGCCACGTTCCGCCAACAGCTCTATCGATTCCCTGCACAGCCGCGCCGTGGTACCAAAGGCGACAAATACGATTTCCGCGTCTTCGAGCCCGCCCGCCTCATACCGGGCAAGCTCTTGTTCAGCTTTAGCGTAGTTCTCATACATTTCTTCCACATGCTTCGACAGGTCTTCAGGCTGCATGTACAGGGACTGTACGATGTTTCTTTTCCCGTCGCGCCCGGCTTTGCCAGTCACCGTCCAGGGTTTGTAAGCCGGTATGTCCGCGGATTGAATCAATGGCCTCTGCTCCGGAAGCACGATGGGCTCCATCATCTGGCCCAGCATACCGTCGGCCAGGATCATCACCGGGTTGCGGTACTTGTCCGCGATGAGGGGCGCTTCATAGATCAGGTCCACGGCTTCCTGTAAACGGTCGGGGGCGAAAGTGAACACATGGTAGTCGCCGTTGCCGCCCCCTCTGGTAGCCTGATAGTAATCCGCCTGACCCGGCTGTATGCCGCCGATACCGGGGCCGCAGCGGGAGACGTTGAGCACGGTAGCCGGTACGCCTGCGCAGCAAAGGAAGCTCAGCCCCTCCTGCATCAGCGCTATACCCGGCGACGAGGAGGAGATAAACACGCTTCCCCCCGCCGCTCCGGCGCCGTAAGCCATATTGATCGCCCCCAATTCGCTTTCTGCCTGGAGGAAGGCGCCGCCCCGGCGGTCCAGCTCCCGGGCCATGTATTCCGGTATCTCGCTCTGAGGCGTGATGGGGTATCCGAAGTAGTAGCCGCAACCCGCGCGGATAGCCGTTTCAGCAAAGGCTTCGTTGCCTTTCATCAGTACTTTTTCCGTCATATCAGTCGCCCTCCGTATATATCTCGATGACGTTGTCCGGGCACATAAGCGCGCAGCTCAGGCAACCGATACATTGCTCCATATCCGTGGCCGTTACGGTGCGGTAACCTTTCGCGCCGATCTCGTCGCCGATGGCCAGTATATGCTTCGGACACGACGCGACGCAGAGCTCGCAGCCTTTGCAATACTCCATCCGGAATTGTAGTGTGAATTTCGCCATTGATGACCTCCATCCAGCCGCTTACCGGCGGCGTGTATTTCTATCACTTATCCAGCCAGGAATCCCTCATATATAAAGTCAGCGGCATGAGAGGCGCTTCTATGCCGGTTAATTCCGCCCTGTCCACGATCCCCGCCGGGTAGCAGACGCAGGCCGGCGGGATATCCGCCGCCCTGCCGATCTCAAGGCAGAGCCCGTACCCGCGAAGCACATCCGACGCCGTAGTCTCCCGGAGAAGATGGGTATTGCTAATGAGCCCTTCCGCCTTGAACCCAAGCTCCGATTCGATGGCCGTTATATGGCTTAGGGCGCCGGATACGGTCCGCGTCTCAGGGCGGGAAGCGTTTAGCACAATGTACATAGCGGCGTCTTCCCCTGTAAAGTACTTGGCAAAAGGCTTCATCACCCTGGCGCCGGTTTCATTGCCTCCGGCGTCCACGATGACGAAAGTCTCCCTGTCCTCCAGAGGGGCGCGGACTTCCGCGGATACTTCCGGTATCTCAGCCGTCACGCTGCCGCCGTAGAAGCTGCCATAGACCGTCACGCCCAACCCGGCGAGGAGATCGCCGCGCTCCCGGGAGCGGAAATAGGGGTTGACTACATCCATATCCGCGATAGCGGTTCTGGTATATCCAAAAGCGCCGTTTCGCGCCGCGTATACGGCAAGGTTCACGGAAAACTCCGTCTTTCCGCTGCCGTAATGCCCGGCGATAATCAGAATACGTTTCATTTCATCAAGTATACTATGCCGCCCGCGATGATACAAGAGGACTGGCGTGAACTGCAACAGGCGCGCCTGTTTATCGCGACAGTTTACAGTTTGAACCTTTGGATCTTGCCGCTGATGGTCTTGGGCAGATCCTCGCGGAACACAACGATACGCGGGTATTTATAAGGCGCCGTATGCTCCTTCACATAATTTTGTATTTCCTTCTTGAGCTCATCCGTGCCGTCAGTGCCTTTCGTCAGCACGACGGAGGCTTTGACTACCTGCCCCCGGGTCTCGTCCGGCGCCGCGGAGACGGCGCATTCCAGCACATAGGGAAGCTCCATGATGATGCTTTCCACCTCAAACGGCCCGATGCGGTATCCTGAGGATTTGATCAGGTCGTCGTCCCGGCCCACGTACCAGAGATAGCCGTCCTCGTCCTCCCAGGCCATGTCGCCCGTATGATAATACCCGTCGTGCCACACCTCCGCCGTCCTCTCGTCGTCGCGGTAGTAACCGGCGAACAGGCCGCAGGGCAGGTCTTCCGACGCGCGGATGCATATCTCTCCCGGCTCGCCTTTGACCGTGGCGCCGCCGTCGCGGTCAAGGAGCTCGATCTCATAGAGGGGGCTCGGGCGGCCCATGGAGCCCAGCTTCGGCGTCATGCCTACCAGATTAGCCACGCTGAGCGTCGTTTCCGTCTGCCCAAAACCTTCCATGATCGAAAGCCCCGTCGCCTTCTGAAATTGCCTGAACACCTCGGGATTCAACGCTTCGCCGGCGGTGGTGGCGTATTGGATGGAGGACAGGTCATATTTCGACAGATCCTCTTTGATGATAAAACGATACATGGTGGGCGGCGCGCAGAAAGTCGTGATGTTATAATCCTTAAACAAGGTCAGGATATCCTTCGCGTCGAAGCGGTCGAAATCATAGGTGAATACCGCCGCCTCGCATAACCATTGCCCGTACAGCTTGCCCCACAGGGCTTTTCCCCAGCCTGTGTCCGATATGGTAAAATGCAGGCCGTTGGGATCCACATTATGCCAGTATTTCGCTGTGATAAAATGGCCCAGGGCGTACTTGTAACTATGGGACGCTACTTTTGGATAGCCGGTGGTGCCGGAAGTAAAGAACATCAGCATCAGGTCGTCGCCGCAGGGCGCGTCCTCTCCACGCTGATAGTTCGAGCTGTAAAGCGGGCACTCGCTTTCATAATCATGCCAGCCCTCCCGGGACCCGTTAACCAGTATCCTGCACTGTACGCTGGGGGATTCGGGCAGGGCTTTATCCGCCTCCGCCGCCGCGCCGCCTTCGGCGGTGCAGATGATCGCCGATACGTCGATGGCGTTAAAACGATAGACGAAATCTTTCTCCAGGAGCTGGTCGGTAGCCGGGACGGCGATGGCGCCGAGTTTATGCAGGGCGACGATAATCGGCCAGAACTGATAGTTTCGCCGCAATACGAGCAATACCCGGTCGCCCCGCTTGATCCCCAGGGTTTTAAAATAATTCGCCGCCCGGGAAGACATTTTCATCATGTCGAAGAATGTCAGCCGGCGCTCATTTTTATCCCTGTCGATGTGAAGCATAGCCAGTTTATCCGGTTTTGTCATCCCAAGCTGGTCGACCACGTCGAACGCGAAGTTAAACTTGTCCGCGTCTTTAAATGAAATCTCCTGCAGGGAACCGCGGCTGTCCTCGACGACGTTCACATATTTCGTATACAGCCCCGCTTCGAGATGATGCTGGACTAAAACCGGCGCCGCCGACGTCTCTTCCTCGGGCGCTTCGCCCGGCAGCACAACCGCGCAGAACGTACAGGCTTCCCCGCCTACGGCGATCATGCCGTGGGGGGTGGAGCTGTCGTAGTAAATGCTGTCCCCCTCAAAAAGGATCTCCGTATGGCTCCCCACCTGCACCTTAAGGGCGCCGCTGAGTATGTAGTCGAATTCGTGGCCGGGATGCCTCACCAGATTGATGGGCTGATCCTGCTGTTCTTCCGAATACTCATAGCGGACGCGGTAAGGCTCGGCGATCTTCCGCCGGAATTCCGCCGCCAGATTCACAATCTCGATGCCCTGCTCCCGGGCCGTTACTTGCCCGCCTCCCTTACGAGTCACGGTATAGTTGGTGAGCCTCGCCGTGCGGCCTTCCAAAAGCTGCGTCAGCTCTACGTTGAATACCAGCGCGCAATTATGCACGAAGGTAAAGGGCAGGTCGACGACGCCGCTTTCGTATTCGATGTATTGCTTCTCGTCGAGCTGCGTTTTCTCCGCCATCTCCGCAGTCGTATAGCCCACTATGTCCCGCAGCTCGCGGATACGCATCGCTACCTCCGTCACTACGCCCTGGTCATTTTTCTCTGCCATGATATAACTCCTCCCGATTTTATTCATTTATTACCGGTTATATGCCGCTTGTTTGCCCTAAACAAAAAACCCGCCTCAATCTCTTGAGACGGGATATACCCGCGGTACCACTCAAATTGCGTTTGAATAAACGCCTCTCATCAGGCTCTATCAAGCCCTTTGCCTTAACGCGGCTACACGGGTTACCCCTACTTCGCTTGTCTATTTCGCTTCTGAACTGCGTCCGCTTCCTCCATCCGTTCGGTTACGTACCTGATGTACGCGCCCTCGCGTCTGTCGTCGCTTGCCTTGTCAGAAACAAAATATACTGCGCGACTTCGCTTGCCTATTTTGAGACTAACAGCTAGTCTTTCGGGGTACCGGCTCGGAAGTGATGGGCATTGGAATCGATTCATTTATCGGCTTTCACCTGCCGCCGACTCTCTGAAAATGAAACGTATCCGCCGTCTTCGTCATCGCCTTTATGTTCTGTATCAACTTGTATGGCGAGAACTATATCACATGGGTTTTTCTTTGTCAACATCCGGTATTGGAATTATTTTCTGGCAATATTTAACATTTCACAACAGGGAACCTGTCCCGCAGCTTTATCCCCGCCCGTTTAAGTAAATCTTCCGCTGTTTTTTGCGTAATATCGTGTAATTCATCCTCATCAATGGTGGTAAGCTCCCGCTCCTTCATCAGCCACCGCCCGTCCGCCATCGTATACTCCACATTGGTGGACTTGTTCGCGTAGACCAGATTTGAAATGGGATCGTGGACGGGCAGGCTGGACACGCTTCTCAGGTTGATGATAGCCAGATCCGCCTTTTTCCCCGGTTCGAGGGAACCGATCTCGTCCTCCCACAGCAGACATTTCGCCGCGTCCCTGGTAACCATCTCCAGTATCTTTTCAGCCGGCACTATAGCGGGATCGAGGGTCCGCCCTTTGTGCAGCAGCGACGTCAGATACATCTCGTCGATGAGATCCATGCGGTTATTCGACGGCGCGCCGTCCGTGCCGATAGAGACGCATACCCCTTTCGCCAGCATTTCCGGCACCCGGGCGAAGCCCAGCACGCGCATGGCGGCGGCGGGGTTGTGGGAAACCTTGACCCCATGGAGCAGAAAAAGATCGATCTCCCTGTCTGTAAGCCACACTGTATGGACTGCCAGCAGATTCTCCCCCAAAGCGCCCAGTTTATGCAAAAGCTCCACGGGGCTCGCGCCCCTCGCGGCTTTTGTATATTCCACCTCGTCATAGACCTCGGCCACATGCATATGCACGCCTACGCCGTACTTATCCGCCAGGGCTTTTGTACGTTTAACCAGCTCGTCGGAATTGTTAAACAAAGTGCGCAAACCGAACCATACGCGTATGCGTCCGCCGGCGGCTTTATGCCAGTTCCGGATATTCTCTTCCTGTATGTCCAGGCAGTAGTCCGTGGTCTCGCGGAACTTCTCCGGCAGCCCGTCGCCGCAATCCATGGTGGAACGCGCCAATATACCGCGTATACCGGTTTCGTCGACCGCCCGCCCCATGCCGTTCACTTCCTGACCGCCGGGTTCGGCGAAGGTCGTGACGCCGCACTTGATCTGCTCCGCGATACACGCCATGGACGAACGGTAGGAATCCTCCTCGGTCATATTGCTCTCATAAGGGAAAGTCCGCTCGTGAAGCCAGGTAAGGAGATTTACGTCGTCGCCCATGCCGCGCCCCAGCTGCTGAGATAGATGTACGTGGGTGTTGATGAGCCCCGGCATAAGGATCTTGCCCGCCGCGTCGAGACGCTCGGCGTCCGGCGCGACAAGGGCGGGGTCGACTTTCCCCACCGCTTTTATCCTGTCGTTTTCCACCAGCACGCCTCCGCCGTCGTATACCGTACGTGCGTCGTCCATGGTGATGACATACGCGTTTTCGATAAAAATCTGTCCCATATCGCCCTCGCTTATTCCACGCTCTGCACAGGATCGACCACAGCTTGGGCCATCACGTCGATGAAACCGTGGTCGGTCACGGCGTATGAAGGTATCGCCGCCAGGCAGATAAACGATAGGAACATAAAGGGTATGCTTATCGTGCATCCCTGTTCACGGGCCGCGCCGTTCAGCTTCTTCTTCTCTTCCGAGAGCGTCCACGCGTCCATGTCCGTCAGTAGGCCGAGGATGGGGTAGGCGATCTCATCGATGACTTTACCCTTATTCACGACGATCTGCCCGCCGCCGATCTCCGCGAGACGGTTGACGGCGACAGCCATGTCTTCCGTATTCGCGCCCATAACGATGATATTGTGATTATCATGCCCGATGGAGGACGCGATAGCGCCTTCCTTCAGGTGGAAGCCGGCCATAAACGCTTTGCCGATGTTTCCGTTTTTACCATAACGTTCCACTTGAGCGATATATAGCACGTCCTGCTCCGTGTCGCAGAGCACCCTGCCGTCTTTCACCGCCAGCTTCGCCGGATGAGGTACGGTGATGGGGATCCAGTCCAGGGTCTCCATCGCCATGACGTTCGCGTAACTCGCGTTCTTGTCTACGGTGATATAGAAATCTTCCGCCGCCACCGGCTTCATCAGATGGATGGTGTCAAAAAGGGACGGATCATGCTTCGCCACGGGGAAACGTTTGATCGGTTTGCCTTCTTCCGCGACAAGTTTTCCGCCGGCATAGACGGATTTGACGCGGAAGTCTTCAGGACCGGTAGTGATGTTGACGTCGGCCAGACGCCCCGGTGTGAGCGAACCGATCTTGTCGTCCAGGCGGAAGGCCCGGGCAGGATTCAGCGTCACCAGTTGTACCGCGGCAGCGAAGTCCAGCCCGTACTCCAGCGCTGATCTCAGCGCCGCGTCCAGATGGCCGTTATCTACGGCGTCGCAGGTATGCAGGTCGTCGGTGATGATGGACGTCGTGCCAAGATCGATGTTGTTGGCCGTCAGACCCGCTAATGTATCCTTCAGGTTTCGCGCCGCGGAACCTTCCCGCAGGAATACGTTCATCCCCACCCGCGCCCGTTCTACGGCGTCCTCGCCGCTTAAGGATTCGTGGTCGGAGCTAATGCCCATAGCCGCCAGAGCTTGCAGCTCCGGCCCTTTTGATTCAGGCAGGTGCCCTTGCAGGCTCACCCCGGCTTCTTTGGCGTATTCCAGGCTTTTCATCAAGTCAGGGAAACCAAGCATGGCATAGACGTTAACGATCTCCGATAAACCCACCGCGTCAGGGCGCTTCAGCGCCTCCCTGATGACGGCGGAATCCACTACGCCGCCGGAGGTCTCAAGGCCCGCCGAAAAAGGAACATGGGAGGGGATCACGAAATAAAGCTTCAGCGGCGTATCCGCGTTTTCATTCAGCACATGTTCGATAGCGGGCATCCCGCCCACCACGCCGACTTCATGCAGGTCGCTCATGACGCTTGTGGTACCGTGGACCATCACGATCTCAGCGAACTGCGCCATAGCCAGATTCGCGCTCTCGGGATGGATATGGGCGTCCACGAATCCGGGAAGCAGATACCCGCCGGCAGCGTCCACCACTATTGTGTCAGGCCCTATGGTATAGTCTACGTCGCCGACGGCGGCTATATATTCTCCGCAAATCGCCACGCCGCCCTCATAGATCTCCTTGGTATATACGTTAACAATTTTACCGTTTTTAATCACCCGGTCAGCGTGCTTAGCGCCTTTTGCCACATCCACTACATCGTTCATCATTTCTCCGCCCTTTCCTCATTTTCATCCAGTATACCACGTTTTCAACAGAAAGCGATTACAAAGGGGCGGTTTCCGTTCATTACAGTAGATTGCGCTGGATTTTGCCGCTGATCGTCTTCGGCAGTTCCTCCCGGAATACAACTATACGCGGATACTTATAGGGCGCGGTATGCTCCTTTACATAAGCCTGTATCTCTTTCGCCAGGGCGTCCGACGGCTCGACGCCGCGGGTGAGGACGATGCTGGCTTTCACGATTTGCCCCCGTATGTCGTCCGCCACGGCTGAGACGCCGCATTCCAGCACGTAGGGCAGCTCCATAATCACGCTCTCGATCTCAAAAGGCCCTATGCGGTAACCCGAGGACTTGATGAGGTCGTCGTCGCGCCCCACAAACCATATATATCCGTCCTCATCCCGCCACGCGGTGTCGCCAGTATGATACATGCCCCCGCGCCAGACGCTTTCCGTGTTTGCCCTGTCGCCGTAGTATTCGATGACCAGCCCGGGTATCTCCCCCGGCTTCGCGCGTACCACGATTTCGCCGACCTCGCCCGCAGGCGTCGGATTGCCGTCCTCGTCCACAATGTCTACGTCATACTGAGGCACAGGGCGCCCCATGGAGCCCGGCTTCGGCGCCATACCGGATATATTCGCCACGATGACGGTAGATTCGGATTGCCCGAAGCCTTCCATCAGCGTAAGCCCCGTCGCCTCCTGGAACTGGTAAAACACCTCGGGATTCAGCGCTTCACCCGCGATCGTCGCGTTTTTTACCGAAGACAAATCAAATTTCGACAGGTCTTCCCGGATAAGGAAGCGGTAGATCGTCGGCGGCGCGCAAAAGGTAGTGATCTTATATTTCGCGAACATGGGTAATATGTCGTTAGCGTCAAAACGCACAAAGTCGTAGATGAATAATGGCGCTTCGCACAACCATTGCCCGTATAGTTTGCCCCACATGGCTTTCGCCCAGCCCGTATCCGAAATCGTCAGGTGCAGCCCGTCCGGATCGACGCAATGCCAATATTTCGCCGTGATAAAATGCCCTATGGGATACTTGTAGTTGTGGGCGGCTATCTTCGGATACCCCGTCGTACCGGAAGTGAAGAACATCAGCATATAGTCGTCGCCACAGGCGCAGTCGTCAGGCCGCGGAAACGACGAGCGGAACTTCTCCACTTGTTCGTCGAAGTTGACCCAGCCATCGCGTTCCCCGCATACGATGATTTTTATTTTCACGTCCGGGCATTGGGCGATAGCCTTATCCGCCTCTTCCGGCGCGTTTGAATTGTCGGCCGTAGCCAGTATAGCCGTTATGCCCGCCGCCTCGAAACGGTATACGTAGTCTTTCTCGAGCAGTTGGTCCGTCGCCGGGATCACGATAGCCCCTATCTTGTGGAGGGCGATCGTAGATATCCAGAATTGATAGTTGCGCTTGAGAACGAGAAGCACGCGGTCGCCCTTTTGTATCCCCAGGGATGTGAACAGGTTAGCCGCGCGGTTGGAAAGCCGGGATATATCCGCGAAAGTGAAACGCCTCTCCGTCTTGTCTGAGGCGATATGCAGCATAGCCAGCTTGTCCGGCTCCTTCTCCGCGATCACATCCACCACGTCGTAAGCGAAATTAAAACGGTCGAGGTTTTTATAGGAAATCGATTGCAATACGCCGTGGGCGTCTTCCACTCTGTCAACATAATTATGATAAACTCGCGTTTTCCCTGTGCGGACGACGGCCGACGTCGACTCGCCGGCCTCCGCCTGCGGCCGGCTTGGCCGCTGCTCCCGCGCCTGGGACGGGTCGATGACGATGGCGTAAAACACGCAGTCCCCGCCACCCGCGGCGATCATGCCGTGAGGCGTCGAAGAATCATAATATACACAGTCTCCTGATTTCAGCGTCTCCGTATGGTCGCCTATCCGTATCTTCAACTGGCCTGAGACGACGATATCGCACTCCTGCCCTTCGTGGCTGGTGACTTCGATCTCCTTGTCCTGCAGCAGCGGATCGTATATCGCGTGGACGCGAAGCGGCTCCGTCGTCCTGTTTTTAAACGCGTGGGCCAGGCTGTAATACACCATGCTGTGCGCCTGCTGTATCCTCTGCCCCTCCCCCGACCGCGTCACGACATAACTCGTCAGGCGGGGCGTCGTACCCTCTATGAAGTCCGTGACGTCCACTTTCAGCGAGATCGCGCAGCGGTAAAGGAAGGCAAAGGTCAGGTCCGCTTCCCCGGCTTCGCAGGCTACATACTCCGCAAGGGAAACGCCGGTACGCGCCGCCATCTCCTCCGGGGTCAGGCCCTCGATCTCACGTAAATCCCGTATGCGGGCCGCGACTTCTTTCTGCGGGACGTCAAGCTGCATCGTGTTGTCCATGAAAAATACTTCCTTTCAAGGGGGGAAATAAATAACCCGCCCCAAAGTAAATTTTGAGACGAGTCATAAAAAACCCGCGGTACCACTCAAATTGCGCGAAATCCGCGCCTCTCTGCGGTTTATACGCGCGATCAACGCGACGTAAAACACCTCCCGCCTTAACGCGGCGGAGACGTAAGGCTCTACTCGCGGCTTGCTGAAATTAAGCGTCGGCCGCTTTCTGCGCTTCGGCTCGGGAGCGACAATCAACCCGTCTTCGCTGCCGGCTCGCACCAACCGCCGGCTCTCTGCGAACTCCGCCCGGGGACCCTCTCCGTCGTCGCCTTTACGATCACGCCCCCTGCTCCATACAGTCCGAAGGCCGATCGTTGATATTTCAGTAAGAATAGCACAACGGGAATACGGAGTCAAGCGGCAATTTTTATGATATACTATGTGTATTATTTGCCTGTGTTATTTGTGTATTACTTATTTACTACGCATGGGTAAGCCTGCATCATACTCCACCCTTAGAATAAACGCAGGCGTAACCCATGGAGTGATGAGCGATTTATTCGCAAATCACGACCAGGGTATGGGGCTGGAAGCCCCATGTAGAATCTCGCCTAGGCTGCGCCATTATATAACGCCCGCATCCTAACGCGAAGCGGAGGCATGAGCGACATGTGCGCGAATGCCGACGGGGTTTGGGGCAGAGCCCCATATAAAAAAAGAAACGGAGAAAATGTATGAAACACAACGTATGGAAACAACTGATCAGCTTATCCCTGTCCGTCCTCATGCTAGCCGCGACGCTAGCCGCGGCGCCCGCCGCCGTATTCGCCGAGGAAGCCGTCGCTATCTCCTTTGCCATAGACAACTGCAGCCCCTGGGCGGAGCAGGATGTATATATGGCTGAGACAGCATACGGCTTAGGCGATGAAACAACATATTCAAATTTTAAAAGCAGCCTTACCGGAGATAAGTTCGGCCCCGTATACCAAGGGCTGGCGGAAGTATTCGGCGCGACCGGCGATCAAGCGCCGACAGGCGACGAAATCACGCGGGGAGAAGTCGTTTCCGCCCTCTACGGGATCATCGCCGACGCCCCGGAGCAGACAGAAGAAGCGGCTGCCGCTTACTTCGTTGAAGCCGGGCTTATGGGCGGCAGGAGCGCCGGAAGCTACGATCTTGACAAGACATGTACCGTAGAAGAAATGCTGGTCTTCTCAGTCAGGGCCTACGAGCATTTGATCTATCGGGAAGGCAGGGACTCCAAAGGTTTCTTCTGGAAAGTTGAAGGAGAGGCAAACACAGTATACCTCCTGGGTTCGATCCATATGAGCGACGGCTCCATGTACCCGCTGAGTAAAGCGATCGAGTCCGCTTTCGCGGAAGCCGATATCCTTGCCGTCGAAGCGGACATATACGTATCCGCCGAAGCGCTTCAGGCCCTGACTATGGAGAAGGGGTTCTTTACCGCCGAATCAGGGGAAACGATCGGGGATCATATCCCTGCGGAACTATATGAGGTGTTCGCGGAGGTATGCGGGGCTTTCGGTATCCCCGCGGAAATGTACGATCTCATGAAGCCCTGGATGGCGAACCTGATGATCCAGGGTATGGCGATGATCGGCGACGATACGGACGCGCCCGCCCTGGGGATCGACATGCATTTTCTCCGGAAAGCCCACGCTTCAGGCAAAAGAGTAGTCGAGCTTGAGGGCGCCGTCTTCCAGTACGACATGTTTGATTCTTTTTCCGACGAGCTTCAGACGCTGCAACTGGCCCAGACACTGACCGCTCTCATATCCGCGGGTGAACCCGAAGACAGCGAACCGGACGAGGAAGAGCTTGAGGCGATGGAAAGCGCCATCAGGGAAGCCTTCGCCATGCTCCTTGACATCGTCAAGACGGGCGACGCGGAGACCTTAGCCCAACTGCTCGGCGTCGACGCGGTATACGAAGATCCCCTGGATATCGAATTCAACGAAATATTCCTGATCGACCGGAACGCGGGGATGGCGGACAAAGTCCACCGTTTCCTCAGCGACGCTGAGGACAGTTCGGATTACTTCGTCGTCGTGGGCGCGGCGCATATGCTGGGTAGTAAAGGGCTCGTGGCGCTGTTGACTGATATGGGTTATAACGTTGTCAGAGTAAAATAGCTGGTTCCCTCTAAAGATTTCCTCTAAAGGTTCCCTCTGAATATTGCATTTACTTGAGCAGCCTGTATTTCCCGATCACAGGCAGCTCTTTTGCTTTGCCGGTAAAGCCATTTATGAGCCCTAAGACGGCGATAGCGGTTACGGCAAGGAAGAGTACGGTCGACAGGAGCGAGGCGATACCCCGCAGACCCCAACCTAACACAGCGTGCAATATCCTGCTCACGACGTTCGCGGCGATGACCAGGATCAGGAGCATAAGCCCCTGATTGGCGTGGAAGCGCGCGTACTTGGAATCCGGGCAGGAGATCAGCGGCAGGAAGAACAGGATATAGGCGAGGCCCCCCATGGTTTTATTTTTCTCAATGTCCGCCGGATCCATTTCCGCCGTCTCGTCCGCTACGTTTTGCGCGATTTGGTTCAGGCGCTCCACGCCCTGCTGTACGCCCTGCTGGATTTGCTGCTGATATTGGGGCTGCTGATCGGACTGCTGAGACGCGCCCGTCGCTTCCTCCGCGGATGCTTCTTCCGCTATCGCTTGCCCGCAAGAGGGGCAAAACTTCACGCCTTCATCCACCTGCGCGCCGCAATTTGTGCAAAATGCCATTGTAGAATTCCTCCCTAACAATATTTTGATGGCTTATCCAAACCGGATCATTCCGGAAGATGATTTATTATACATTTACCCGGCGGTTTCTTCAACTGCCAATCTATTGATCGCCAAATATTATAAAATAAATCAAAACAAGCGCTCCGCTTAATCCGAAACGCTTGCTTATTGTTTACCCCGGATGATTTGGCGAGAGAGGTCAGACGGCTGAAGTGTCGTGAACCCCAACTCAACGGACACCTATTAACCTTTCGGAAAAATAGACCCGATCCCACTCGCCAAATCGCCCGGGGTAAACCGGATAATCGATAATCCTTGACGGGAATACTTAACTTCGTATCATAGACATGCCTCTTCGTTTAATCGCCTTCAACCTGAAATATCCGTTAATAATATACGGACGCAAAGGGCGAAGAAATCTCCAAAAGGATACGAGGAGCAGATATCGCCGATTAAGCCTGTCTATCCGCCTGCCTTTTCTGATGATGTAGTCGGCTGAAGCTAATATATCGTTTCGTTGAAAAGGGCCTTCCACATCGGTCAGCGCGTCGCCCAGCGTATATATCCCATCGCTATTTATGCGGCAGACCCTGTGCAGGACATGGACCCCGTCTTCGACGGCATAAAGCACGACGTCGTTTTTCTTGAACCGATAAGCTCCGTCCGCGGCGGAGAGCACCGCGTAGTCCCTGCCGCCTGTTAAAAAAGGTACCATACTCCGCCCTTCCGGGCGGATTTTAAGCTGATACCCTTCCCGCAGCAACGGGTCGATCGCCTGAAACCAAACCGACGCCGGCACGATCTCTCCAACATCCAGTATGCCAAGGTCAGGATCATCACGCGTCGACTCTGCCGGATTGATAATCAATACGCGCCCTTCCGTCTAAAGACAACCACAACGGTCATCAGAAGGATCCACAACTCCATAAAGAGCGACCAGTTCCGGATATACTTCGTATCCAACTCGACGACTTCATCAAAATTGGTTATGGCGTTTCGTCCGGAAATCTGCCATAGCCCGGTGATGCCCGGCTTAATCCTCAGCCTGCGCCAATGCTCATTTGTATAGCGGTTTACTTCATCCTCAGTCGGCGGGCGCGTGCCCACCAGGCTCATATCGCCAATGAGAACATTGAAAAACTGGGGAATCTCATCAAAGCTCATCTTTCTTAAAAACGCGCCCACCTTAGTGATCCGGGGGTCTTCCTTCATCTTGAACATCAGCCCTTCGGCGCCCATCTCATTTTTAGCCATAAGCTCATGCTTGCGGGACTCCGCGTCGTTGGTCATCGTCCGTAATTTGATGATTTTGAAACGCCGGCCGTTTTTACCGACGCGCTTCTGGGTGAAAAAGACCGGTCCCGGCGAGTCCAGCTTGATCGCCAGGGCGGATGCCAGCAGTATCGGCGAAAACAAAACGATTCCAACTAATGAACCAATGATGTCCAAAGTGCGCTTGATGACGTCCATGCCCGGGTTGATACAATTCAGGTGAAAGGAGATGACGGGGAAATTACCGATGCTGCTTATGCGGGTCGAGCAGTCGTCCCTTTCCAGAGGAAGGAGTACTCGCGTCTCTACGCCGAGCTCCACGCAGATGTCGATGCACTCCCTGACGATATCGCCTTTACCCTGAGTTTTCATGATATAGACCTGGTCGATGACGGCGCTCCGGATGATCTCGTCCAAGCGGTCGCGGTCAACATTTCCGATATATCTGCTCCCGGCCGCGTCTCTGCCTTCTTCCGGGTCAAAGCTGACATAACCGACGGGATCAAAAGGCAGATCAGTCTTCTCAATGTAGTTGACAAACTTATGGAACTCTTCTCTCGGCCCGATGAGGAGGGTGTTTTTCGCGCCGGTTTTCTTCCTGTTATAGAAATGGGTCAGCGTGGCGGACAAAAGATGCCCTCCGTAGCATAATATGAAATAGAGCGCGTAGAATATCCTGTTGGTCTGAGCTCGGCCTGAAAAGTAGAAGACAAAAACCACGCAGCCCATCGCGGCCAGGCAACCCAAAGTCACCCTTTTTAACGTCCTATCAAAGTAAAAAAAGGAAGAGATATCGTAGTGCTGTCCGGCAAGACCGACAACAATATAGATCAACAGATATACGACGGCGACTGTGATGGTATTCTCCAGAGATATATTGTCATGTAAAATGATACTGCAATAAGAATAACAGAACGCGAAAATGATAACGTTGATCAAAACGTCATTGAATATCCCCTTTAGGTTCTGTAAATACCCCCGATTATGCTTATTCATGACGCCTCCTTATTCATAACCATTACTCATGGTAGGAAAAAGGATATCATGTTTCCCGGGAATAGTCAATCGGTTTTGAATCCGTTTTGAAACTATTTTAAGCCCATGTCGAATCTATTTTGAAACCACTTTGAAACTATTATAATATTATATTGAATAAATTAGCGGTAATAATTCATTCTATGTGTGAATTAGAAAGCATAAGGTTCAGCGTTTACTGTTTTAGCAAACCAACTTTTTCAAGCATACTTATTCTTTGCATGGAGCAGTCCATGCGTTCTTTCATTGAACAGTTATTCATCCTTCTTGTCTTTCTATAGAGCCACCTGGAAAACAAATGAATAGTCCGTTGAAACCAGGCGATCAGTTTGTTATCTGAAAGCGGCATGAAGTCAATTCTGTCCAGTTCGCTGCTTTTTGGTAATAACAATGCAAGAAGAAGCATAAGCTTATTTTTGGGCAGTTTTTTTTCTTCATTTTCATAATACTGACGCAGAAAACGGCCGGATAATTCTCTAGCCGCGGTATGTTTACCAAATATTCCGCCTTCCCATACATCTTTTAGAATCATCTTTTCGCTTGATTCATCATGATTTAAATAATCCGGAAATATTGAATTGTCCATATTAAAAAGTTTAATGCAGAGAGAAAAGGCGCTTTCACAAAAGCTTTTATATCCAAGGTTCTCTATATCTTCCCATAGTTTGTCCAGCGAGATTTCATTTTTATATGCATTATAATACAGCGTTATATCCGCTAACAGTCGTATCCCCATACCGTTGACCACAAAGTGCTTCACCATATGGTAAATCATGTACATCAAATGCTCGCGATGACCTAATGCGCGTATTTCCTTACCCATCACTTGGAGCTTGATAAAACTATCAGGCGACGTTATGCCGGTATCTTCAAGCGCTTTATACCTTGGAGTGTTTATCCTTTCTTCCCATAGTCGTCTATGGACTTCATATCGGATACCCATATTTAAAATATAGGTGTGCTCATGTCTGTTATCTATTGATACGGTTTCCTGAAGGCATCCATAATTCTGGAATATTGACAAAAGAGCGCTTTCATCTTTTTGATCAATCAGGATATCGATATCCCCCGAACTTCTGGTGAGTGGTTCGCGATAAAGCTCTCCCAAAATCGGTCCTTTAATAACAATCGGGGTGAATCCTTTATTTTCAGCTAATTCAAGCACTGAAAAAAGGTTTGAAATCATATTTACTTGTTTATACGCTAATGAAAGCGTATTCTCTTTCCATAGAGATAGCAACTCCGGAGGTGGCTTTTGACCCTCCGGAAGCCTTTCTACAGTACTATATATTATCGCTGCGATACCGTGCGCGCAAGCTTCATTATAAACCGTATCCCAATCCGCTTTGTTATCGGTTTCAGGCACTATACTTTTGCTAATGGCGCATTGTAACAGGACTAATAAAAAATTATAAACCGAATTCATTTATCCTCAACTTTCGCAGAGCGAATATCCCACTTATAACACATAGAATGAGATGTTATCACAAATGTAGCTGAATCTTTGCCGATTCATTGCTTTTTAATTCGATTAAATATTCTCCGCCTTTCGTATATTCGAATTGGATTAATACTTCCCTGGTTTCTTCCGGTATAATTCGCGCCTGACTCGGTATACCTTGGTCGTTCAGTAAACCCATCACAGGGAGTACTTTCATATCCGGTCCGGTTATCTTTAATTCATATAGCGAGAACGTGTAGCTTTTATCGCTTTCATTACTAATGCTGAGTGTCAGGCGCACAATCTGTTGACTCATGTATTCGAATGGATCATTGAACTCTACCCAACTTACAACATCTGAGATATTGATCAGAAGATCATTATATATGAATGAATCATTTAGCTCATAAATGTCTTTTTGCACAGGATTTGGTCTGCGTAACCCATCTCCCGGCGCATCCGGTACTTCCGCTACTCCTATGACGGCCTCGCCTCTTCCGGTTTCCGATCCATCCGCGTTCGCCTTGATTATGGTTACTTCAGGTACCGTCTTCCCTATCGAAGTCGCCCCGCTTACCGCCGACGCGAGCGCCTCTATCTCCCCGGGCGCCTCCAGCGCAAACGTCACTACCCTTTCCTGCTCGCCCGTCAATTTCAGCGTGTATTCCCCCGCCCCAAGATACTCGACCTGCGCCTGTACCTCTGCCGCCGCGCCTCTTGGTATATGGCCGTTCCGTATCACGCTGTCGCTAAACAGTAGATCCAGATCTGTCAGCCGGCGCTCTCCGCGATAACTTGTGATTTCGTACATATCAAAGTCATATCCGCTATCGGACTCGTTTGTTATGTTCAGCGTGATCAACGCCAACGGATGCATGAGCCCGGTAAACGTATTCGCGTATTCGGCCCATCCCGTCTCACTCTCCGTACTGATGATCAGCCCGTTGTACCGGAACGCTTCCCCAAGCTCATAGACGTCTTTATCTTCCAGCACACGCCCTTCCGTCTCCGGCTCCTCGTCCTCTTCATCGTCTTCTTCAATCTCTTCCGTTTCTTCTCCGCCGCCCGGCGCTTCCAGCCTTCCTATAACGGCGCCGTCATATTCATCGTCATCTACCATCATGTCAGGAGCTTTTATGGTTATCGCTTCGAAAACCATCGGAAAAATAACCGATACCTCTAAACCCGGTTCCTCGGGAAGCGCTATCATGATATCTCTGGATTCCTCCTCATCTTCAAAGGAGAAAACAAAGGAATAATCACCGCCCCCGATATACTCGACGACAATATATGTCGGCATTACCTCTCCCGGGGCTATCGCAGGCGCTTTTATTATTGTGTCTTCAAAAAGCAGATTCAAATCTGACAGGCGCCGCCCGTTCGGCCCCTCGATATAATATTGATCCATATTGACGACAAATACCGTATCGCCGATATTCTCAAAAGTAAATGGGATCTTCACGACCGGTTGTGAAACGTTAGTGAAATAATTCGGAAAACTATCCCAGAGAATACCCACTTCTACACGGATGATTAACTGGCCTATTTGAAAGCTGTCAAGAGTACGAAATGTCCATATCAATTCTTCCTCTTCTTCAAGCTCTTCTTCCGGCATCTCCTCTCCTTCAAACTCTGTCCCTTCTTCGATATCCGGCTCGCCATCATTCAGAGAATCGTCATCCGCTTCCGATAACTGCTCTTGCGCAGATACCGGAGCTTCATGGTCATCGACAGCGAAATCCTCTTGTGCTTCATCAGGTACTTCCTCAACAATTGTTTCACTTTCCGTCAGCAACTCGGAAGCTAACATGGGGACAACTCCCATATTCGGAAGAAAGGCGAATGCCATCAATATAGCCATTAATTGCATAAGTATCTTTTTCATATATTTCATGCTCCTTGAGAGTTGTTATCGCAACGATAAACCGGTGTTAAACTGGTTTCAGTATAGCATATTTTTGGCTGTTTACATAGTGTAAATGGTGCAGGGTATCTATTTACATATACTTTTGTATCAGTAGGAAAAGCGCGCTAGCACTATTGAAATTTTCTGGTAAAAGATCCCCTACATTAATACTGATATTAAAAACTTCGTTAATCTCCGCGACTATAGAAATAATATCAAAAGAATCTAGTATCCCATCGTCTATCAGTTTGCTTTCTCTCTGAAAATCCAAATCAGGTCTAATGTCGGTTAGTATTGCTAGTAGTTTGTCCATTATTCTTTCTCCTCACATATTATTTATTCATTATTCGTCAATTGTTAATGATATATTGTTCCGAGTAGCGTCCGTCAAACGTATAACCACGTTTTGTATACGAATTTAGTGCAGCTTCATTATCTCCAGAAACCCAGAGAAGGCAACGTTTGGCCCCGCGGTCCTGAGCCAACGTCAACCATGCGACTCTCAATGCATTCCCGATTTGTTTGTTTCTGTAGTTGATATCCACAGCCAGATGCCTTAAAAAAGCGTCCTCGCCGATAATATCCGCTTGGACGACTCCAATGAGACTATCACCGGAAAACGCGCACAACACATTGCCCGCTTTAATATGTTCAATTAAATCAATTTCATCGGGGATAAGATTCGTGGCAAAGTCAAATGCACCTCTCCAAACATCATAAATCTGTGATCTTTGCTCAATTGTAGCAGCGTAAAGAGTAATATCATCTGATGGAATCACTATAATATCCTCGCCAGACTCAAGAGGTTTAACCATGCGATAGGTTTTATCATTTAGTATAAATCCGTTCTTTCTCAAGGCTTCTATTGCCTTTATGCTTTTTTCTGGCAGCCTGCCGTTGACGCCGGGGAAATCTGTAACAGCCGTTTCACTAAATTGCGGAAAATCCAATTCTGCAGCACCGGCATCTATAAAAAGATATAGTCGCTGATATATACCCTGGTCATGAAATATACACAAGACAGTATCCGTTGCTAAATAAGATAATTGCTTTTTTGCAATAAGCGTATCAATCTGCGAGGGCATAAAGTAGCAATTGATATTTTTTAAAGTGCATCCTTCCTTTTCCCTGGCAATCAAATGTTCATAATGCTCAATATTATTAATAAACTCCCTCACTCTATCACACATCCATTGTTTTCTTCAGTGTAATGATGTCGGTTTTCCCGTTTGCCAAGACCGGCATCTCTTCCAGTTTAATAAATTAACGTGGGACCATATAACCTGGTAGCAATTGACGCAAGTGAACAGCAATTTCCTTGCTGTTTGTCTGTCCGGTGAAAAACAACCAGATCATTTCTTTATCTTGATGATAGAGACAGCAGCAACGTTGTACTTTTTTAAGAGCAATGGCTGCGTTTTCGATTTCTCCTAACTCGATCCTGTGTCCCATGTGCTTAATTTGGTAATCTCTCCTGCCGTGAAATCGCATCATTCCGTCGGAGCCGATACTGCCAAGATCGCCGGTTTTATATATTCGTTCCGGGTAATCAGTATTGAGCGGATTCAGTATAAACGCTTCCTCTGTTTTAATTTGATTTTTTAAGTACCCTAATGCTAACCCGGTTCCTCTGACGCATATTTCACCTATCTCTCCTAAAGTCGGTTCGGCGCTTTGTTCGTTAAGCAAAAAAACGTCTGAATTTTCAAAAGCTAAACCGATGGGTAACACCTCGTCATCAGCGACTATGTGATCCACGATATAATAACTGCAACTGGCTGTTATTTCTGTTGGTCCGTAGTGGTTAACGAACATTGCTCCCGGGAGGTTTTCCTGCCATGCGCGAAGATGCTTGCAGGCCAGCACAGAACCTGTGAAAAATACTTTCTTAACTGTTTCTAATGTGATTTCCTGAAAAACACCAAGTTCATTACACAGAGATAAGACTGAGGCTACCCAGCATATTACGGTGACTTTATGTTCGTTGACATAAGCAAATAACGCTTTAGGGGTGGAGAACAGTGTTTTCGGTATTAATACAGTTTTTGCGCCGGTGCGAAGCGGCAGATAGATATCGCGGATAGCGGCAATATAGTCAAGTGGCGCCTGATTGCCGAGTATATCGTCAGAACTAATCCCAAACGTGTCGGCAAAAGTATCGATATAGTCAATAACAGAGCGGTGAGCGGTTACAACCCCTTTGGGTACCCCGCTGGATCCTGACGTAAATATTACGTAAAGAGGATCTGTGTCCAATTGGTTTTGACGCCTTGCTGACAACTCAACCTCATCGATACCGGTGCTTTTCGCCTCCTGGTAGGATACCACTGAATAGGGATACCCTTTCTCCACTATATTTTGATAATTATCATCATCCGTAACGATAAGGGCGGGCTGAATAAAATCCAACATCATCTTTATCCTTAAATCAGGAAGTTCCGGGCTGACGGGGACATAATAGCATCCAGCATAAACCACACCTAGATAAATCACCGGTGTTTCGAGATTCTTTCCGGCTATTACCACAATAGGTTTCCTTTCTGGTACCTTCCTGGTTATCGAAGAACCAATCCTCATTGCTATAGATATAACCTCAGAAACAATCAAGTAGTCTGCCTGATCCTGATATACTGTCCGATCCGGGAATTCTTCATTCGCGGTTTCTAAATATTCCAATATATTTCTCTGCATATCAATCAGCTCCGTCGCTTATTTCTCAATTAGCAATTGGTACTTGTATACTAAATATATCATATTGTTGAAAGGCTTCTCCAATTCCTGCCAATCTGGCGTTTACCCGAAGCATATATTCTCCGGGCGGCAGGCAATCAACTCCTGCAAAAGCGTTATTACTATATGGCCGAAACACCTCGAACTGACCTGAGGGCAGCTCATAAGAAAACTCATACTCCACCCTTGCGTTCGGCGGTGTTGAAGCAGATGCGCGGATATCGCGCGCTTCATCGTCTTTCTCCATCCATACGCCAAAAACCGTATTGTAAGACTGCATCACTTCACTAAAAGAGTTGTAGAAAAAATCCTTTGGATTAAAACTGTCTCTTTGATATGCGACCAAAAATCTGGCTAAACTATCGGAAAAAACAGACGCCCCTTCTCTGTTCAAATGTTTTGTATCGTAAAAATACTGGCTTTCCGGCGAGAAAAGCACCGGTTTCGCTAAGTTAAAATCCAGATAGTCGACATGGTTGTTTTGAGCAAATTCAATGATAAATTCGCTAAAATCTTCATAATTGTCCATCCCGCACAGTGTATAAGGCATGCGCGGCATATTAATAAGGACAACTTCTGATCCCTGTGAACGGCAATAATCAATGGTTTTTTCATAGTAACTCAACGCTTCCTGATCAACATATTGCCGATCCCACTTCTCTGTCTCTAACCGCCCTAAACGCCGACTATCATCAAAGCCGGCATTTCTGGCAACATAACCTCGCCCAATATACTCCTCATCCAAACCGAATGCTTTCGTTTCGTCAGGATACAGCAGCTTCTCTCTTGCCGTCCTATACATTTTAGCCGGATGGAAATCCCTAATGGCAATCGCTTGAATACCTGGGAATATCGCTGTGATTCGGTAATCGCTGGGGTAAGCGTTAATAAAATACTCTATCTTATTTGCGGAAAGCTTCATATAGTCCAATAAAATCTTTGAAGAAAAAGACTCGTTTGCTGAAAGCAGTCTGTTCCATGAGATTTCAAGCAAAACCATCTCACAAGGATTACCCTTATATAATTCTCTTAGCGTATAATAAGAATCCATTACGCATTGATTTGAAGAGCCTAGGGTGATCGTTCTCATCCCAAGGATCGGGTCGAGAATTTCAGGATTTACTGAGCGGTACACCGTCGAAGGTCCGACAATTGCTACTTTATACGGCCCGTCATTATAAAGCTCTTTCATTAAAATTTTAGTGTATCTCGGAAATGGAACGGTGCACAGCAGCAAGATCTGCATCAATAAATAGAAAACCACAAAGAAAAGTATGACCCGAAAAAAAAGTCTAATATTAAAATCGCGCATATACGAATCCTCCTATATTACTGGTTTCGCTGAATAGCACGATATAAAACATGACAAAATAATATATTGACCATCTTAGCGCGATAGGCTTACTATCAATAGCGTTTCGTATGCTAACACCGTTTTCTTTTAGTAAACTGATAACGAAAAGTGCTAAGATAGGTAAAATCAGCAGCAAGATTTTCCGTGTACTCAATCCATAGTTCACCAAACTATTTATAATCGAAAGCATAGAGTATGAATGAAATAAATCCGACGTCATCTTCATTAATAGCGAACAGCCATGAGCAAAGTTGTCAGAAGCGGAAACTGTCTTGCCGATGAATACCAGTATTAATGTTTTTGTTGTAGATAACGCCCTCTTGAGTTTGCTTTCCGGGAAAAGTCCTGGAATCTTTGCGCAAAGCTTGTCGATGAAAGGCTGCATAAAAATCCCTGTAGCGATTAATATCCCATTATATAAACCGAAAAAGACATATTTCATGCTTGCGCCGTGCCAAATTCCCACAACAAAGAAAACGAAAAACATAGCCAGGCAGGTTGGGATTGTTTTACCGGGATTCCCCAGTTTCTTTCGTGAGAATCTCTGGAACTTTGAAAAGCCTTTTGAAAAGGTAATTGAGTATAGCAGATAGTCTTTCATCCAAGCGCCCAGCGTCATGTGCCAGCGTCTCCAATAATCAGAGATGGATATAGCAAAATAAGGCTGCCGGAAGTTTTCAGTCAGTTCTATACCTAAACACTGCGCAATCCCCCGCGATACGTCGATCCCTCCCGAAAAATCCGTATACACCTGAAGCATACTCATGATAATGCCCACCGCTACGACTGTACCGGCCGCATACTGATCATGCAGGATTTCTTTGATCACAGGCGATAGAACGTCCGCGATAAGAAGTTTTTTAGCGAATCCCCATCCGATAAGCTGCAAGCCGAGGGTAAGTTGGTGATAATCAAAACGATGGGACGCAAAAAGCTGGGGCGCCATGTGATCGAAACGACCTATCGGGCCCTGGACGATCTGCGGAAAAAAAGATACAAACAGGGCAAATCGGGCAATGTTTCGTTCAGCTGGGTATTTTTTTCGGTATACGTCTATCAGGTATCCTATAGCCTGAAAAGTATAGAATGAAACACCAACGGGGAGCAACCATTGTGCGCCTGGCAAAGAGATCCGAAAAGCGCCAAGCGCTTGATTTAATAATTCAATAATAAAGTTAGAATATTTCAGCGTCGCTAGAATACCAAAATTCAATAGCAGGCCGATTATTAATATCATCTTTCGCCGAGTATTAAACCTGTTGGTATATTTCGATCGATTCGCGGCGCGCCACTCTTCATTCTTTTCACTAAAAAAAGCATCTTGTCTGACATGGCTAATATAAACCAGTTTCCCACAGATAAAAACCGAGCAAATCGTTACTATGATATATACAAACGCGCGAAGATCCAGCAACAGATAAAAAAGCATGCTTGAAGCTAGTAATACAATCCATTGAAACCGTGGAGGTGTGAGATAATAAGCGAAAATCACTATCGCTGCAAAAAACAGCAGGTTCACAAAAATGAATGATATCATTCGATGTTTTTCTCCCTAGATGATTGACAATAATAAAACCTTACAGCATTACATCATACCTGAAAAGATATATAACACGGCTTTTCTAATTTTCGGTGATAAAGGAATTTGTACTTACTACCTATTCAACAATCCGCGAATTAATCCTATTACATCATTGATAAATATGGTTCGCAACAGTATATGTAGTACTATATATACAATTATCCCGAAAATCGCAAGGCCCCCGTAGTAAAGTATACTTAATAGCATACCGCTCGACATAACCGGGACAATCCGGTTGCCCAAACCTATGGCAATTCCCATAATTATTGTGGCAGCTATTGTTTTAATCCATTCCCAGTTGTTTGACTTAAGTTCTAAGCCGCCAAGATACTTTTTAAGTATAAAGAGCAGCGCGACCATTGTTATTAAGCCAGTGATAGAGGAAGCAAGCGCCAAACCTATATGCGCTAAAGGCCCTATCATAAAGAACTTAAGCATAATACCAATTAAAATTGACACTCCTGATATAATAGCAGGCGTCTTTGTATCATGCAGAGAAAAAAGAACCCTTGTTAATATGGTATTAAGATTTGCCGCGACAATTAATGGAGCGTACATGATTGTCGCTTCTGCTGTTCGCCTTGTGTCGTAAGAAGAAAAACTTCCGCGTTCATACATGATATTGACGAGCGGTTCAGCCAATAGTATGACACATACCATAGCTGGGAGAAGTATTGGAATCAATTTTTTTATACATGATGAAAGATATCCTCGTATTTCTATGGTCTTTCCTTGCGCCGACAGCTCAGAAATAAACGGAAATAATACTGTTGCCAGTGTTGATCCTATTAATGCAGTAAATAAGTTAACTACCCTACTCGCATAATTCAACGCTGAAATACTACCGGAAACCAACGACGACGCAAAATTACGATCAATGATCAAGTTGATTTCTTGAATAAGCGTTGACAACATAATCGGTACCATAAGGGCGAAAAACTCACGTAACTCAGGCGCGCGTATATCCAGCGTCGGTTTGTAAACATATCCTTTCTTTTTAGCCATAATAAGCATATAAAACAGCCTGATTATGTTACCGATAATAACGCCATATCCCATAACGGAAAGTAAGCCCGTTGACTTACTCAGTATAATGGCTGTAATCGCTGCGAGATTAACCGGAACGTTATTAATGGCAGCGAAAAAAAACGCGTTTTGAATCTGCAAATACGACTGTAGAATTGGTACTACTAGAATAGGTATTGCAGACCAAACCATCATCCGCAGGAAACCCGTAGTTAGGGCAAATGTTACTGGATCTAGTTGTGAAGCAAATAAATACGTCAGAGCCTGTGGAATTATGGTAAAGACAAGCGAAAATAATAAACCGAGAAATAGTGTCATTGTAATGATATTGCTCGTAATCTTTGCTTTGTTTTCACCTATTCTTGTATATACAGGTATAAATGCAGCAGATATTGAGGCGCCAACTAAGGCAAGCACAATATCGGGAACGGTAAACGCAATAACAAACGCGTCGCTTACTGAACCTGCGCCATACGTAGCCGCCAAAACAACTGTGCGAAAAAATCCAAATAAACGGGCAATAGCAGTAGCAAAAGCGAGGAGTGTAGCTGAAGCAAGGATAGGTTTTCGCTTCATGTGAACTTCAAAACCATTCTTTTTCCTGCCCTTTCGTTTATTCTACACTCTCTTTATCTCTTAGTGTAGTTGAGGAAACATGGCTTGTGTATGGGAAGTAAACCACATCTATATTATGAGGTTTTAGCCGTTTCTCAAGCAAATTCCATTTCTCTGTACCTTTCCAATCATCACCAACGAATACTACGTCACAGTCATTTTGAAGAGCATTAACATAATGATCCATATTGGTCAATTCCACCGCGAAATCAACATATCGTATTGATTCTACAATAGCAATTCTATCATAAAGACCAATAACCGGATATTTTTGCTTTCTTTCATATGTCATTTCATCAGAATTCACGCCAACAACCAGAAATTCGCAGTGTTCCTTTGCCCGCTTAAATATATTCAAGTGGCCAACATGAAACATATCAAATACTCCTTGAGTATACCCACGTTTATAAAACTTCATGCACTAATCATCCTTTTATCCAATATGCCTTAAATTGACCTGGTTTTTGATCTTTTGTCGGTGGAGGGATCATGTAGGCGCCATATAAAGTAGTTAAATATTCATGATAACCCGCTGGCGCTTTAAGTAATTCACCTTCAAATTCGACATCAATAGACGCATTATATACTTCACGCGGCAACCAGAATTTATATTGTGACCCTGTTCTCGTTACATATTTTGATGTGTCAAAACAACATTGCTGAGCCTCTCGCTCGATTTTATGCAGCATTGCATACATTGTCTTCTTTGTAATAATAATTCTTGATAAAATACTGATAAATGGAGCAAATATAGTTTTCATCCAATTTTTTCTTTTATGAAATATTGGTTTGAACGAGTTATTAATTAGCATCAAATAAAACTTTTGCTTATTAATATGTCTGACAGACTTTTTTAAATCATCGTTTAAGCCATCAATGGGAAAAATATCGATATGTATTCCTATACGCGGAGCACTAGGAAAGTCGTGATAAATAATTTCTGTATTCTCGTTACTTACTCTCGCAATAGAAAAGAAACAATTGTTATTATTTACATTTAATGAAGTACACTTGTATTTTCCTTTTTTTGAATACAGTAGTTCAAATCTACTATAGTCTGGACGAGGCATAGCTATATCTATATCACCATCCCAAGGTATGAACCCTTTGTGGCGAATTGCGCCAAGAAGGGTGCCACCACATAAAAAATATCGTATATCGTTACTATCGCAAAATTCAACAACCTCTTTAAGTATAGAAAAGGTAATATCTTGAAGTTCTTTGAGTTCTATTTGTTTATTATGCTTATCCATAATAAATAGGAACCATCCTTTTTCCGTTATGCGATATAGTATACGTGTTACCGAATTCTGTAAACGAATCTACTCTATTCCATGAAAAGCAAGGTTAGTGTAGCATAATTTTTATCCGAATGGAATGTTTAAACTCTATATGTCTATTACATTGTGTCTGTCAAATATGCAATATACCGCATATAAAATAATAAAACGTTTAAGGTTCTGAGTCGCTTACTCTATAGCGAATGGTCAAAGCATAAAGTAATAAAGGCATTGCCAAAACAAATGCTGGATAAGTATAAGCTTGATTAAACATCGCATTAAAAAACCACATTGATAGTATTCCTGTTTTTACTAAAAGTGGAGTATTCGTTCTTCTGAAAGCAAATCTTGTAAATGACAGAAAAGACGAAAGATACGCAATAATACCTAGACAACCATTACAGACAAGTATGTTAATAAAATCGTTATGTGCAAAGAACTCTTGACCAAAAGCAGAATAAATTACTCTTATTGTAGCATCTGCGCCATCACCTACTATTTGCCTCCATAGGGACAAGTTAAAAAAATACTCAAAAGTAGCAACCCAAACATACGTCCGTCCACTGGTAAACCTTCTTAGAAACTGTTCTGTGTCTCCGTGAGCTCCAATGGTAGTAGTTGTATACATCATCTTATCCCACATGGGAGAAAAATAAACAACTGTTATCATGATTATAGTTACTGGCAAAACTGTATAATAAAACATTCGCTTATTAGGACAGTAGCTATAATATAAGCATATGGCAAATAAAAATGCCACTCCTAAATAAGTTCTTGCCCCTGAAATAAGTATTAAAATTATGGGAAGTAATAAATATAGTAGAAAACGCTTTTTGTTCTTTAGCCGCGCTAATAATACAGCAGCAGCCAAAATAGTGGGGCATACACTTGCCATACGATGTGCGCCGGTAGCGAATGACCGAAAGTACTCGCCTCCCCATTTACTTCGATATGCGCCCGGATAAAAAAAAGACGCAATGACTAGCATTGTCCATAGTAATACAAAAATATGTACTATATCAATATTTTCACGCAGTGATTTAATGAACCCATCATAATGATTTCCCATATACTCAAAAAACAATACCCAAAACCCTAAATACATTATATTATTAATAAGTCCAACACCAACGTAATGCAATGCGGAAATAAGCGTTAATACAATTGCTAATAAAATCATAAAGAAAGAAGAAGCCTTCATTTTATTTAAAAAAATTCCGATAGCTATTACAAATAAAATGAGTATTATGAACACCCTGTTTAGAGCGTCTAATGCTGGGAATCCCTGAAGTAAAGTAGATGATGCGAATAATACACAACAATAAACTGCCATATTATTAATGGATACTGTTATCACTATGATTAGCCCTTCCTAAATAAATATAATGTCCGATAACGATTAGTTAAACTAATCCCGTGCTATACGCCTTCAGAACTATGTCTTGGCACTATTCCCAATAATATTAACTTAAGTATTGATGATCTCTTAATAATGTATTCATAAATGATAATCGGTAAGCCTATCCCAGCAATGAGAGTTATGACACATATTATATAGTATGGTAATGTTGTCATCGAAATAAGTATTCCACCAATTCCAGATGTGATAAATGGTTGGTGTAGTAAATATATAATATAAGTATATCCACTTAGAAATTTAAAAGCTTCTGCAATTTTAGTTTTTGTTAGCAGCCGCGCGATTCCAATACAAAACAAAGAACCTGCTATTTGTAGTATTAATCTAATGAAGTACCTCAGGCCAAAGATAGTAATTGTACTATTACTATAAAAGATAAATATACTAACCAAAATAATTCCATATATTGCAGTCTTTATTCGATTATCTGTCAGTTTATCAAGCAAGTGAATGTGTCTTGCAAACGTAAAGAAAATCAGGAGAAATATAGCCAAGTCAATAATTACTGGACAATTCGAGTTGTGCAATAAAACATACAAAATAAATATAATAACAATCATAATTGGTTTCTTCGTTAACCGCCTAAATGGATACGATATAAGGAAAACAATAAACAAAGAGTAGATAAACCAAAGATGTTTATCAATGTGATTCTCATATGTTAGAATTTCAAATACAGCACTCAATAATGTGCTAGGGCTATATCCGCTTCTTTCTAGAATAGAGGCTAATTTCGGAATTAGCATAGCTGCATTAATACCAATATAGCTAATAATCGAAAAACTCAAGTATGGCAATAAAAGAGTTAATCCCTTATCTTTTATAAAGATGGCCATTCCTTTGTTCTCATACCTGATTAATCCTTGCTCAAATAGGAAACCTGATAACATGGCAAATAAAGCCATGTGAAAAGAATAAATAAAGTCATATATGTATTTTGCTGGTAAACTCATTTGCCTCATTTGAGGTATAATTGTATGGCCTAGTACAACAAGGATAATCGCTATACCTCTGGCAATATTTACAAACTGAAAGTCTTCGTTTTTACTAGCCACTATAGCCTCTTTCGTTAGTACTTGTGCTTGATCACCTTATATTTATGCAGCAGAAATGGCGGAGTTATTCTTTTTGCAAAGGCTTTAACATGGTTTTTAATTCCAATATTGTAGCAGGCATTACCAAAAAGATCAATTTCTTCGTTATTAATGTTGTCGTATGCGAACTTGCGTATCTCAGGTTTAGATGATGGGTACAATAGATTTCTGTTTTTCATTGTTGCAATGTCAAATGTGCTTTCGAGTATTTCAAATTTACCGTGCAATTGTTCAAAAAACACATTCCCTTTATCTGAGTTTATCAACACAACGGAAACTCCGCGTGCATCGTAGAATTGTGGATGATACCCTTCAACACCCCAAAAATCACCAAGTGTGATATCTGCAACCCTATTGCCACTTGCATACTTGCATGTATAACACGCTTTCCTATAGGTAAAACCTTGTAAAAAGCTGCTGTAGTATGGATCACTGTTCGAAATGATGATTTTTGTTTTTGTTCTTGTTTCGGCTTTGGCTGTAAGACTCCATCCGAATTTTTGTTTACTACGAAATTTAAAGTCAGTAACCTTTTCACCGAGCTGTAGTTCAAGCTTATTAATATATCTTTTAAACAAAAGTGGTGACGGCACACCATGGCAAATTAGATCGGCTGTTATCAGGTTTTCGTAATCTTCTCCCAAGAAAGCATAAAGGCCGGCAATCTGGCAGGGACACCCTGTATAAAAAACCTTACTTCCGTTTTCAAGTATTTCTTTGGCCTGTAAATATGTATTTCCCACATCACTTTGCACATACTTGGATCCTTGCATTGGCGCTATGTCTCCAATCTCTGTCACGTATATATGACGGGCAATAATATCATCATCAAAGACACATCCAAAAACAGCATTTCCTGATGTACCAAGGACATGTTGTGCCATACCAACAAATACTCCACCTGATGAACTATTGTTAAGGAATATGTCATCCTTAAGCCTGGCTGCCAACACTTTAATAGGAGTACATTCAGAAAGTGAAAGACACATATTAGCAGGGCATCGGTTGGCACATGCTTGGCACTCCATACATAATGCTTCATCGATGAATGGGATATAGAAACCTTCGTCGTCATAACCCATATCTATACATTTTTGTGGGCAAAGCAAGCGACAAGCGCTACATCCTGTACAGCGATCGGGGTCAGTGATTTGTTTCATTCGTTCAACACTTTCAAAGAAGATGCGTCTTTGTCACTGGAACAGATAGATCCTTGTAAAAACTGAATACTTTCATTCTTTAATGCGGAAATGCTCGCTTCCAGCAGCGAATAGTCGATTTCATATTTCATTTTATCGAAGTCGAATTCGAAGCCTTCATCAATTGACCGATTCTTTATTTGCACTAATTCCAGAAGGTCATTCACTTTCCAGATTCTGCTTTCATTCGTTAAATATACTTTAAACTGCTTTTTATTCAGTATAGAAAAAACAACTCCATGAAATGTGCCTGTAAAAATAAATGCAGCGCCTTTAAACATTTCTACCCATTCAAACGGCGTAATGCATATTGTGTTATTGGTATAATGCTTATTACATTCACCAGCGCCATATACATCAAAGCTATTTCCTGCAGCATAGTTTAGAATTTGGTTCATCATATGAAATGGTATGTTGTCGCAGTAATAGAATAGAATATACGGTCTGCTTCCCGTCACTTTTTTTGCATGCGGAAAATCGAACAAAAATGTTGGGTCAAGCACGACTTGAACCTTTTTAAAACCAGCCAATTTTAGTAAATCCGAAGTATGCCGATCTCTCGCTGAGACTGATTTAAAAAGCCCAATACCCTCAATGACATATTGGGGGACGTCGTCGAGAACAGAGGATTTACCTGCACTGGGCGCATACGCAATGAGGTTATTGCAGTTTAAGCCGATACCATACTTTATCTTGCTATCGCTTCGTTTATCTTTAAAATTCCAAACCTCATCGCTGCCAATAATGATTATGTCATAGTTTAATTGATTGACTTGCTTGGCTGTAAGACATAAATGAGAAAGTTTCAAATGCTTTTTTCTTTCATTTGTAAAAACAGTATGGATTTTAATTTTTAATACCCAGTCTTTTAGGCGTTCGCGTTCTTTATAAAAACGAAACCATCCGCATCGGTTAATAAAGCAATGCTTGAAATTAACATAGTTAATGATTTCAATTATATAATCGGGGTATAATTTGGATAAGGCTTTCTGCAAGGCGTACACTTGTAAAAAAGCGCCGTAATTATTGATATAATGGTGGGTTAGTATTCCAATTCTCACTGCATCCCTCCATTAGCTAATTGAATGTAGATTTCTTGAAGTTTAATTGCTTCTGACTTAATATCGTATCCTGCTTTTTTCATCATTTCGCGATTATCTTGTCTCAATTTGTTAGATAAAGCCTGTTCAATAGTGTCAGCCCATGTTTCAACGGATTCATTTAAACCGACAAACCATGTCCGATTTGTAATCGCGACTTCGGTGGATATATTTTTCGAAAAAACGCAGGGTAAATCTGAAGCTTGCGCTTCAATGCCGACAACCGGTAAACCCTCTCTTCTTGATGGCATTACAAAAACATCGAAAGCCTGATACCAGTCGCTTGGACGATTTGACTTACCTACAAAAGTTACGTCATTCTCTATACCCATCGCCATGCATTTACTTTTAGCCTTATCTAACAATTCACCTTCTCCAACTAAAACCAAATGTGTGTTTTTATCTGTACGATTAAGTTTAAAAAAAACGTCAATCAAAAAGTCATGATTTTTTTGCGATTCGAAACGGCCGACATGCCCGACGACCCGCTTATTCCATAAATTGTATTGTTTCCGGATGATATCACGGGTATTCGAATTAAAGCAGAATTCTTCGATTTCAATGGCATTTGTTACTAAAACATAGCGATTCCTATCGATGATGTCATGATTAAAATAATATCTCCCCGCTGCTATCCCGCATGTAAAGCAGTTCGTCGTATAATCTTTAATTCTACTTTTACAATATAGTTTTAACGGAAGTTTCCATTCTAACCCCAATGCATTGTTATGGGCATGAAATATGCGAATAGGTACATGGTTCCTCTTTGCAGCACACAGCGCATATACAGCTAACGGGCCATTATGCGCATGGACAATTCTATATTCCGGGTATTTTTGAAATAAGCCTTTCATATATTTTAAATAGGAAGGATATTTCATGGGATTGAGCCCTGGAGTCTTAAAAATACGCCCTCCAAGACGTAGTATCTCATCGTCGTAGTCGCCTGGCTTTGATTTGTTGCATAGGAAATCGAATTGAACTGTATTTCGATCGATGTTTCGGTAATAATTCATTAACATCGTTTCAATGCCCGCTCGGTCCATATTGCTGACAGAGTGTAAAACTCTTATCACTATTCG
>Ga0082212_10000437_pt1 | contig 60573 bp, 56 predicted proteins | sample TergutNt197P3_FD_71548 | JGI IMG/M metagenome (GOLD analysis project Ga0082212, IMG submission 71548) | Neocapritermes taracua P3 segment gut microbial communities from Petit-Saut dam, French Guiana - Nt197 P3 | ecosystem: Host-associated > Arthropoda: Insects > Digestive system > Gut ... | reverse complement strand
GCTCGTATGCCATATAAGCATTTGAATCTAATAGTATTTTTTGTTTATGAAAAACTATACTTTGAATAAAAGATCTAGAAATATTAATTTTTTCGGCTTATTTTTGCATATTATTCGATAAAATGACATTATATGCTAAAATACAATAGGAATTGAAGGGGGAAAGGGAATATTATGAAGAAAGCAGCATTATATGCGATAGCACTATTGCCCACTTCCTTTTTAGTCACGGCTGTGTGCAGTGTGCTTCAATTACTAAGATGATCAAATAATCCTTTAAACAACGAGCTGGAGAGGGGGGGAGGCCACCCCTCCCCCTCCTATCGCACATTTGTAATATGGGTGACCAAATGACGAAACCAGTGGCTAATAATTATTGTGACGAGACTTTTGCTTGCTTGAACTTATAAGCCAAGGATAATTTTATGCCAATATGCACGCCATAGAGAGCCTTGCTCTTTCCTTTTGTTATTGGCCCCGATACTGCAAAGCATGCCATCCAGATCAGGCGAATATTCGTCTATTGCCTCAGCAAGGAAGGGGCATGATCTAAGGATTTTTAACTGCCGCTTGTCCTGGTGGCAAAGCTCCGCCAATCCATGGCAGCAATGACAGTCTCTTGGGCAAGAAGGCCAGATTCGGTGCATTGGCTAGACAGCGCATGTTCACGCGCTCTAGAGCATGGTTCGGCAGTTTTGGCGCTTGTGAAATTGGTGGTTGTAGACAGTCATAGAATGGCTTCCATTTTATGCGCCAATATTTAGTTTTCTAGGCGTTTTAGACCAATTCGCATATAGCTAAAGCTCAGAATATCTTTAAAACTTGCCCGTACTCAATATCACACCAAGCATTATTTGTTTATGAAAATAACTATACATTGAATAACAGATCTAAAAATATTAATTTTTTCGGCTTATTTTTGCATATTATTCGATAAAATGACATTATATGCTAAAATACAATAGGAATTGAAGAGGGAAAGGGCAAATTATGAAGAAAGCAGCAGTATATGCGATAGCGCTTTTGCTTATGCTAATTGTTACAGCAGGCTTCAACGCTACAGAAGCTGATGTTTTAACAGATGCAGCAGTGATAATTAATGCTCCAGTTTCACCTACTTCCTTTTTAGTCACAGCTGCGTACAATAACCAGAATCAGCATCCGCAAAGTGTGCTTCAATTACTAGGTTGATCATAAGTCTTTACACAACGACCGGAGAGGGGGGAGGCCAACCCTCCCCTCCTGTCGCACATGAACCACTGTGATGTTGGCATCTATAGCACATAAACCTGGCTTTGGTTGCGAAATGTCTTTTAATGCACACTGCTTGGCTTGATTAAGTAAGGGCAGGGTGGTTTTGTTTTCGTGAGCAGGCCTATTAAGCCAGTTTCGCAACAAATATCGAAATCATTATCACTGATCATGAATGCAGAAATGAGTATAAAGCGAAAAAATCTACATTGATTTTTAGAGTGCATGACTGTATAATGGCAACAGTGTTTTTCAAATAATATTTTATGCGGCTATGGCGGAATAGGCAGACGCGCTAGATTCAGGTTCTAGTCGGGGCAACTCGGTGGAGGTTCAAGTCCTCTTAGCCGCACCATTTTTTTGGCTTAAAAACGTTGTTTTTTTATGAATTTTCTTAGTATACCACAACCATACCACAATTAGGCTTTTTCAGAGTCAATGCTTTCAATAAATCTCTGCAATCGATCTGAGGATCTCTCTCGTGATTCGTCAATGTAATGCGCATACACATCCATAGTAAAAGCTGTTGAATGATGCCCCATATTCGTCGAAATAGCCAAATATCTTCACCCGCAGCAATGCTCCGAGTAGCATATGAGTGGCGAAGTATATGAAGGTGCAGATCTTCTCTTCCAATAGCTTTGCCGGCTTTTTTGCATATGTCATTAAGAGTTATATGGTACAGGTGATCGCCAATTGCATTGGTAAAAAATAGGTTATCAGCATTCAACCAAGCTGGCCCTGCAATTGCCTGCCACATTTCCTGCTTTGCCTTTACTGTATCTAGCAGCTAAAACACATATGGCAGGGCAGTCACGTTTCGCTCCTTGTCATTTTTTGGCGGGCCAAACTCATACCCGGCATCCCTTTTCTTTTACTCTAAGCAGCTGCCGGTATACCCGTATAAAGCTTCTATCAAAGTCAATGCAGCTCTAGTCAAGGCCTATCAGCTCTGAAGCCCTCAGGCATTGGCACTTCGTACTCGCTGTCTTTGAAATAATCCATGAAAAGCTTTATATCGCTTTTGTTAACCGGCTGAATTGCTGCTTTCTCTATTCTCGGAAGAACGACGTTTTGGGCTAGATAGCTACAGATTTTTGCTTGAAGAAGCGCTTTACGAAGCACTCCATGTACATTTTTGACAGATTTTGGTGAAAGCTTTAAGCTGTTATAAGCCTTCTGAATTTGCATGTTTGTAAGTTTTGCAGCTGTATTGACCCGAGTTTTGGGATTAAGTGGTTTTCGATTAAAGCTCTATACGTAACAAAAGTGCCTCGCTTTATATTCATGCAGTATTTACTTTTAGCCACTCTTCCACAGTAATGTTTTGAGGCGCAAGATGGCTGCCGGAGTCTATGTCGCTTATGGCAGCAGTAAGCTTTCTGCGCACCTCTGCCTGAGTCTTTCCATAAACAGAGCGGCGCACATTCTTTCCGGTATTGGGATCTATGCCTGCTAAGTATAGGCCTTCCCAAAGCCCATTGCTGCGCTTTCTGATTGACCCCATCCCGTTTGCATTCTTTTTTGATTTCTTCATGCCTGCACGCCCCTTGAATGGTTTATTAGCTCATTTCTTTATGCCCCTATAAAAGATCGGGCATTATTTCGTCATTTGGTCACCTAATTGGCTGAATTGTAATGCAGAGGGCATGAAGCTTATGCTTAAGCTGCCTTGGATTTAGTCGATGTCTAAGCCCGGCTGCCCGTTAAAGTAGCTTGCTTGGGCAGCTAATGTCAGTCGGAACGGAAAGTAGGAGCCGGCTTTTTTATGAACTAGAAGGCTTGCTTCTTCGACATTCAGCATTTCGGCTGTTTCTCTTTTGAAAATTGATTTGCTGAGTGACATTTCGCCCGATGCTTTTGCCCAAAGCGAAAATGCCTCGTGGAGTTGTCAAGATCAGTTGTCATTCCAAACGCACAGAATTTTTGGATGCGGTTCCTTGGCTCCTCACTGTCGCAAATAGCCTAAAAGACAGCGATAGGGAGGAGCCGTTAGCGAAGCCTGCCCTTCTGCCCTAGGGGTTTTGGGGCTGCCTGCAACGCAATTAGGCTTACCGTGTTTGGCTATGCCGCTCTCTGCTTTGAAGCATAGTGCATGCTTCTGAATACTAACGGCGGATAGCCTGCGTTTGTTGTATATACCCTCTTCTTGTTGTAATAGATCTCAATATAGCGCCAGATTATGCTCTTTACTGTTTCCATTGGCAGGCTTGCAGTGTTTATTTGGTACAGCTTTTCTTTCTTTAATGTGGCAAAAAAGGATTCTGCCCTCGCGTTGTCGAAGCATCTGCCAGTGCCAGACATGCTCTGGATGGCCCCATGCTGGGCTAGGCATGCCCTGAAATCACCGCTTGTGCACTGGCTGCCCCTGTCTGAATGGAAAACCATGCCATGGGCGCTGTAGCGCTGGCATGCCTGCTCAAAGGCGCTTATGCAAAGCTCTTTTCTCATATTGCCCTCCATTGCCAGCCCAACTATTGCCCCATCAAAACAGTCAAGCACTACCGATGCGTACAGCTTGCCGTCGGAGCACTGAACTTCCGTTATATCGCTAAGCCATTTCGCATTTGGCTCTTCAGCCCTAAAGTCTTGGGCTATAAGGTTTTCGCTCTTCTGGGCTTTTGCGTCGGCAGCTGTTATGCCGTGCGCCTTCTTCTTTTTCGGCTGGGTTAAGCCATATTTTCGGCAAACCCGGCATACTGTGCTGTAGCTGCCTTCCCAGCCATTATTAGCCAAAGCCAGGTATATGCGCTTAGCCCCATAGTTTGCTTTGTTCTCAATATCTTCATTTAAAACATCCATTATCAATGCCAAAAGAGCTTCATGCCTGCCTGGCTTGCCTTGGCCCTTAAGCCATTTATTATAGCCCTGCCTGCTCACCCCTAGTTCCCTGCACATAAGCTGTAGGCTGTATTGGCTGCGGTTAGCGTGCATAAACCCAAACAGCTCTCCCTTGGCTACTTCCTTTGGCTCCCGACGAAAAAACTTAGAGCGTCCTTTAGGATTTGCACTGCTTTTTCAAGCTCGCTAATGCGCTTAAGGTATTGGGTAGATTCGCTATTGCTTGCAGGGCGCTTGTTGCCGCTGCCAACATGCGCGCCTTCGCCATGCAGCCTAGCCTTTCTCATCCATCCATATAGAGTGTTTAATGGCACTCCTAGGTCCTGCGCCGCTTTGGAAGGCGTTGTCTCATATGCAAACTTTACTGCCTGCTCTTTAAAGCCTGGCTCATACGTTGTTCCCATGTAAAATGCTCCTTAAGTTATTGTGGCTATTATTCCCACAATCTGTGCGTTTTACATGTCAACTATTATGATACCCCTCCATCGTATATTTTTGTTACAGTTGAAAAGCCTTTTCTGGCTATCTTTCCGTCTGCTCCAGTCGGGAAAGGCTCACAGCACTCATCGATAAATTGCCTAATAATCGAATTTGACAGCTCATATTCTTTCCTGTGCATTATTGCTTGCACAGGAAGATCATATTGGTAGCCATTTTCAATCACCTTATGGGCTGCATGCATTGCCAAAAAGACAATGCTTTCTTTCTCAGTGAGCATTTTTTCCAGCAAATTCTTATCTTGGTCATTTTCTGCTATAGGGTTATAGCACTTTATTGGAATAATTCTCTCGTAAACATGCTTTCCTTTGTCACCTGCAAATGCAGGCATTTTGTTCGCACAAAACATAAGGACGCCCTTATATCTGTCTGTAAAGCCATTTTCGCCTTTATATTCAAATAGGATGCTGTCTCCGCCTGTTAAGCTCTTCATCATCTTGTTGGATTTGGCTGTACTGTTGCCGAGGTCAGCGTCTCCAACAAGCCTTTTCTGGTAGATAATCGATGTGCCAAATCGCTCCTCTAGCCTGTCAATGTCTACTGAAGCGTAATTCCTGCTGCCAAGCAGTTTTTGGAGCAGCAGCATTAGCTGGCTTTTGCCGGTGTTGCCTTCTCCATATAAAAGCAGCCATTTTTTCATTCGGTATCCATGTATGTTTGAAAGAGCTACGCCCATATACTGAAGCAGAAAATCAATTGTTGAAGTATCATTATCAGTTATTCGATCTAAAAATGCCATGAATGCTGTTGCGTTGCTCTTCGCGCTCTCTTGCGTTAAATTTTGGTTGAAATCACAAAGAAGCCTTATGGTGTAAAAGCACGTTTCAGGCAGGCAGCAATGCAAAGACATTGTTTCCAGATCAAGCACTCCATTTGAAAAGATTACATATCTCTCATGAGAATTAATGTCTTCCGGCTCTATGTATTCTTCAGCGAGCGGCTCTTTATATAAAAGGCTGTAAGTAGAAGCTATATTGCCGTTTGTAGCAAGGGCTTTGCTATATGGTGTTATCATCCTTCTGATGATCGACTCCATTTCATTTCCTATTTCTATATGCCATACAGGTTCATTTCTATTTCGGATATACATGATGCCTTTGCCCTTAACTGTTCTCATGAGGGCATACTCTACAGGGCAGAGCATCCCTTTTTCGTAGATATAGCTTGACAGCTCGGAAGTATCAAGCTTTACTGTCTCCTTGCCATTTCTGTCAACTATAGTGAAAAAGTACGGAGGATATTTGCTTTCATGTGATTTTGCTTTAATGTTGCTGTTCTGATTTGAAGCAACAGAAGGTGGCCCTGGGTTATGCAGCGTTTTGCGTTTCGTTTCTTGCTTTGAATAGAAAGTGCCGCTGCAAATGCCAACTGCTTTTTGTATTGTCTGGTTGCGGTAGCCATCCCTTTCCCATTTGTCTCGATATAGCCCTGATTGCCTGAACAACCTATCTATTTGATCAAAGTCGCCTCCTGAATAAAACGCAAGGATATTGCACAAGGCCAGGTCTGCTTCGCTTTGAGAGTTATAGCCTAAAAAATTGCCGCTCCAGAGAGCAAGAAATTTCGCACTGTTCTGAGCATAGGCATATATTTTTCCAGCGTGTAATTCATGGCATCTATTACTTGGGTTGCGCCTACAGCAATTTCATAGTTATTTATCGCATTTCCGGTTACTGTAAGGTATCTGCTCGTCATGCCAGGGCAGTATATTTCAATTCCTGCACTGGGGCTCTTTATGTAATACTTGCTCTTGTCATAGCGGTAATCAGGAGGTACTTGGAAGTACAAGTGCACTCCTGTGCCGCTTGGGGAAAGCTCTGTGTATGTAGAAAACTTATCAATAATATCTGAAGCCGCCTCACTCAATGAGATCTTTCCTTCACTTTGGTCTGACGCGCAGTTGTCGATATCAATGCCTGCTATGGGCGCAAAAATCCCCAGCCCAATTCCTTCAAAATGGCTTTCGCTTTTATTCAGTGCTTCTAGCGCTTTGCTGTAGCGCGCAAATGTTGAAATGTCATTCGCGCGCGCATGCGCAAGGCTAGATGGGTTGATTGGCATTTTAACGTGCTCGTTATTTGCATTAGCTTCATATTTCCACAGGCAGAACAAGCCTTGTTCTTTAAGAACAGAAGGCAGATTTTTATAGCTTTCACCAGATGTCAATACTGCCTTCTTTCTGCTGATGCTGTGTCAATCCATTCCAAAAACCGCTGGTAGGGTATCAGTATGCGCTTGCCCACCTTGAGCTTTGGAAAATCATCATGGCGGGTTAGCTCATACATCTTTGGCTTCGATATACCCAGGATGCTTGCCGCTTGCTTTGCTGAAATAACGCGTGGCTCGATTATTGCTGTGTTCGTTTCTTTCATATGCCTTAACTCCTTTTTGCTTAGTTTGGCGATCGCTATTTATATCAAACAGCTTTACGCCGAGAACAATAAATATCATTATACGCTATTAATATTATATGCTTAAATGATATTATGTCAAGCTGCAAATATATTTTCCACATTGTTTCATGATATAGATATATTTTGTATATCAATTACGCTGATAGCAAACCATAAAGTATGAATGAAGTTGCTTTGAGAGAGCTATGATATATACTAATATCATTAAAAGCGCACCAATTTAAAAACAGGTGCAGGAGTAGATTATGGGTTTTCCAGAGAGGCTCAAAGAGCTAAGGTCAAACAGAAAGCTAACACAAGGAGAAGTGGCAGATTCGCTTCATATACCTCAAAGCAGCATAGCTGCTTGGGAGTCAGGCAGAACAAACCCACGCATGGAGAGCATTCTTGCTATAGCAAACCTCTTTAATGTTTCTTTTGATTATTTGATGGGCCTTTCTGATGTTGAGGAGCGAATAAATGAGTCTACAGCTTCTATTGAAAATATATCCATGCTCACAGGGCTTACAGAAGCTGCAGTTGAGAAGCTTGAAGCAAATACTCAGAACGGCTTTTTTTTAAGCTCAATAATAGTAAATGCAAATTTCGACAGGTTTATGCAAGCATTTATTAAAGCATTGACACCTAGGGCAATAGAAAATACTGATAGCGCAGGCCTTGGAAGTGATGAAAAAATAGAGGCTTTGCTCAGTGAAGCTGCAGAGAACAGCATGACGAAGGCTCTGGAATACCTTAAAACTGCATGCTATGAAGTAAATGACAAGCTAGGAGTATACAAATACTGATACAGCATTCGTTATCAGATGCATTGATGCGAGCATGGTGACGAAATGACAGAATCTCTATAGCTTTTGCATCCACTATCTTAACTTATCGCATACACCCAACTAAGTAGAGGTTTTCTAAGCCTACTCTTTGTAGCGCTATGAACTAATTAGAACGCTAAATGACAGTGATAAAACTAATGCATACAGCAGGCAAGCCATAATTTTTAAACAAAAGAAAAAGGACGAGTTAATGGTAACAGGAGAGCTCAAGAACAAGACTGATCGGCTTTGGGAAATGTTTTGGACAGGAGGGCTTACGAACCCCCTTGATGTCATAGAACAGATTACATATCTGATGTTTATACGCGACCTTGATGAAACAGACCAAATAGGCATGAGAAACAGCCTCTACCTTGGAGAGGATCATATAAGCATCTTTGAAGGAAAAGAGCATCTCAAGTGGTCTTCGCTGAGGGATAAGCCTGCTGAGTATATATACCAAACAATTCAGGGGGAAGTATTCCCTTTCATTAAGTCTCTGCATGAAGACAACGCCAGCGCATATTCAAAATACATGGGTGACGCTATCTTTAAAGTGCCAACGCCACAGTTGCTTGAAAAAATAGTAACAGCGCTTGATGAGCTTTATGAACTTATTGGCAAAGGCCCAGACCGAAAATGAGCGGCGACTTGTATGAATATATGCTTTCAAAGCTGACAACAGCCGGAACGAATGGGCAGTTTCGGACTCCTCGCCATATAATTCGCATGATGGTTGAGCTTCTTAACCTTCAGAAGATATAATTTGCGATCCGGCTTGCGGGACGAGCGGTTTTCTTGTTTCAGCTGGAGAGTACCTAAAAGAGCATTACCTTGAGGAGATATTCTATAACAAAAGTGCTAAAGAGCATTATGACAGCTTCATGTTTACAGGCTATGACATGGACCGCACTATGCTGAGGATTGGGGCAATGAATATGATGGCACATGGCATTCAAAACCCGCATATCGAATACAAGGACAGCCTCTCAGACCAAAATGCCGATGATGGCAAGTATACTAAGATACTCACGAACCCTCCATTTAAGGGGAGTCTTGATTATGACATTGTATCAACAGACCTCACAAAAGTAACCAAAACGAAGAAGACAGAGCTTTTATTTTTAGCATTGTTTTTGCGGATGCTTAGAAATGGAGGGCAATGCGCTTCTATAGTTCCAGATGGCGTTTTATTTGGATCAAGCAAAGCGCATTTAAGCATAAGGAAAGAGATCGTCGAGAGCCATAAGCTTGATGCAATAATTTCAATGCCATCCGGCGTGTTTAAACCATATGCCGGGGTATCGACGGCTGTGATTATATTTACAAAGCATCGAAGCAGGCATAAAGCATGGAGACTCGCACTACAGGATAGCCAAGGAACTGGGGCGCAGCCAGCCAACAATAGACAGAGAAGTGAAGAAAGCCTCAGTGCCCCAAGAGCGAAGAGGGGCAATGGAAAATGTATATTACGCCGATGTTGGGCAAAGGCTTCATGATGCGGCAAGGCAAAACAGCCGAAAACCGCTTAAGATAGCACAATGCAGCGATTTTATAGCTGAGGTGGACAGCAAGATTGCTGGGCACGGCAAAAAATGCGGCCCAGACGGCTTTGTTGGGGCGCTAAGGGCATATGGCGGCTACGATCGCGAAAACTCCGTATGCACGAAGACTGTCTATAAATACATATCAGCTGGGCTGATGGAAACGAAAACAACAGATCTGCCCAACATGCTAAAGCGCAGGCCATCCCGAAAAGCGCAAGCTGCCCGCAAAAACAAAACGAAGCTTGGCAAGGGCATTGAAGAAAGGCCACAGGAGGCAGAAGGCAGGCAAGCGTTTGGGCACTGGGAAGGCGATCTTATAATAGGATCTAAATCGGGGCAAGACGAAGCATTGCTGACGCTGACAGAGCGGCTTACAAGATACACGCTTGTATGGAGGCTGCTAAGCAGGCAGGCTCTGGACACGGCAGCAGGGCTGCTTCAGGCAATATGCCACATTGGGGCAAATGCCTTTAAGACAGTTACATTGGACAATGGCAGCGAGTTTGCCGGGGTATCAGAAGCGCTAGGGGGCCTAGGCATTGAAGCGTATTTTTGCCACCCATATTCAAGCTGGGAAAAGGGCTCAGTGGAGCGCCACAACGCGATGGTTAGGCAGTATGTGCCTAAAGGGGCAGCAATCAGCCAAACGAGCGATGGGAGGCTTCTTGAGGCAGAAGAGCACATGAACACCCTTCCGAGAAAACTCTTAGGCTACAAAACGCCTGAGGAGATATTCGATGCGCATCTGGACAGAATCGGCGAAGACAGCGGCTTAGGCACACTCTCAAGGGAAAGCCTTCGCCTCTCGGCTCCAGCTTTCCCTTGAGAGTGAACTGTACAAAAGCAGGATTCTTGTCCGGCCTGGAGTTCTATATGAAAAATAGTTGCACTTGCTATTGCAATTGCCGTAAGTTGTTTAACCTTTCTTGTGCCCTTAATTGGCGTTCATCAAAAAGGCTTGCTAGAGTGGAAACTTATTTATGAAAAGATCTCATAAATAAAAGGAATTGAGTGAGACGACTTCATACTTGCTCTTTATAAACACACAATACAGTGCATAATTAACTTATTGCACGTTAAGTAAGGAGAATATCTAGTGTTAGTTGAATTTAGTGTTGAAAACTTTTTATCTTACAGGGAAAAAGTAACTTTCAGTATGCTTGCTTCAAATGACGAAACACATGAAGATACAAATATTATATCTATGGGTGAAAATCGTTACTTGAAATCAGCAGTAATTTATGGTGCGAATGCTTCTGGTAAAAGCAATTTGCTAATGGCGATGAACTATATGGCGTCACTTGTCTGTTCATCACAAAAAATAAGGCATGACGAGTTAATAAACGTTATTCCTTTTAAGCTAGATACCGAATGTTTAAACAAACCAAGCAAATTCGAGATTATTTTTTATTGTGATAATGTTAAGTATGCTTATGGATTCTCAGCGACAAAAAAAGCAATATTAACGGAATACTTATACTCATCACAAAATGATGAAGAATATGCTATATTTACACGCAACCCAAATAACCAATTCGACTTTTCTGAGAATGATGAGAAAGAGAGAGGCATCTTCGAATTCCTGCTTGATTTTAGTACAGAGAAAATACTTTTTCTTTCAACAGCAGGCTCTTATAAGAAATTGTCTAATATCATAGATTGGTTTCATGATTTATTCGAATATACATTGCGATTTTCAGATAGTTATATTCTAAGCAACTATATTTATCCGAACTCCAACGATAACAATTTAAAAATAATTGATCAAGTTATACAATGGGTTAAAGATATTGATGTAGGAATATCTGATATGCACTTAAAAACGGAATCTTATATACCAAAAGATAACAACTCATATGATGAAGATAAATATGCATCAATAAGAAAGAGAATCTATTCAACACATGATGTTTTGAATAAAGATGGCTCAATTACCAGAGTCGACTTCGATTTCAAATACGACGAATCAATTGGCACACAAAATTTTTTCTATATTGCTGTCGTAGCAGCTGAGAAAATATCTCGTGGCAGTATACTCATAATTGATGAGCTAGATTCATTGCACACACTTTTGTCAAAGTACTTTATAAGCCTATTTCATAATATTGATACTAATCCGAAGCACTCTCAACTAATATTCACTACACATGATACTAATCTGCTTGATCTTAGTTTGTTTCGACGCGATCAAATATGGTTTACTGAGAAGAATCCAGAAACCGGAGCAACTGATTTATTCTCTTTATATGAATTTGGCGATAGAACGGATGTCAATGTGGAAAAGGGATATCTTGCAGGTATATATGGCGCAATTCCAATAATTAAGGGCAACAAAAATGACTAAGAGAACCAAGGAATCGCCACGTAAAAGCAACAACAGACAAAAACACACTCTTGTGATAATCGTATGCGAGGGCGAAAAAACAGAACGGATATATTTCAATCATTTTAGATACCTAAATAAAGCCCTACATATTGAAATTGTAAAAGGAGCTGAAGGCAAAAGTTATATCGATCTAATAAATAAGGCAATTGAAGCAAAAATAAAATATTTTGATGGAACAGAAAGCGAGTGTTATGTCTGGTGTGTATCTGATGTTGATGCAGATCACAAAGCAAATGATTATAAGAAAATCAAAAATAAACAGCTAAGAGATTATGCTGATAAAGCGAAAAGCTATGGATTTAATATAGCACTGTCAAATCCGTGCTTTGAGCTATGGTTTTTGCTACATTACACGTCGTTTACAACAAGATATATTAAGAGCTATGATGAACTAATTTTATTACTAGATAAATATATACCAAATTATCATAAAAACCTCGACATATATGATCAATTGCTTGATAAACAAAATACTGCTCTAGAAAATTCGAAAAAGCTCATGAAGTATCACCAAGACAAAACAGAAAATCTTGATTTTTTCAATGTCGATACAAACCCATATACCAATGTTTGGAGTCTTGTTGAGCTACTTAATTCACTGCAATTGTAAAAATTTTCGCAAACGAAAATACACCATTCTTAGTGTACAAAGCGTCCAAGTTTGACACAATTGTTTTGAATAGATTTTATCTACAACTGCGATCTGGCTTGCTTTGTAACAATTGAACTTAGATTCGGAGCACTAAAGCCTGAGCGTCTTGGCTAGCTTTTAGTTTTTCCAGAGGCACTTCACAAGGATGTATACCACAACCATACCACAACAAGTAATGGGAGTTGATTCATTGTTGTGAGTTTTCTCAGAGAACACTGTAAATAAAACAATATTAGGAAATATATTGAAGGATATTTCAACAACTAACCCTTACCGTTTATGTTCAAGTCCTCTTAGCCGCACCATTTTTTTGGCTTAAAAACGTTGTTTTTGAAGAAATCGTACCACAATACCCCTACCGAGTCATTATTAATCAAGCAATCCATTAATAAAACTAAACTTCCGTTTAGCGGTTTTTTACCATCTATTTTGTACTACTCCTGTGGCTTTTTTATGTCTCTGGTTCCGATTCATGCATGCATATAAACTGGCATATATGTTTATTGCAGCGTAATCCTGCTTTCAATTAGCTTTACCGGAAAGCCTAGCACGTTTGTATGCTATAATCAATGAAGGCAGTGCCAGAGCTCAAATAAACAATAATTAGCTTAATGCCTCAGCTTTTTCGGTAGGCTGAAGGCAAGCAAAATAATAACTCGGAGCAAAAAGAGGCATTTGTGGCATGCAGTAAATCGTTGCTGATTGTATAGAATTAATATAGTAGGCTCTACACACGCTTGCCAGTATATTTGAAACTGGCAAAACACGGCTATGCTCTCTGGCTCCAATGCAAAGTGCACGAAGTAAGAATATACAGCTTTCAGGCTGTGCATGCTTAAAATAAAATACATATGGAGTAGATGTTGCAAGTGGATAAGACAATAATCAAAATTGCTAACCCAGATATTTCACCAGAGGCGCTTCTGTCTTACCTTCACATAGGATATGAAGACGATCTTTATGAAGACATAATGGAAATGCACCAACAAGCTATTGAAATTGCTGTGCCTATCGCTTTGTACAAGCCCTTTATACCTGAAGCCCGCGATGAAAATATCTGGCTTGAGGGCGTTAGCCTCATTGATCCATTTGTTTACGAAATGCTCTCTAACCAAGATATTGTCGTAGCATATGTTGCTTCCTGCGGGCAGGAAATAGAAGCTTGGTCCAAGTCTTTTGGCAGCGGCTACGATAAATATGCTGCGGATGTAATTAAGCAAATGTGCTTAGGTGTTATTCGAACGAAGTTATTCGAAGAAGCGAAAGAAAAACACTTTTGTACCGACAAAACAGTTTCGACAATTAATCCAGGCTCTCTGATCGAATGGCCTATTCAAAGGCAAGAATCGCTTTTCAATGCTTTGGGTGGGGTCACTGATGATATTGGAGTGGAGCTTGCTGACAGTTTCTTGCTGTATCCGACAAAATCTATTTCTGGAATAATGTTTGAAACGGATGAAGCATTTCATAATTGCCAGCTATGCCCAAGAGAAAACTGTCCAGGCAGGCGAGCTGAATATTCTAAAGCAGGCGAAGAGGAATAGGAAAGCTACGATGGCCGCATATAGGCTTGAGGCCATCATACGCAGTATTGTCTATATAAGATCTCTCTGTGGCGAACCAGATTGCAGAAATTGCACAAAATCGCTGTCTTGTTGCCACAGCCTTAACTACTCTGATAGGGTCCGGCAGGACCGAATTCATCCGCTAGCGCTTGCTGGTATTTTTTCTGTAAACTTAATCTTCCTGACGATGGGAGTGGAGCATGAGCGTTCTCTTAATTCCTGGCTTATACGCTGTTCCTATGCAAAACTCCTTTAGGCTATCTGGTTAGTATTCCCACATTTGTGAGTTTTGCATATCGACAATAATGATATCCATCCATAATGCTTTATACTCATATGACACGCAGATAATGCATTTGAAGAAAAGCCTATTATATTAAATCATAATTATTTGAGCAGAATGGTATCAAAGGCTCTTAAGTAGTGAAGCTAAGCTTTAAGTCGGTCAACGATAGGTTTTGATAAATAACGATTGCATATGGAGGCACATACATATGACACCTGAAAAAATAAAAAAACTACTAGCCGAAGGTGAAGGTCTAACTGTTGAGTTTAAAGAATGCGTTAATGAACTGAGTAATAGTGTCTTTGAAACTGTATGCTCATTTTCTAATCGCTACGGTGGGCATATGATACTCGGCGTTGACGATAATGGTGTAATCATTGGGGTAAACCCAAAAGCAATAAAGGATATAAAAAGAAACTTTATTAATATGCTTAGTAACCCGCAAAAAATATCACCGCCACTGCTGCTAGAGTTAGAAGAGGTGGATTTTGGCGGGCAAACTGTTCTATACGTTTATGTCCCTATCAGCTCACAAGTTGAACTTTGCTCAAACAAAATATACGATCGTTCAGGGGATGCAGATATCGACATAACCAGATCCACCAACCTAGCAGCTGATCTATATGGGCGTAAATCTTCAGCATATACTGAACGTGAGATATTTCCATTTGTTACAGAAAACGAACTGCGATTTGACCTTGTAGAGCGAGCGCAAAAGATGGCATTAGGGGAAAACAGGGATCATCCATGGAAAGGCATGTCTTCAATGGAATTAATGAAGAGTGCTGGGCTTTACGACGAAGATTGGCGCACTGGCAAAAAAGGTTTCAATCTTGCTTGCATTCTTCTGTTTGGTAAAGATGACGTGATCCGTTCATGTGCTCCTGGTTTCGAAACGGATGCCCTTGTCCGCCGCGAAAACATTGACCGTTATGATGACCGTTTGATTGTAGGCACAAACCTTATAGAAGCTTATGACATGCTTACTGAATTCATCGCCAAGCACACATTAGACAGATTCTTTCTTGTGGACAATCAACGCGTCAGCGTCAGATCTTGGATAGCTAGGGAGCTTGTCAGCAATATTTTGGCTCACCGCGAATACTCGAAGGGGTTCCCCGCAAAGATCATCATAGAAAGCGACCGCATCTATACCGAAAACTGGAACCGATCAAATAGGCATGGCCGCATAGACCCGAATGATTTTACGCCTGAACCCAAAAATCCAATCATTGCACAGTTTTTTGTAAATATTGGCCGTGCAGATAAACTTGGTTCTGGAGTGCGCAACCTCTATAAGTACACGAAAATCTACTCAGGAGGCGAACCGGAACTAATTGAAGGCGATGTTTTCAAGGCGATCGTACCGCTTATAGGAATTGGAGCAATAGGGTTTACCGGTGATATTAATGAAATAGAAGTTGCCGAATCTTTGCCGGATAGTAATGCAACAAAGTTGCCGGATAATGAAATGTTGCCGGATAAAGCCACCAAAACGTTGCCGGATAATGAAATGTTGCAGAATAAAGCTACCGAATTATTACCAAATACTGTTGTTGGCATACTAACGCCTACTGAGATAAAGTTTTTAAATAGTTTAATGACATTTTTTAGTATTGAGGAATGGATTACGAACACTGAAGCGCGTGAAGCGTCCGGAAAATCAGAAAGCAGTGTAAAACGATATATGCGCAACTTGATAAACAAGGGTGCTCTGGAATCAAGGGGTAAAACGAAAAACAGACAGTATAGACTGATATTAAATGGTGATTAGCTTAAAGGGGAGTGTATTTTCTTTTGTGTAAATGCTCTTCTTATAGCAATAACCTTTCGGTTATGATGCCCTATTGTATCATCTAACGTGTTTAGATACAATAGGGTTTCGAGAGCCGGAACTAATTGAGGGCGATGTTTTCAAGGCGATCGTACCGCTTACTCGCCGCGCTTGATTAAGCTCTCACATACTTCTGCTTGGGGCTCTTCGGTTTCTCAGGTATAGTCATTTTTAGCTTTTTTCCATCTATAAGAGGCTTGATTATTTTTGACATAGTGTAGTATCTTGAATATCCAGTGAAAGTAATAAGCTCGTCACGCGAACGCGGGATACTGCAGAAAGCTAGGATTTTTTCAGATATATCCCCTATGCCATTCATGCGCAGTGGCTTTTGCATGGTTTGTGTAGAAACAGGATCTTCTTTATAGGTATAGTTTAAATTATATAGAGTAACCTTGAATACTCCTCGCTTGTTTTCGAACACAGGTTGTGGAAGGATGGCTTCTGACATTTCGTTAATGATTGTTGGTATACCGGAAAAGCGATTTTCGGTATCTATCATGATTTCCAGATTTGATGCGATATAAGGGTTTCGCGTATCAGCACCTACCTTGCCAAGATTGCTGAGTGTAATCCTGCCATAAAGCCCTCCGGGGTTCTCCACTTCAATTCGATCAGCAAACATTAAAACCCTGATTGGAGAATTTTCAGTATGAATGCTATAATCGCGGTGAATAGCAGCATTCAGTATGATTTCTCTTATGGCTTTTAATGGGTACTCCGTTTTATCAACACGTTTGCCATTATCGTCGATAATTGTACTCTCACGCATATTTCGGCCAATAAATGAAATCGCTCCCTCTATCATTTGCGGTATTGTGCCTTCGAATTTTTTATTATCTAAGAATCTCTCATTGCCATTGCCTGTTATCCCAATTTCAATGCCAGGCACAACAACCGCAGTTATACAAAGCTGCGGAAACAATGCTTGAAGATACAAACCAAACAGCATCAACCCTGCCAGTGTCAGCCTGTCATTTGAATAAATTCCGCTTAGGGTGAGATTCTTTTTGTCATCCAATCCAGATAAATTCGGTTTTTTCGATCGCAGTTTTGCGAGAAACAGAGAAATTTCATCTTTACTGACATCAATGAACTCATCTCTGGCATCCAGTATGCGTAGCTCATCGCAGGTTTTTCTTCTATAGGCTTCATAACTGTAAATTTCATATTCGCTCATCTGCTCATCAGATTCGCCAACGCGGACATATGAGCCTTTCAACCTGCCGGAACCTTTATAAAAAACGGGGCGCTCTGTAATATCTACACCTGGAATTTCTGCTGAAACGACCGATTTGCCTTCAAAGGCAGCTACGGTAAACAAAGGGCGGACAGTAGGTTCCATTTGCTTGCATTTTTCAGTTACCTTCTTCTGCAAATCTTGTGCATCATATACGCCAACGGTCTTATAATCTTTATCTTCAGCAATCCCAAAAACAATAACTCCACCATTATCTTGGTTTGAGAAACTGGACAGGGTGTTATAAAGCCACTGAGGGCATCCCTTTTCAGCAGATTTTATATCAATTTCCTGTATTTCGCACTTATGTTCTTTAATCATTTTTACCAGTGAAATAAGTTCATCACTTTGCATGTTATGTTTACCTCTGAAATAGTTGCAACTGGATGTTAGTGTGCCATATTTAACTTGGCAACATGACGGCAATTTGTTGCCAAAGTACAGTCATAATAGCATATTTGTTGGCAAGATTTATCTACATGATAGAACACCCTCTTAAGTAGCTGGATGAATCAGCAAGGCTTTGACTCTTTACGCTAGCTCTAAAAGCAAAGAAGGAAAAGCAAGCAAATTCGGAAAACCCCGTATAAAGAACAGTCAGACAAAAAGCTGGCTGCTGGCTTTGTTTCTAACGCCTTGGGAAAGGCTGCGCCACATAGCCATAATAGTTTTCTGACGGAGAAGGGAAAGTAGCTGCGCTAACCGGTGAGGAGCTTCCCAGTGTTTCCAAATGCATCTTAAGAAAGAGGGCACACTGCGCGCACTGTGCCCATCTGCTCTATTAGCTCCTAGATGAAGCGGTGAATTAAAAAACAGGCCCAAGCTATAGACCTGTTTAAATTCTTTGCTTTCTTACTCGAGCTTTCTTTCAGAGCTATCTTAGTTTGATGGATTGTTTGCAGCTGCCATTCGCTCCATCATGCGCTTCTGGTTCTCTGCAGCATAAAATGCAGCATCTTCGTCTTTGATTTTGTAGCCAAAGAAGAGAACTAAAACCTGTAGCGTGCTCATGAAAGCGCCAGCGAAGCCAATGATATAGATAATTCTTTCGGGATATTCGCAAACTGCAAAACCGCCGGTAGCCACAGCGCTATTGTCATAGCCTACGATTTTTAAAAGTATTGGCGTAATAGGCGAGGCTAAGAAGCTGGCGATCTTCATGCTGATACTGGATACCCCCATGGCTGCTGCGCGAGTGTCAATACCAGTCTCATACAGCTGCTTCTCAGCAGCATCCAGCCATAAGTTCATGCCGACGCTCTGGGAAATAGCCATACCCAAAGTTGATATAGAAGCAATTGCTATGTAGATAATTGGGTTAGCTTGGTTAGCGCCGCCACCGGAGAAGAGCCCATGGAGGATGTTGCATGCTATTCCCCAACTGGTTGCTAGCATAGATGCAGTTTTCTTTTTCAGTTTTTTACCCTGTGGGGCAACCACAAATGAAGCAAATAAGCTGACGGATTGCGAAATTACCATCGACAGCGGTTGGTAGGTGCGCGGTGGCTGGCCATTGAAAGTGCCGACAGAGTAGAGCCAATAATATAGGCCCATGCCTACAATGCTGTTAAACGATACCCACAGTATTATGTTTTGTATAAAGAGCACCCAGATTTGGCTGTTCTTGATGATATCTTTGTAGATATCCCAAACCTTAGGGCTTTGAACTGAAACCATTTCAGGTACATACTCGTCATATGGCTTTGTCATGATAAAGACTATTGCGGTAGTGCAAATCCAAAGACCGCCAAATATGCAGTTAACAATCAGGTAGCCGTAAGGGTTAATTTTTGTGAATGTATTATTAATCCACATGATAAATGGCAGAGATATAGCAGAGGTTAGAATACTGGAAATACTCATTCCTCGCATTGACATCATAGATACTTGCATTCTGGCTTGCATGTCAGAGCCGGTAACCTTCATCATAATGCCATTGTTAGCGGCGGCATAGAAATTCATAGGAACTCCCTGAAGAATATATCCTAAGCCGGCTATAAGGCCTTTAGTGCCAGTTGAGACATTAGGGTTAATGAATATAAGGAATTGGCCGATATTTACTACGATGACACATCCCATTACCCAAGGCCGGAATTGCCCCATTTTCGTATTGGTCTTCTGTACAATGGGACCTGCAACAACTGACATGACTAAGTCGATGATGCGGGCAACAGCTAAAAATGAAGCAATAAAAGCTGGAGTCAATCCAACAATTTCTGTCCAGTAAAAGGTCATCTGGCCCATAGCAACAGTCATGCCGAACATCTGGCCTAAAGTATGGAACATCCACAAATACGGAAAGCTTTTAGGCATTGTTTTTTGTTCTAGAGCTTGAGTTTCAGTCATATTATCCTCCCAATGATTTTTTGACTAAATTTTGCCTCAAAATGAATAAATATAAAATTAATTATTGCCTTGACGCTACTCCCCCTTTCAAAGTCAATTTACCCTTAGTTTACATTTGGATTATCGCAGAAATTATCAATTTTGTAAAGTTTAAATTTTATGATGTCTTTGCCTTTAGGAAGCCATGAATGGTGAAAACTATATCAATGACACCTGATGCATATTGTGAGAGCCCTGCCGGCAAGCTGGAAGTATAAAATTCCAGTTAGTAAAAAGCACCAGCTGCATAACAGCTTATGAAGATGCTTGAAAACTGCATGCTAACCTCCCTGAAGCCACAGAGCAGATTGATTGCATTGCTGATGTTTTACTCGCGGCTTTGATGATTGGGTAGCTGTTTTATCGTGGCCTTGATGAAAAGATGAGGTGTTATTTCGTCATTCATCAAGGAATTGCCGGTAAGGGGAAAATCTCCTGAATTAATCCAAGCGCTATCTTAAAGTTTCTATTTAGCCATTCCGTTTTAAGCTGAGGCTTTTTTCCCCTCCAAAGCCTTGCAATAAACCGATTCGGCTAGCCCTGGCCCTAAGGCCCTTGGCCTCTGAGGGCGTGCCCTATTGGGCCTGCGCACGAAGTAGCGAACCCTTGGCCTAGCAGCCAGCTAGCTGCTAAAAGCGGCATAGCGGGCATAGCGCCTTAGCCAAGGCCATCCCTTGTCCGAAAAGGCAGCGGGGGGCCAAGGGGATTGGTACCCCTTACACCCTAGCGGAGATAGGCATTTATTGGGCATTTGGGTGTTTGTTTGATGGTTCCCATGTTTTGCTCACTTGCATGCAGCGTAAAGATATATTCCGATGTGTATTGAAATATATAATAATATCTTATTTCTTAGTTTTTATACTAAAAAAATTTAAAAAAAGAGGTTTGGCTTTAATGGAAAAACCTAATACTCATAAGCATCTGTATATGGGAACATTTTCTCTCTATGTGTCGTTGTTTTTTTTGCTGGAATCAAGAGTCATTTACGATATCGGAAGCGCGCCTCATGCTACCCCTTATAATGGCAGAGATGATTTTTACCTTTGGATGGTGCATACCCCATTTCCTATCCGTATAGCTATATTGATACCATTTTCGATAGCTATTGTTTATGTCATTGCTTACTTCATAGACAAGAAGCAAAGAACAGCAAGTTAACAAAACAAGCCCTTAGCCCTTATAAGCCTTTGCCCTTAAGCCTCGCAGAGCGCACGTCGCCGAAGGAGACGTATAAGTGCGCCCTTCCGGGGTTAGGGGACCCAGCGCATGCCCCCTGTGCGCATAAGCCCTTGCCATGCTCTTGCCTGCAGGCTTCTATGCACCCTTACCAGGGTTAAGGATCCAATGTCAATCTATTGCGCATCTTGTGAAATGGATTCCATACCCTTATATGCCTATCACTCAAAGCGAGCGCCTTATTGGCCCCTAAAGCCTCTACCCATACAGGTTTAAAGAGCTTTGCAGCAAGAGCGCCATGATTTTTGAAAATCAAAATTAAGGATGTTTAATCCCACACCGCAAATGAAGTGAATGAAGTTATGCAGATTTGCCAATGCAATGCATTGAGGGCGAAATTTAATCGCCCTCAACCAAGCTATCAATATAGTTTCGAAAAAATGCAGTACCCGCTATGTATACCTTCGAACTTCAAAGAGCTACTCAGCGGCGAGGATTTCCCTGCTGTAGCGGTATACGAGTGGAGCAAAGTTCGGCGGTGCGCCGAAACCACTCATAATAATTGGCTTAGTAGCCATTTGCGGAGCGTACTTTTCAGCAAATTCCTTTGCTGCAGCTTCACACTCCTCTGGTGTTGCATCCATACTTATTTTGGGAGCTATGCCGAATATAACTTTATCGCCATATTTCTCATAAAGCATATCCATATCATTGATTGGCTGCGGTACCCACATATCAATATTGGCTGCCACCCTGCATGGCATAAGGATTTCTGTTTTCCCGCATGAATGGTGCTCAAACCATAATCCCTTAGAATGGCAGAAATCAGCCAGCCTCTTTAGATACGGCACAAGCATTTCGTTGCATGTCTGTGGGGAGAAGAAGGGTGCGTGCTGGCTGCCCCAGTCATCATGGAACATTACGCCGTCGATGTTCAGATACTCTTTGTATTTAGAGATCATTGCTTCATACAGATCGCAGAGCTTAGCAAACAAAGAGTGTATAGCGTCTTTTTGATCTTCGTCGATGATTGCCAGAGCAGCTCCCTCAAAGTCCATAAAGGAGATCAGCCGCTCGAACAGGCCATTCTGGAAAGTAGCTTTGAATGCGCGCTCAGTTTCAGCCATTCTCGCATTCATCTCCCTGACTCCCTCCCAGTCCATAGCTTCTACATCAGGGAATTTAATAACTTCTGGCCAATCATTTGCATCCAAAAGCGCAGGAGACCCCGGCTGTACCATAGAACCTCCGGCTTGGGGCACAAAGACCCACTCAATGCCGAACATATCAGGGCCGCCTTTTTCCTCTTCGCTGTAAAGCGGGCCGAGATCCATGACTTCAGCGCGAGCAATATGATCTTTGTTGACTCTTGATTCGATGTTAAGAAAGTCGGAAGATGTTGGAATCCACATAGCATCCCCTTCTTTCGCAAGGCAGGCATTGAAGTTCTCTTTCAATGTGATAGGCGTGTTGTACTTGGGAGCCGGTCCGCGCATAGTTTCAAACGCCTTCGTGCTAACATGCTCTCCGACTACATTCATCTCATCTGGTGAATATGGAATTTTATTCATTTAGATACCTCCGTTAAATTATTTCGGCCAATAGGCATTGATGCATAAAAGCCTGGATGCTGTTGCTTCCAGAGTTTTTATAGTCTTAGCAGAGTTTCTAGCTCTCTTGCCTCTTTTTATTTTTATTATTGAGGTCTGATGAGTATGTGCACAGTCCCGCCGCTGGCCTAGCTTGCTATCCGCGTGGCATTGAATGCCATAAGCAAGCGGTGGTTTTTAACAGCACTTGCCTATATTGCTATCGCTTCCACTCGGGCCTAAGACCAGCCTGGGTTATCCCTTCGATGCAGCGCTGAACCAGTCAGCATGAGTGCAGCTTTGTGTACTGTCTTTGTAAGTAGATGAGGCCATATGTGCGCTTTGTTATCCCGATAGTATTGGATTGCTTGCGCTAAAAGGAACTCACTTTCGGGATCACGCCAGCAAGATCCGGTTTCAGATCCTCATTCGGGGCAATCGGCTTGTCTAAAAGAGCTTGGCACTTGCTCCAGCATGAAATGAAGCTTTCTAGGCCGGGTGGGTTCAGCAGGCGCCAGAGCCCTGTGCATATACTATCCTCTTTGAAACTTTATTCTGCTTTTTACAATTATATCATTTCAATCGATGAATCTGTATAGCCACATAAATGCCCATTTGGCGTTCAAACCCCTGCTTTTGTTGACACAATCAATAGGAAAACTCTATAATTAAGGTAAATTTTGCTTTAAAGGACGAATAAATGAAATATCCGAAACTATTTGAGCCAATTGAGGTAGGCGATCTGGTATTTCGCAACCGAATATTGGCATCTGCAACAGGCCATCTTGACATTGCCGGTGACAATTCCCTGTCAGAAGGCGCATTGCTTTATTACGAGCGAAAGGCTATAGGCGGGGCAGCGTCTGTCGTTGTCGGGGAGTGCAGCGTCGACCCGATTAACGGATCTAGGGGTGGAAGGACCGTTGCACTAAACGATTTTGCTTCGCTTGGTTATTTGGGGAGGCTCTCTGACTATATCAACCGCCATGGCTCTATTGCTTCTGCAGAGTTGCAGCATGCCGGGAGGTATGGTTCTGCCGGCCTCGGGCCCTCCGAAGGCATGGTGGACAATAGGCCGGTAAGGGCTATGAGCGAAGAAGAGGTCGAAGCTGCCCTCACAGCGTATGTGAATGCCGCTTTCTTTGCAAAAATGGCAGGTTTTAAGATGGTTACCGTGCATGGCGGGCATGGCTGGCTGCCACAGCAGTTTTTTAGCCCAGCTACTAACAGCCGAACCGATAAATGGGGAGGCAGCGTTGAAAACCGAGCAAGATTTGCTGTGGAGCTGGTCGACAGGATACATAATCGCTGTGGAAGCGGTTTTCCTGTAGAGATGCGAATAAGCGCTACTGAACTCGAAGACGGGTATGGGGTTGAGGAAGGCATCGAGTATGCCAAAGCCCTGGACGGGCATGCAGACATCATCCATGTATCTGTTGGAGTGCATGGAAGCCTGTCCTCAGACAGGTGGCTCAGGTTCTCGCCAACGATGTTTATGCCAGACGGAGTTAACGTAAAATATGCATCTGAAATAAAGAAGCATGTGAAAATCTCTAAAGTGGCTACAGTGGGATCTTTGTCAGACCCGCAAATGATGGAAGATATAATTGCATCCGGGCAAGCAGATTTTGTTGCATTGGCCAGAGAGCTGCTAGCTGATCCTGACATGCCCAATAAAGCAAGAAGCGGCAACGAAAATAGCATACGGCAATGCATAAGGTGTATGTCTTGCTGGTCGAATCTCATGGCTGGAGGCATTTACTGCGCGATTAATCCAGAAACCAGCAGGGAAAGAGAGTCAAAATTTGCGCTTCGGCCGGCAAAGAAGTCAAAAGTGCTCATTGCCGGTGGCGGAATTGCCGGCATGCATGCAGCGATCACCGCTGCTGAGTCCGGGCATGAAGTTATCTTGTGTGAGAAGACTGGCCGGCTCGGAGGGGGAATTCGGGTTGAGTCAGAAGTCCCGTTTAAGGTGCATGTTGAAGACTATATTAAACTGCAGGAAAGGTCACTCAAAGCCCTTTCCATTGATCTTAGGATGAATACCGTTGTTGACGCCGATTTAGTAAAAGCAGAAGAGCCGGATGTACTGATTGCAGCAATAGGCGCAACGCCGATTATCCCGCCTATTGAAGGAATCGAATCTGCTATTAGCGCTCAAGAGGCGTATGCCTCGCCTGAGTTAGTCGGAGAAAACGCAGTAATCATTGGCGGGGGGCTGGTTGGGGCTGAGCTTGCAATTTACCTGGACATGCTCGGCAGGAAAGTGGCATTAATTGAGATGGGGCCTGCAATCTCTGCTTCAGGAAACAGAACCCAGGGCTCTGCAATATCTATGGAGATGAGAAACCGCGATATCAAACTCGAATTTCACTCTACGGCTACCAGAATTGCTGATGGAGGCGTGTATTACACCGGCCCGGATGGAGAAGCATTTGCTAAAGCTGATACAGCTATATATGCCACAGGCCAAAAGGCAAACACTAAAGAGGCTTTCGATCTTGCATGCTATGCGAAGCTGTTTTATGCCATTGGGGACTGCAGCGGAACTGAAACTATATTCGCAGCTGTAAAGAACGCATATACAATTGCCCGGAGCATCGGCAGATATTCATAGCACTAACAGCCGCGAGTTTTGATTGGGCAAAACCTTAATCTGGCCATAAGTTGAATGTATATTTTGCTTTGGCTTTGGCATAGCAATCACACTCCCCACACTCAATGTTTATGGCCGTAAGGCATTATAGATAGCATAAGGCAATCTCATTTGAAGGCGAGATTGCCTTATCTTAAATCTCGCCAATGCCTGCTTTCAGATAATCCGCACAAAGCTCCCCAGAACACAATATTCCAGGCTGCAATACTTGATATAGGCTCACAAGAAGCACTCTGGCGTATGAATCTGGTTAGGTTCTGAATTGGCAATATTATGTATGCGGCATATCGCTTCCCAGATATTTGAAGCCTATATTCATGCAAGCAACTACAAGCTTTTGCAATACTGACAACCCTTTAGCATTGAAGGCCCTGCGCAAAACGCTGCCAATAGAATAAGATTTCTTCCATGCTATGTCATGAAGCTCCTGCAGGCGCTGAGGATGCATATTTTTTGGCTGAAATACAACGCGTGCGTGGTTATATTGGCTCCAGTCTGAGGTTAATAATCGATCTTGTGATTGCATTTCATGGTACAGCGGCGAGCCAGGCGTTGGTGTCAGCAAATAATAAAGAGGAAGATCAATGCCCAGATCCCGTACAATCAGTGGCAGATCGGCTATAGACTGCTCTGTATCGCTATCGAAGCCAAGCACAAAAGTGCCGTTTATTGTGATTTTGTGTTTATGGATGTTATCGATGGCTTCCTTATACTTGCCGGGTATATTAGTTGCTTTGCCTACTCCTTTTAATGAGTCTTGGCTAAGGGACTCAAACCCTATTAGCAAGCCAATGCAGCCTGCTTCATGGGCCAAACGCAGCAATTCATCATCATTGCCGATATCAACTGTTGCTGTAGCCCCCCATTTTATGCCTAAAGGCTTAATAGCCTTCATCAAATCTATCGCATACTTCCTGTCAGCAAAGAAGTTGGGATCAAAGAAGACCACAGATTTGTGCTTCATTGACTTAAGCTCATTTACTACTTCGCTTGGCTCCCGCTTAATGTAAGCTGACATCCTCGAGATTGCACAGAATTTGCATCTATTTGGACAGCCATTGCTTGCGATAATCGTTCCTATCGGGCAGTAGTGCTTAGAGTCTGTAACTGAGCGGTCTGCAGCAAAGCCAGCAGACAAGTCAAATGCATCTTCATATACTTGCCTTAAAGGATTGCCAGCTTCGATATCGCGCAACAGCTCCGGCCAGGCCGTATTGCCGGAGCCTGTAACTATTGCATCAGCATGCAATAATGCTTCGCTTTGCATAAAAGTGGCATGATAGCCTCCAAGCACTATAAAAGATCCGGCATTGCGGTACATATTGGCAAGCTCATATGCCCTGACTGATTCAGAAGCTATTACTGTTATGCCAACTATATCGAAATGCCCTTGGGGGGGTTTTTTGTCTGTGAATTCATCAAAAACGCTTATTGTAGCTTTTAGTTCCTTAGGAACTTGCTCAGCAAGCACCGCAAGGGTAAGGGATGGATATGTAATTAATCCCTTAAGCTTAGATCGAAAGCGAATATGCCGGTGATCCCAAGGCGATATTAGCAGTATATTTATTTACCTCACCTCTGCTATTTAATATAAAAAATTTGCCGATATATGATATATAAAGGAATATTATATACATGAAATAGCAATGTCAAGAATTTATGCCAGCAAATACAGTCTTTGAATATATCAAAATAAGCCAATTTGGATGGCGCTCGTTAGGGCTTAGCGCGAAGCGGCGAGAATCATTAGTGCCCCAGCTAAAAAAGCTAATTAAGCCCTGAAGCAGGCCAAAGGCTTGCGGGCATTAGAATGGGCTATTTGCAGGCGCTATGCCAAATAGGCTTTTAGAAAAATGCACAAGCAACACCGCTTGGTTGGCTAATGAATAAGGAGAAAACCCGCCAACACCAGAGGAAATTTGAGAGTGCATGCAGGCAGGTAAGCAAGGTTTGACAGCCAGCACATATGCTGTATTTTTTGCGGATTTGCACGTTGGCAGCAATAATCGCACATGCAGGATGGGCAGCTCGAAAAGCACGTCGATGAGAACGCATGCCTGAACACTAGTACTCGCCAGAAAGAAGAAAATCAGCAATGTGCATGGTTTGGATCCCTTCATAATTGCCACCTGCAAACGCGTCTGTCCGGAGCACATATTTTGGGTAATTGTCTTTGATCTTTAGCAGACGATCATACTCTCGCTGTTCTGTTTGTATGCTTTCTATTTGCAATGCAATCTGAATATACAGTTTTTTTTCTTGCTTAATAGCCACAAAACCAATCTCGCCTCCGAGTAACTGGCCTGTATAAACTTCATAGCCACGTCGAAGAAGCTCTATATATACGACATTCTCAAGCATTGCTGCAACGCTTTCTGATGTATATCCCAGCATGCTGTATCGCAATGCGGTATCGCTGATATAAAACTTCTCTTGTGTTTTAAGGATTTCCTTGCCTTGAATATCGTACCTGCAGCAACGATGGAGGATAAAGGCGCGCTCCAGATTTTTCAGATAGCTATAAACAGTTTCATTGTCAATCGAACGGTTTTCTGACTTTAGGTACTTTGATATAGATGTGGCAGAGAAAGTTCTTCCAATGTTGTCGAAGGCAAATCGCACGATCCTCTCAAGCTGATCAACCTTGCGTATCTGATTGCGCTTGACAATGTCTGTATAAACAGTCGAATTGTAAATATCTTTTACAACAGTATAAGCTTCATCCTGCGTAAATTCACGCAAGTGAATTGCCGGAAAGCCGCCAAAGCGCATATAGCGTGCAAATTCTTCATTCCGCGTTAATGAAGGATTGGAGTCTCCTGTATTTATAAAATAGTGCTTTCGAAATTCGAGATATTCAATAAAAGACAGAGGGTAAATGCGGAATTGAATATAGCGGCCTGTTAGATATGTGGAGATTTCGGATGACATCATACGCGAGTTAGAGCCAGTAACATAAATATCGACATCAAAATCAACAACAAAAGAGTTCAGAGCCTTTTCCCAATCTTCAACTTCCTGTATCTCGTCAAAAAATAAATATGCTTTCTCACTGCTTGGCAGCCTTCTTTTGATTTCACTATAGAGTGCAGCAGCTGTCTTAATTTCTTCATACTGAATAGATTCAAAATTATACTCAATTATTCTATCCCCTGCCACACCTTTATTTAGTAATTCTTCAACCACCATTTTTAGTATCGTTGACTTTCCGCAGCGCCGCACTCCGGCGAGAATTTTTATGAATGGGGTATCAATGAATGGCCTGATTTTCTCCAGATATTCTGTGCGAACTATCATCTGATCACCTGCCTCACCTTCCCAAATTCGCTGATACATTAGCACAGAGTCGACATATTCAACTTCCATTTCCCTCGCAATGAGTTTTTCGAGATCGACTTCAAATGGCCTTGTTGGAATACCACAAGCCTTCAGCTTGGGAAATCAAGTGCATTTTGAGCGGCAAACGCGGCCAGCAAGTGATTACTGTACGCATCGCAGGAAGATATATAATTAAGATCATCGTATATTATAAACTAACTATTCTACAAATTTGCAGTATTTCGAAAATGTAAAGATTGCGAAGGCTATTGCTATAGCAGTGCCGCCAGCCATCCCAAGTATCTGCATAGGAGAGTCCATAGGATACATTCCTGATGCCATCATAACAAAGCGCCCTATTACATCAATAACTAACAAGGCAGTGCTTATTCTTAGAGCTTTCTTTGTGTACACTAAAAGCAATAATCCTGCGAATAGGTAACACAGGCCGAGGCTGGACCCAATTAGCGTTGTTATTGTGTTTTCTGCTGTTACTAGCCCGAAAAACTCATGCCTAATCCCTGTAACCACTTCCGCTGAGCCAAAGGCTATCAAAGCTGATGCAATAAAAAACGCTGGCTTTTCATTTTTGAATAGGTATTGTATTTTCATAAAGAACTCCACCTTCTTAATTGAAATAAAATCACCACAAGCTAGCATGGATGCCTGGTTATATGCCTCTTTCAGATGCCTCTGTTAAGAATCCTTGGCGCAAAAATGGCGCCATTCGGGCCACTTGTACAATCATTATTCTCGGGTCTGTACATAAGAAAACATGGCAAACATTCCGTAGCCTTTGCTAGAAACAGGTTTGCCAAAATGAAACGATTGGCGCAAGACATGCATACTCAAATCAACACTACCATAGCCATTAGCTATCTGCCTAAGCTGCCACCATTTTTGATGCTTGCCTCAAGCTAGCATAGAAACGATCATTGAACCCCCCTGTGTTGGCAAAAGGATTCAATGTATTCGATCGGATTTGCGTATAATGGCTTCTTTCGAGTAACAGGTTTGCTTTTGCGTATGAAAGCTTTTTAGCCTAACTTACAGCTTTGCTTGGCCAAGAGCAAGTTGTACTTCCTTTTTGAAAGCAGAGTGCCTGGGATACTTTCCCAAATACTCATGCAGCAATTCATCTGGATCTTCCCTTTCGAAAGCTTTGCTGTTGAATCTATGAATCTCGCTCACAGCGACTAATAATTGCGCAGCGGTGCAATAACTGCCTCTCTGTTGCCCGGATACAATGGTGTCAACCCTGTTCCTAACACAAGAAATACACCATTCGTACCATTCCTTCACTTGCTCGTCGCTAACAGTGCCGATTATCTTTTTAAAGCAGTTATATAGTTTATAGCTGTCTGTATAAGGGGTTTGATCCTTTATGAGTGCCTTTATTGTCAATGCTTGATCTGCAAATCCTGCAATGAAGCCAAGAAAAAAAGGGAACAAGCTGGATTCCAAACTCATTTCCCACACCGAAACCGCATGGCCTTCCTTGACTAATGCAAAGACAGAGTCAAATTGCTTGTTTAGCAGCTTTATTATGCAGTATTCACTATACCGGCTGCTAAAGCTGTTACTGGATCTAGCGTCATTATAATATGTATCAAGAAATGAAATCGCATCTTGATTCGCTTCAGTACTCCCAAGATCGTATACATGCATATAGCTGGCAAGATCCCGGTATGAGTATAGGCGCTCTAAAACTGCTTGCTTGTAAATATCTTTGTCGCCTATTTGAGTTGCCATATCTGCAAGCATGCTGGCTAATACACCTCGTTTATCAGCACCAGTTTCAGTGTTTGAAAGCCCTTCAATTGCGGTTTGCATGATTTTTTCTGTAGCCTCTCCAAACTCCGTTAGCAAGCTGCAATAATCTATGTAAGCTAATGGCTCATCACTTCCAATATTGCGCACAAAGTACTCAAAAACATCTGGGGAATTGAGCAGCAGAGCCGCCTCCTTTATATATGCAGATGCCTTTATTGGGTTTTGGCGGTATAAAACATCAAGCCACAGTTCTAGCGCTCTGTTAATATCAGGGATTGGGACGCTTCCTGCAGTAAGCAGGTCGTTAAACATAATTTCGTTTGTATAAGAGTTGCACAATAAAAAAATCTCTTCAAGATCATCCTTAAGAGTTGGCTTGTCAGCCATTAAGGCAGCATAACCTCTGAGAGCTTTTGCTTTTTTCAAATTGAAATGCAGCCAGCCTTCGTCAATTAGCGTATCAAACGTGATGCCGCCGCAGTCATTGTATTCATTATGGCTATCAAATTTCTCAATCGACTTTAACAATAGGCTGAAAGCTTCATCAGCCTCGTTGAATAAGCCTTGAGACAGCAAGAGTTCAGCAGCGGTGTAGCAGAAAGCAACCTCGTCAGCAAAACCGCTGTCGTCTTCGATATCGTAGCTGTCAGGGCCATACCACCCACCATCATCATAATAGGCTTCAATATCATAATCCTCTATTTCGTCAAACAGAGTTCTTATGCGATCCAGCAGCGAATTCGTATCAATGTTGCTCTCAGGATTATTGTTAACTGCCAGGTTTTCGTTTTCGATAACTGACAAGAAATCATCTTGGGATTCCGATGGCACCCGTGAAGCCAGTTTTATTATTATCTCCCTTAATTCTTGGCCTGATTTTGAATATAGGCAGTTTTCCACCCGCTCTAAAAAACGTTCCATATATCTCCTTAACTTAACGTATAGCATTGCTTCTAAAATGATTCAGAAAAATCAAATAACTGCAAATCCTTGGCATGCCATTAGGGCATAAGGGAATCAAGTATGCACGCTTAATTTTGTCTTAATTTGGCGATAAAAGCAACATCAAAATAGGCCAATGAGGGAATATTCGACAAAGCTCTAGAGCACACGGCTGCGCCTGCTCGAGCAGGAAGGGTGGCAAATTACACATCGGTTGCATCTTCGAGGAAAGCGCCGTTGCATTGTTACAGACAAAACCGCTATTTATGACAGTCGTGATACTGCAAGCAGCGTCAATATATGCAGATTTAACAAGAGGCATTAGAGGCAGCAAAGCCAGCTTTCGCAATGTTGCTATTGTTTTGCAAGGATTTTGCTTAGAGCAGTATCTAAGCAATCTTTGAATGCTGTCGAGTTGTCAAACATCGGGTAGTGGCCAGTATTAACGATAGTAAACATTTCAGACGAGGGTGTATTCAAACCAATATTATACTCTCTCACCAGTTTCGTAGCGCAAATAAAGTCATTTTTGCCTGAAATAAAACAAACAGGCACTTCAAATCCATCAGGTGGCGAAAAGCTCTCAAGCGCTGCATTAAGCGGTTTGAAAAAACCTATATACCAATTCATGTTAGACATAAGCTTTAGATTCCAGCGCAAATCGTTCCATCCGAAATCAGGGGACATAAGAGCGGCTAAAGACGGATTTTTATCGTTTGGCGATAAATACTTTGAAGCCAGCTGCCTGAATTTGCCGAATGCTTTAATATCAAAATCATCAGAGCTAAACCCTGCCTTTTCATATATACTGTAATATGCCTCAATATCTCTGGCATCTCTCTCTTTTCCGGAAGAGCGAGCCATTTCTGCTGCGGCTTCCGCTGCCAGCTGGTCAGAAAGCCTGCCGTCTATAAACTGGCCAATGCCTACAAATCCGGCGATCTTATCGGGATGCTCTGCCGCATATGCACTGCCGAGCGCGCTTCCCCAGCTGTGGCCAACAATTATTATTGGCTGCATAAAGCGATCAGAGGCATAATCAACAAGGCTGTCCAGATCATCGAGCATTTGCAGCCACGAAAGCGGAGCCTGCTTGTTTTTATAATATGTCCTGCCGCAGCCGCGCTGGTCCCATCGCACAAACGTATAGCTATCCTCCATTTTTCTTTGAAACGATGTTGTCAAAAAGGTGTCAGGGTTGCCTGGCCCGCCATGCAGCCATATAACAACAGGGTTTTGGGCGCTCTTGCCCCGAACATTTATGTATTGCTCTATGCCGCCCAAGCTTATGTATGCCTTTTCCTGTATTCTATTTGGAAGCCGATGCATGATGCTGCTTACGCCTCGAATCATAAATAGTGCTGCCAAAGGCGCTAATAATAATACTGCAAGCGCTATTCCAACAACTTTATATTTTCTTTTCGCTTTTGGGCTAATATTGCTATGCATAATCACTCTCCGAAAGAATATTGGATGCTCTTTCTTGCATTATATTTCAAATTGATGAAATAAACGCTATTTTTGCGTCGCAATAGCTAAAAGTATTTGTGCTAAAATGGCGGGGCTAGAAGCTTTGGGGCAGGGTTGCAATAGCAACAGAAATATGCAGTTAGGGAAATCGGAGAAAGATTCAGTTGATGCAAAGAATGTTATCACGCTAATGCTTGCGCCCTCTTTGAAGCGTGCCGAAGCAAGGAATCAATATGGCCAAAATGCAGCCTCTTGTTTAAAAAAGGAACTATGCTAATTTAAAACAATCCATCAAAAATGCCTGTCAGCGCGATTGCTGTATTTTGCATGGTTGCCAAAAAAGCGCACTAAACTCCAAAGCATTTGGGATGCCTTGGTATTAGGGCAGCACTGTTGCACTGGAGTGGCTGCAATAGATTCTGTTAACTGGCGGCATCTATGAAATTACCTGATTTTCGCTGAAGCATACTCTCCAAATTCCCGATTTAACAGGCGCATGATTTCTAGCTCGTCAATAGCGTCAGCCAAGGCATTGTGCTTTTCGCGATACATCATGTTGTCGCTAAGCATTTTATAGATGCTTTCCACGCCATATCCGCGCTTTAGCCTTCCTGTTCGATAACAGTCTGCATAGCTTGGTATCTTGGAGTTGTGCTGCCTGTAAGCCGCCAATTTCATGATATCGTACCACGCTAAATGAGAGAGCTCAGGAAGATGGCGGTAGTCGAAGGAGGCGTTATAGGCAAATATAGTCTCGATTTTATAGACTGTCAAAAAGGTTGCCAATTCCGCCATTGCCTTTTCCCGGGAGCATTCAAGATCAGGCTTGAAGCTATCTATGTACAATGCATCGGTGTACATTCCTCCAAATTCCTTGAATGGGGTTAGTATGTAGTAGCGTTTATCCAGCAACTTGAATGCATCTGTGTCGGCAATAGCAACGCCGATAGACATAACATCGTCCCACCAAGTTGTTTCTGTATCAATAACTGCAAGCATGCCCATATCAGCCCTCCTAGGCTTTGCAATAATACATTACTATTAGCTCTAAGCGGAAAGCGGACTGCTTTTATATGCTTAGGCTTTCGCTCTTCATCATCACAAGGGCAACTTGTCGAAGAGTATCTTGTACGAAAGAGTACTCCATGCCTGAGGATACGCAAAGATAGCTGACATTTACGCCGAAAGCAGACAGCGAGTTCATGCGCTGATCGGGGTAAATGCATGGTTCGGGATAGGCACACTCTTCGCAGAGTATGCAGCCCCCGCTTGAAAGCGCCAATACTTCAATTCCTGTACAGCTGTTTTCAATAAAGTCTCGAAGCCGTTGGTTATGCTCTCTTCCGCGTGTCCCATAATTCATGGTTTCGATATCTACTTCTGTTACTGACTGAAGCAATAAACCGCAGTTAAATTGGCTTGCTTTTTCTGCGCACTCTTCGAAAGTGCCGCAGCCGGGAGGGCAAACCCAGTTGCTGCCATGGCGTCGGCATTGTCTTGGATTGCAATATGTTCTTATATTCGGATCGCTATATTCACTAAGATCAAGATTTTCTATCCATAAGGCATTTGTAAACCCTAATTCCAGTGCTTTTGCTTCAAATTCATTCGATAATTCCATATGTTTCTCCGTTTCTGTGTCTGGAGCTTTGCTACCATTTTAGCATAAAGCGCGAGAATTGTCCTTCTACGGCCTGCTCCAACTTCTTTTCAACTTGCCAAAACCCAGTCATGAATGCTTGGCGCATTACCCTCAAAACCGTACGGCCTACGGCCGTGGTGCGGTTTTGCCAGTGCTATATCAATGCTAAGCAAAGCGGCTGTATAGCCTCATATCCGATGTATATGGCTGCATTCAGATTACTGGCAATAGAATCTGGCAGGGCTTCTATGCCGCTATAAAAAACAAGCTTCGCCTTCTAACTCTCTGCGGGAGATAGAATAATGGTTATAAGGCAAATCTATTGTTGCTATTTATATTAGCCAAACAGGCACTACAAGGTTTTTTCTGTCCAAATAAAGAAGGTCGTTTGCCATACATACAACTGCGCCTATACCAATTTCTATTTTATATTGATCAAGCTTATTAAATCGTTCAGGATCAGTAACAGGATTAATAACATTAAAGTGTTTTATTGCATCTATGCCAGGCGACGCTGACTTTTTTATCTCTATTGGATAGAGGGTGCCATTTTTATATATCAACAGATCAATTTCCTTTTGGTCACGGTCGCGATAATAAAAGATAGGAGGTTCCTGCCCTGCATTTGTGAAGCTCTTGTATATCTCAGAGAAAACATAGCTCTCAAAAAATGCGCCTGACGCTGCTCCGCGCTCTAAGACATCTGCGTTGTCCCACTTAAGAAGGTATGCTGCAAGGCCAGTATCTAAAAAATGCAGAATCGGCGTTTTTACTATTCTTTTTAAAGCATTATTATAATATGGCTGCACAATAGCTACAAGGCCACTCGAAACCAGTATTGAGAGCCATTTTTTAACTGTAGGGGCAGAAATGCCAACTTCATTTGCTATTTCAGAATAAATAATAGGCTTTGCTGTCCTTGCAGCAACAACCGTCATGAAGTTTAAGAAAGTCATTTCGTCAGCTACTTGGGTTAAGTCTCGTATATCGCGGCTAAGGTATGTATTGATGTAGGAGCTATAGAATCTCGAGTGTTCTGGAGGGTTCTCATTATGCAGAGCAGGCATGGAGCCTTTCCATATACGTTCATATATTTCGCCTAGATTTGCCTTCTGAACTAACTTTAGCCGAGAAATCAAGCGGTTCGGATCTGTCGAAAATGCTTCGGATGGAATACCCGCTATTTCGCTTTGGGAAAGCCCATATAAGTTCACAATGCCTACTCTGCCTGCTAAGGATTCGCTAACATTTTTCATTGCATGAAATGCTTGCGAACCAGAAATCCAAAACCCGCCATTTTCACGGCTTTTATCAACGCTCATTTTGATATACGGCAGAATTTCTGGTGCATATTGTATTTCATCAATAATCAGTGGAGGTGTATATCTTTGCATAAACAAAGCCGGATCGGCTTTCGCCATTCGGCGCGTATCAGGGTCATCAAGTGTAACATACGTACGATCTTTTTCAGCCAATTCTGTTAACAAAGTGGTCTTTCCGACTTGTCTTGCGCCAGTAACCAACATGGCTGGGAAAGTTTCAGATATATTCAAAATTGTATCTTCAATCGCTCTCTTTATATACAAACATATACTCCTTCGGCAGATCGAAATTATGAGTTTAGTATATCCCATTAATTTAGTTCAGCAAACTGAAAAATAGCAGATTGTATGCAACGCTCGCTCATTTTGAAGTACGGAGAATTTCTGGTGCATATTGTATTTCGTCAATAATCAGTGGAGGTGTATATCTTTGCATAAACAAAGCCGGATCGGCTTTCGCTATCCGGCGCGTATCAGGGTCATCTAGTGTAACATACGTACGATCCTTTTCAGCCAATTCCGTCAATAAAGTGGTCTTTCCGACTTGTCTAGCGCCAGTAACTAACATGGCTGGGAAAGTTTCAGATATATTCAAAATTGTATCTTCAATCGCTCTCTTGACATACAAACATATCTCCTTCGGCAGATCAAAAGGCAGCGTCAGTCATCTCTTATTTGATCTTGCGGTATTAGCGCATAATCGTACAATACCTCTGAATGGTTATCTAAAACAAGCTCCTGATCAAGCACGTTTGCTGTTGCTGTTTCGGATATTTCCTTGTATATTTTTGAGATTCTATAGTACTTGTCTTCTTCTCTTTTAAAGTGGTGGTTTTCTTCAACCAGCCTATATGACCAGGGAAATGCTCTCTCGCTTCTCAGTTCCGCACATAGAATCTCTCCTTCGCACCACAAAAGCAGCTGAATATCTTGATCAGTAGTATTTTTAAATCTGTAGTCAATATAGTTGTAGCTGACTGATGTGCCTGCGCTAAAAGGAACTCTCATTCCTTCATCGGGGGCTAAGGCATCAGAATGGCTATGAAATTCGAATACTTCCAGCGGGCTATGCAGGACAAGCAGGTGTATTGTATTGGCCAAATTGCATAGGCCTCCGCCAATGCCTGGCACCAAGCCATCTTTGCGCATTACACGGCCCTCTTTATAGCCTTTTTTCTTAGTGTCTTTGCCCACAGTTTTCCAAAAAGAAAACACTTCGCCTGGACGGACTATTATTCTGTTGAGCTTGCTGCAAGCCAGTTTAATATTAACAGCCTTGTTTTCCTGAAGCGTTAAATCAACGCCTTTTGCCCTTTTTATCATATTTGAGTTATGGGCAAAAACTATATTTGGCAATTCTTCTGTTCCTATAGTTGCTGCAATTTTCTCTTTGCTTAGCAAATCTTTTATATGCCGCTTGAATGTTTCCTTCAGAACAGATATTGCATAGCATGCCGGGCTAATTTCGCAAAAAAGCCTGGTCCTTTTGCTCATACTTGTACAGCCTCCGTTTTAAGAATGTCGCCTATCCTGTTTTGGCAAGCTTTATTTAGCCCGTATAGCTTGAGAACGATTTTTTCTGCATTTCTCCTTATTCCAATTCTGGTTTCGCTCTCATAGCGCATATACTTGACTAGAATATTGTCTAAGCCGCTTATATTGGCGCCAAGTATATCAGTGAATATCTGATCTCCTATGTATACTGCCTGTTCCTTTTGAATGCCTATCATTTCGACGGCTTTGAGGTAATTGGCTATACCGGGCTTTTTTGCATCGCAAATATATAGAGAATCAATATTCTTTAGAAACATTTTGATCCTGCCTTCATCGTTGTTAGACAATAAAATCGTCTTTAGGCCAATGCTATGGATGGCTTTAAACAGCTCATCTATTTCTTTTGTCGAACCCTCCCCATGGTGCACTAAAGTATTGTCTATATCGAATATTACACCCCTATAGCCCAAGCAATACAATTTGCTGTAATCAATGGCAAAGACACTTTCTACATATTCATACGGGAAAAGCGCTTTAAGCATCTTTTTCTCCTCTGTAATCCTGCATATTTCTTAGGCTAGATGCTGCCTATATATTCGCATACATTGTCAATTTGATCGCTATAGGTTCCGCCAAATTGGTTTTCATAAAAAGCCCCTCCGATAGTAAATGCCCATGGGCCAATGCTTTTTACTTCATCCAGCCTGCTGTAGCTGTTTATGTTTCCGGCAAGGCAAACGGGAGCATCTACCCGCGATATAAATTCTTTATTCAGGGTCAAAGGGTTTCCTGTATATCTATACCCCAGCAAATCAATTCCGTAAACGCCTTTTTCGAGATACTGGTTGGCTTCGGCAATCATGCCTTCAACAGTGCCCTCCAGAATTGATGGCCGGTTCGAAACGCTGCCCACAAAAGGCATATACCGAAGATTATGTTTTATGCAAAAATCGTTGACAGAATCAAAGAACACCGTTCCCATAAGGATATCGCATGCACACTCCACAGCCATTTTGGCACCCAGCAAGCTCTTGCATTCTGTATAAGCTATAACCTCAAGAATGGTGCTCTTGCCGCATTCCTTCATATAGGCATATATGTCTTTCATTTGCTCCAGGGGAATGCCGGCTTCCTTAATCCCCCAATAATTGGCCTTCGTGTTTTTGCATTCGTCAAATATCTTATAGGCATTTTCAACAGTATGATCGTTGTATGTAAGCATTACGACTAATTCTGGCGGATAAAAATACACGTGCCCAACCTCCAAACTGTTTCATACAATCCATAAATATTAACGCAGAGAGCAGCAACGTAGTCAAGATCGTCCTTGCATTTTAATATGCGGCTCTAGCTTTCAGCTATTCAAACATTGCCAGCTTTCCACTTGCACAAATGCTGTGTTGGCTATCGGGCTAAATATTGCAGCTTCACAGCAAATATCAGTTTTATATCAAAGCTTGGCATTTTTTCGCTGCTGGTACAGCATTAGCCATATTATGATTATACTAGCGTTTTTATATGGAATTCTTTAGCGAATGCTTTGGCAACGATTCAGTTCCTATTATAAAACAAGACAGTTTTGCAACTGCCTGGAAATCTGAATTTTCGACAATTTGGAGGTTGTTTTTCATGCTGCTATATTTGCGCATGCTGCTTTAGCCAGGCAGGGCAGTATACTCCGAGCTGCAGGCCAGGCATATTGTCTGGCCTGCTTAGTTTTTCGGGTGATTTCGCATTGGATTAGCAAATCGCACAAAAAGCTTATTGCTGAAAAAAAAGAGAAGAAACAGCAAACCCTGTTCTTCCCTTTCAAATTCTTTTCGCTTTTGGCTGCAAATTCAAGCCCTATTTGTATGGCAGCTCTCTGTATTCGTTATAAGCTTCCTGCATCCAGCGCCTCTTGTTTTCAGGTGCAGGATCGTCCACCGGGCCGTAAACGCTTCCCCAGAACATGAAGCCTCCGCCCTTTCCATAATGCATGATTGTATCATGCACTGCTTGCCTTACTACCTCTTCCGGCGCATCCGGCCATCCGGCAGGCCCTGATGAATCCCAGCATCCGATGAGCACCAGGCTGTTGCCGTATTTTGCTTTGATTGCATCAAGATCATTGGTAACCTGTGCAGGGTTCCATGAGTCAACCCCATAATCGCGCCAATCCTCGATAGCGTCTTCGCAGCGGCCGCAATTGTGCATCATTACATGGTAGCCTCTGTCCTGCGCCAGCTTGCCTAGGCGTGCATGGTATGGCTTGACTAGATCCTGGAACATTTCATTTGAGATGAACGGGTTGTAGGCTGCTGCTGTGTCGTCGGTAATTCCGAGCACGTCGATGTACTCTCCCCAATACCCCAGCTGCTTTTCATACATGCCTACATAGAAATCGGATAGGTATTCATACAGCTCTTTTACTTCGTCCGGCTCTTCAATCATTGCTGTCAGGCCGTTTGTAAAGCCCATGAAGTTCATTAAGTGCTGGAAATACCCTACATGCGTTCCGAATGAAATAACATGCTGAGACAGATCGCCAGCAGCTTCAAGATCCTTTTTGCATTGCGCTTCCCAGTCTACATTGCTGAGATCGGGCACTTTAATGACATCGCGCCAATTGCGGATATCGTCAAGAATAAAGTTGTTGGGCTCTGGCAGTGACATGCCGCCTGTTTCAACAGTTGGCACATATGTAACGCCAAACATGTCGCGGAACTTGCCGTCCTCTACAGGAGTGCGGAAAGGAAGCACTGTTGACATGATGCCTTTGCTTGGATATGGCTTGTCAGAATTAGGATCCGGGAATAAACCATAGCGAGGGACCCACTTTGGCACTTCGCCGTCTAGAACAGCAAGATACTGTTCAGCTTCAATGTTAAGTTTTCTGTTAGCTAATGGCATTAACTATCCTCCTTAGAATTTATATATACGCTGTTTGTGTATATATTGGCAAAAAACTGGTATTTGCCTTAATTATTATATTGAATTATATCATAATGAAAGAAAAATCAACAAGCACAGAATTCGATGAAAGCCCTATTGTTTGAGGTAAGTTTTGGCGAATTCATGCTTAACAGGCACTTAACGCTAATAATCGCCCGATTTATGGGAATAAGCATGCAAACGCTGCAATAAAAAACATTTGTTGCCATTGCTCTTTTAGCTTTGCAGAATTCTATTCAGAATTTAGGCTATATAGAATTTCATCAAATTCATCGCGGGATATGCCGTATATTGAGAGCTCGAAGAATGTATTGCGGGCAGCTTGCTCCTTTTGCATTCCTTTTTTTATATATGAATTCATTTTCTTTTCGATTCTGGGCTTGTACCAGGACTCATATGGGCCTTCATTGGGAAATTGTGTGTGGCTTATAGCCCATGCTATGTCATCGCTTGAGAATCGCTTGCTCATTGCTTTGGAATAAATAGCTTTCTTGAGCGCTTCCGGCGGCACGCTTTTGGCAGCATTAATCTGGCGCTCTATAAAGCGAAGCAGGCTCTGCCTGTCTGCGCCCTGGGTTGGCTGCTGGCTTATTTCGCTGGGAATGCCCCGCTTTGAAAGCCGGCTGGAAATTTCCGACTGGCTCATGCCCTGCTCAGTCCTTGTTAGGCGAAAGAGCTCTGCATAGCCAGTGTCATCTATGTAGCGCTGCTCCTTAAGGCGCTGCAAAGTGATGCTTTTCTCCGGCTCTAAAATGCCCAGCTTTTCAAGGTATTTGGAAACCTGCGACTCTGTTCGCGCATTCTTAAGGTAAGCCAGTGATTTTGAAAGAGCGTAGCTTTGGGCGAATGGGGAATTTTCGTCAAATGCGCTCTGCGTGACTTCATCGCCAATATTAAAGCGCCCGGCTATTAATTGTGAGAAGGCTGCTGTGCTGCCTTCTTCAAATGCAAGCAGCACAACGCCCCGCTTTTCTGATTTAGCTTTAATGCGCATCATTCAACCTTGCCAAGTATTAGTTTTGGGGGATCAGCTTTATTCTCGCCGACAGATATAGCAAGCGCCAGCTTTTCTGCTGCAGCCATAAGCTTTTCCTCGCTGGAAGAGTATATTGTTGCGATTTCATCGCCTATTCCTACCGGATCGCCAATCTTTTTGCTAAAGACTATGCCGGCGCCAGGGTCAATTGATTCGCCGATAACTTGCCTTCCCGCTCCGCTGGCAAGTGAGGCAAGTCCGGTCTCTTCGCAGTTTATAGCCTCGATGTAGCCGGCTTTTGAAGACTTAAGCGGCAGCGAGAGCCTTGAAGCCGCCAACTTGCTTTCATCCTGAATATAGCTGGCATCGCCGCCTTGGGCTTCAACCATATGCTTAAAGCTGTCTAAAGCCTTGCCGGAGGCTATAGCTTCCCTTGACATTTCTTCGGCAGCCTCGTCAGTTTCAGCCATGCCGACTGATGTGAGCAGGCAGCTTGCCAGAGCGTAGACAACTTCCATGAGATCACTGGGCCCATTGCCTTTAAGGGCATATATAGACTCTTTAACTTCAAGGGCATTGCCTATATAGTAGCCTAGGGGCTGGCTCATGTCAGTTATGATGGCCTTTGCGCTTTTGCCCATTCTCTTGGCTATGCCGACCATTTCGCTCGCCAGCTCCTGTGCCCCCTGCTCTGTTTTCATAAACGCGCCGGAGCCGCATTTTACATCGAGCACAAGGGCATCAGCGCCGCAGGCGAGCTTTTTGCTCATTATAGAGGAAGCAATTAAGGAGACGTTGTCGACTGTGGCTGTTACGTCCCGAAGAGCGTATATCTTTTTGTCTGCAGGCGCAATATTGGCAGTTTGGGATGCTATAATAGCGCCGCATTTTTCGACAATGGCAAAGAAGCTGTCGCGCTCAAAGGATGTCTTAAGGCCTGGTATGCTCTCAAGCTTGTCAATAGTCCCTCCGGTGTGGCCCAGGCCCCGTCCGGACATTTTTGCCGACTTAAGGCCCAAAGATGCGATAATTGGTATCAGGATAAGGGATGTTTTGTCTCCAACCCCGCCTGTTGAATGCTTGTCAGCTTTTATGCCGGGTATTTTTGATAAATCCACGCTTTCGCCTGACTCGAGCATTGCCTTGGTTAAAAGGAATGTTTCCTCTTTGTCAAGGCCTGCAAAGTAAATCGCCATAAGCAGCGCTGATGCCTGGTAATCGGGTATATCGCCATTTGTATAGCCTTCGACAAAGTAGGATATCTCTTCTTCTGACAAAGGCTGGCTGTGCTTCTTTTTTTCGATAATATCGTATATATTCATATTGGCTATCCTTTTGCTTAGTTATAGTGCCTATAATTGCTGTTTTGAGTTTTAATGCCTGTTGGTTGCCGCTATAATTATTATTATTATAGCCAATGATGCATGAAATATCTTTTTGGCTTGACAACATTATATCATTGGGTGTGAAAAATACAGGCGAAAGAAGGGTGCAGCTTTGATTGGAATTGGCGCTTCGATGGAAGGCGAGCTTAGCGAACTGAGAAAGGCTCTAAAGCATGTAGGCGAGAAAAAAGCAGGATGCTTTGCTTTTGATATATATGAGTATGAAGCGCGGGAGGTAGCTGTTGGCGTTTGCGGAACAGGCAAAGTTTCAGCAGCCGCATTTTGCCAGGCTATGATAATTGCCCTTAGCCCAAGCCTGATAGTGAATATAGGCACTGCAGGCTCTATTTCCGGCAATGTTGTGAAAAAAGACCTTGTAGTGGCTACAGATGCAGTGCAGCATGACTATGACATTTCAGCCTTCGGGTACGAAAAGGGCGAGCTCGCAGAGCTGAGGGCTATTGGGCTTGAATGCGACAGGCGCTTTGTCGAGGTTGCCAAAAATAGCGCAGATGGCATGAGGGTGCACTTCGGCAGAGTGCTCACAGCAGACAGGGTTGTTGTTGAAGCAGCTGAAGCTGAAGCGCTTGCCAGCGCGTTTGGAGGCATTTCGGTTGATATGGAAACAGCTGCATTCGCTATGGTATGCAGGATGAATGATACCCCCTTTGCAGGCATTAGGGGCATTTCAGATGATGGCGAAGGAAACCGGCATGAGGATTTTATGCTCAATATCGGCTCTGTTGCCGAGCTTAGCGCCAAATTGCTGCTTAATGTATTGAAAGGCTATTAATTAAATGGATGCACAGTGGTTTCCCGGCCATATGGCCAAGGGAAGGCGGGCGATAGTAAACGAGCTCTCAAAAGTTGATATTGTTATTGTTGTTGGCGATGCCAGGGCTGCCAAACGATCTGTTAGCGGCGACTTCTACCAGCGGCTTGGGAAAAAGAAGCGCATATTTGCATTTAACAAAACTGATTTGGCTGACACAAGAAGCGTTAGCGGCTTTGTTGCAGGGTTTCATGAAAGCCGCCAGCCGGCATTTTTTGTTGACTGCATGAAAAATACCGGCATTAGCCAGCTCAGGGCGTACCTCAAAGAGCAGCAAAAAGATTTGCGCTTTTCCCGGGAAATTCGCTGTATGGCATGCGGCATCCCCAACGTTGGGAAATCTTCGCTAATTAATGCGATCGCCAAGCGCTCAGCAAACAAGGCGGAGAACAGGCCTGCTGTTACCAGGGCGCTCAAGTGGATCAGGGTTGAGGGCAGCTTTTACCTGCTTGACACCCCCGGCATTTTGGAGCCATCGTTCAGCAGCCCTGAAGACGCTTTTGCGCTTGCTGCTATAGGGTGCGTTAAAAACACCGGGTATGATGAAGGGGAGCTTGTGATCAAAATTATCGAATTTATGCAGCAAAGCTACCCTGATCTGTTAGCAGGCAAATATAAGCTCACAACTGTTGACAAAGAAGCAATAGAATTGTATGAAGACATCGCGCGCAGCAGAGGCTTTCTCAGAAAAGGCGGCGTTGTCGATGAGCAAAGGGCTTCACAAGCAATAATTGCCGATATGCAGAATGGAAGGATCGGAAAGATAGCTTTCGATTTCTGGGAGAATAATGGAGAATAGTGCACCAAATACAGCTAAGGAATGGGACATAGCTTTAGGAAAGCTTGGCGTTGAGCATGCAAGGCTAATATCAATGAGATCATGGGAAGCTGCATACAGGGACAAAGGCATGGCCCTGATATGCGGCGTTGACGAAGTCGGGAGAGGCTGCCTGCTCGGGCCGGTTTATGCTGCTGCTGTTATAATGCCCGAAGATAGCCTGATCTATGGCGTAAATGACTCTAAGAAGATCTCTGAAGCCAAAAGGAAAAAGCTCAATGGCATTATTTTAAGCCATGCAGCCAGTTATGGCATAGGCATCTGCGACAACTTCGAAATAGACAGGCTGAATATACTCGAGGCAACCAAGCTCGCTATGAGAAGGGCTATTGATGCCCTGAGTGCCAAGCCTGAAGCTGTTATCACCGATGCAGTGCGCTTTCAGAGCGCATTGCCTTCAACAGAGATTGTCAAAGGCGATGAAAAAAGCTATCTGGTAGCATGCGCTTCCATTATTGCCAAAGTTGCAAGAGACGCTAAGATGGCCAGCATGGCTAATGAATACCCCGAGTACGATCTGGGCAGCAACAAAGGGTATGCAACAAAGAGCCATAGGCAGGCTATAGCAAAATTCGGCCCGTGCACTGCCCATCGCTTCAGCTTTATATCTCATTTCTGGCCCGAAGCTCCGCTAATAAAAGAGGCATGCGCCTTTTTGTGGGGTGAAGGCTATGAAGTAAAAAAAGTTACCAATTCAGAAGTAATAGCGTTTAGCGGCCAAACGGAATGCATCTTTGCATATAAAGGGCTCAATTCTATAGGGCCGTATGATTTTTATATAGACAAAGGCAAGCTTCTGGCAAGAAAGTCACAGAGCGCATTTGCAATTTGAGCAGACCGTAGCATTGGTTCATGCACCTGATTGAGCTACTGGCTGCCGCTTTGTTCTGCCCTGGCCCTCTCTGCCTCTGTTTCGGCTTGCGCTTTAGCAGCTTCGTATGCTGCTTTTTGCTTATATGAAGCATTCCAGCGGTTTTGGCCAATTAAATCAAAGACTCTCATATTCGTATGGCTGGCAAATCGGGAGAGCTGATCAAGGCATGCTATGATGCCATTTCCAGAGCCTCCTGCAGACGCTGCCAGCAGCGCCCGCTTCCCTGCAAGCGCCCCTTTTGTGCCGAACTCACAGCGGCGAAGCCTGTCAATGAATGCTTTCAGGGGCTCGGAGCATTCCTGCCAATATACAGGGGTAACAAAGCAGTACACATCAGCTTCCTTTATTTTTGAGTGGGCTTCGTCAAAGCCGTCACTTCCAAATGCGCACTTGTTTTCTGAGCGGCAGGTGCCCCACCCGCCACTGCAAACATGGCACCTCTCGATAGAGTCAAGGTATACTGTCTCTGTTTCGCAGCCTCCGTCAATATAGCCCTGCTTAATTGCTGCACTAAGATCAAAGCAAAGCCCTTCCCTTTTGGGGCTGCCGGAAATAATAAGCGCTTTCATAATATCACCTCTTGTTTACAGCTAAAAATCCAGCTTTGTGCTGTTTTCATACATCCGAATAAATTCCTGGAATTTCTCATAGAGCTTGAGCGCGCCTCCAGCCTCATCAGATTCTATATTGACCACAAGCTCCGGCTCATGCAGGCTTTGCCTTACAAGTATCCAGCCATAGTCTGTTTTGGCCCTGTTGCCTTCGTAGTTGGGCTCGTCTATTTCCCAGCCTTCTATCGAAGAGGCAAACAGCTCGAAATCGTTGACGATCTGGGCGCCTATATTCCTGTTGGCAGTTTCTATGAGCCTAACCCGCTTCTCCAGCTCCTCCAGCGGGTCCTGGTAGCCCGACAAAGCGTCTGATATATATAAGCCTTGCTTTCTGAGCATTGAATAAAAGATTAGGGCCTTTACAGCAAGGTAGGCTCCGTCATCAAGAAAATTGTTCTCCTTAAAAGCGCAATGGCCTGATGTCTCAATGGCAAGCGCGCAATTGCCGCTCATTCTGTCAAGGCGCTTTGCTTCGTTGATAACATTGCTGTAGCCGCGCCTGTACCGATGGTGGTGGCCCCCCCTGGCGCGAATAAATGAAGTGAGGGAGGTTGATGTCACCGAATCAGTCACAATTATGCTGCCGGGGTTTTCAAGGAGCACAACCTCGGAAACAAGCGCTATAAGCTTGCTCTTGGCAATAGGGCTGCCATCGCTCTCAACGATCGCTGCGCGGTCAACGTCAGTGTCAAAAATAATCCCTAAATCAACATTTGCACGCTTGACTGCCTGGCAGAATGCATCCATGACATTCTGGTTATCCGGATTTGGCATATGGTTCGGGAATTCGCCATCCGGCTCAAGAAACTGGGAGCTGGAGGTGTCTGCCCCTAGCGGCGAGAGCACCTTTTCTGCAAAGAAGCCTCCGGATCCGTTGCCTGCGTCAACCATAATCTTTAGGCCCTCAAATGGCTTGAGGGAGAGGGTTGCGTGCTGAATGCCCTCTACCAGTGTCTTCGCGTATGTGTCCAGAAAGTTGGCTTTCTGCGCGGTTTTGTTTGAAGGCTTGTAGCTGATGTCACGCTGGGCAGTGTATAGCACCGCTTTTATGTCAATATCGCTCAAGCCGCCTTCCTTTGTGAAGAGCTTAAAGCCATTTCTGTCGCGCGGAAGGTGGCTTGCTGTTGCTATTGCTGCAGCGTCGCAGTCAAGCAGGTTTGGCTGCGTTGAAACGAACATTGCCGGAGTTGTGCATATATCAAAATCATATACGCTGTGCGCACCCCCTTTGTAGAGCCCCTTAATGAAGGCGGCGCTCAGCTCCTTGCCGCTTAAGCGGGGATCCCTGCCGACAGAAATAACAGCCTTGATAATGCCTTTGGCCTCTTTTAGCCATGTGGCGAAAGCTGCGCCTATCTTCTCAGCAGCTATAACATCCAGAGTAGCTGCATTGTCCGGGGAGGCTATGGCTACCCCGCGTATATCTGAACCGTTCTGAAGCTCTAATAAATCCATTTAAGCCGCGCTGGGGAATTTTTCATAGCGATTAATGCAATACCATGAAACATTGGGGAAAGCGCGCCCCTCTCTATGTATTTTCAGCTAAGCATTGTGGCAGCAACTGCTTGCTTTGTAAAATGCGGCGGGGCCTATCGCGTAAGCAATGCCTGATAGCCGCAAGCGGTTTTTTTCAGATTATGCTAAAACAGTGTTTGCAACTATAGCAAACGGCTTAATATTAATTATAGCATGATTACAGCGCCAAAAAACTGAAATAGTTAGCATAAAATGGATTATTATATGAATTTAGCGATTAATGAAGCCCATAAAGCGCTTGAGCGCGGAGATATACCAATAGGCTGCATTATTATTGCACTTAACGGCGAAATGTACTATTCGTCAAACACTGCAAAAGGGCCCTTTAGCCATGCAGAGCTAATAGCGCTGGCCAGCGCCGGCAGCAATGCAAGAGGCTCCAGCTGCTATATCACGCTCGAGCCATGCCCTATGTGCACATGGGCGTTGGTAACAGCGGGGGTTTCCAAGATAGTGTTTGGGGCATACGACTATGATTATGGTGCATGCGGCAGCGCTTACAGCCTTCTCAGCCACCCCAGGGCAAAAAAGGTTGAGTGTTACGGGGGCATCCTGGAAGACGAATGCTCAGGCCTGATAAAAGGCTACTTCAAAAGCAGGAGGAGCTGGCATGGAAACGATTTACCTTGACAATGCTGCATCTACAAAGCCGTATAGCGATATAATGCAGCAGGCTTTCGAATCATCGGTGAAAAACTTTGCGAACCCTTCTTCGCTTCACTATGCCGGCCAGAAAGCTGCAAGCGAGCTGGAAGCAGCAAGGGAGAGCATAGCCGGGCTTATCGGCTCTGAGGCTTCTGAGGCATTGTTTTCCCCCGGGGGAAGCGCATCAGTTAATGCTGCCATACTCGGCACTGCTTTGCGCTACCAGCCGGGTGAGGCCCATTTTATAACCTCAGCGATAGAGCATTCAAGCGTGCTTGAGTGCTTTGGGGCTCTTGAGGGCCGGGGCTACGAAGTCGACTATTTAATGCCTGATGAAAGAGGGGTTGTTTCAGCCGCTGCCTTTGAGGCCGCTGTAAGGGAGAATACAAAGCTTGTCTCAGTAATGGCGGCAAACAATGAGACCGGCGCAATACAGCCGATTTATGAGATAGCGAAAATAGGCCGGCAGGCAGGAATTATTGTGCATACTGACTTTATAGCCGCCTTTGGCCATATGCCGATTAGCCTGGAGGATATAGATATGCTCTCAATATGCCCCCACAAGCTGTATGGGCCAAAAGGCATCGGGCTGCTTTATGCAAAGAAAGGCACCCGGCTATACAGCCTGATTCATGGGGGCAGCCAGGAGCAAGGGGTATTCGCAGGCACACAGCCTGTTTTCCTTGCCAAGGCATTTGCCCTCTCAAGCGAGCGCGCAACAAAGCAAGCGCTCGAACTGAACACGCAAGTGAGAGCAGTTCGGGAATTTTTTGAAAACAGCGTGCTGGAAGGCTCCGAAAGATGCTTCTTGAACTCAGCTGATGCAGACAGGCTGCCCGGGATTTCGAGCATTTCGTTTGAAGGAATCCCGGCAGACAGGCTGCTTGCTGCGCTGGATGCAGATGGCCTTACCGCTTCTGCAGGCGCTGCGTGCAAAGCAGGCGGCCTTGAGCCATCGCATGTTATTGAAGCAATGAGGCCGGGCTATGGCAGCAGCACTATCCGCTTTAGCTTCGGGCGCTGCAACACGATGGGCGAGGCCGGCAAGGCAGCCGGCATTGTTATTAAGGCTGTTAAGAGAGCCAGGCAGCAGTTTTCGCTTTAAAGGCAAGTAGGCAAGCAAAAACCCTCCTTTGGCACGGAGGGTTTTGCTTGTGCGTAATAATGATTATTGCTTCGGCTTTGTTACCTATGAGTCCGCATCCGCTTTGGTATATAAAGCGCAAGCGCGCTGGTTGCGCTAAAGGCTGCGAAAGGCGCCCATGTGTATAGCACCGCTGAGCTGCTTGCCGGCCCAAACTCTGAGAACACGCTTAGATCCATAGGCATGAATGCTATAGCTGCTGCTGTAAGCGCAAACGAAACAACCATTTGCACTATTCGCGCTTTGATGAACGGCCATATTTCAAGGTCAGTCTCTGTGATATATGACAAGCTTTGAAAGAGGATGCTCAAGCCTCCCCATGCAAGCGCAGCTGAAGCAAGGCCGGCTGAGAGCATAAGATTGTCCTGCCTTAAAATGCCCAGCTTTTCACTGCCTGCTGTTATCTCAATAAAGGAGCCTATAATGGCGGCCAAGAAGGAGTCCTGGGAGTCGCCGGCAAAGCCGGTTACGAGATCAATTATTACCTGAAAGAATACTATAAAGCCTCCAATGTTAAGGATGCTGACCACAGAATCCTTCACTGCGCCGGCGAAAGCTTTGGGAAAGCCCATTGGGGAAATTGATAGCGGCACTCTTTCAGCCGGCTGGCTGCCATCCCTGTGGCCTGAGAGAATGAATGCTGTAATGAAGCATGATATGTGCCCTACTGCAAAAAGCAGGAACCCAAGGCTTCGCGAATAGTAAAATGCCACTCCGACAGTAGATATAGTAAACACAGGCCCGAAATTTCCGCATAGCGCGAACAGCTGGTAAGCCTCTTTGCGGCTTATCCTTCTCTCGCTGTAAAAATCGCTTATTATTTTTGCTGCCAGAGGGTTGCCTGAGAAAAGCGATGCCAGGTATGCAAAGGAGCCTTCTCCTGACACTCCAAACACTTTGCTCATGAAAGGCTCCATTACAAGGCTTATCTGTGTAGCCAAGCCGGATTTTTGCATATATTCTGTAAGCACAAAAAATGGGAATACCGAAGGCATTACCCTTCTAAACCAGGCATCAACGCCATTGAGCGCAGACTCCCTTGCAGAGATTGGATCTGCAATAAGGTAGAAAATAAGGGAAAATATGAGCGCTATGCTGCTGTATGTGTAAAACTTGCTTCGTTCTTTCATAATTTTTTATGCGCCGATGCCTCACAAGCTTCATAGGCCATTTAAGCGCCTCTCCTTGCTTATAGAATAAAGCTGAGTATTATAACTGTTATTAAGCCTGGAACGCCTAGAAACCCAACAAATACTGCATTGAAAATATTGACTGGAATGCTGTATCCGATAAAGCTGAGCAGCCAATTCAGCCCGAAAAGGGCAAAACCTCCAATCAGAGAGCTGAAGAACAGCTTGCTAATAAGCTTCATTGGCACTTTAAAAAGCCTAAAAAGCAACAGCCCTAACAGTAACATAGCTATAAGAGCAGCGAAGTAAGCTGCTACTGATGCGAAATCAATGCCAACCATTTAATGCACCCCTCAATAACACTAGTAGAATATATTCATTGCCGGCAAGTTTTAGACCGCACTTAGAGCCAAGCTTCGGCTAAGTGATTTCTAACAAATATCTAAAACCGCCAAAAGAACAATATAGCTGTCCACAATTTGGAATTTATATTTTAAAAACAGCGTTTTTAAAGCTTTCCCAGCATGCGTAAAATATAGTGGAATTGTCACATATTAGATATTTACTAATAATAATCCAGTAAAGGAATTATAGTGCTTAAATGGCCTTTCCTACACATTCATGAAAGGTTATAATTTCCTTATATTGTTATTTGGAGGGTTATATGGGAAGAAAAGCGGCAATTCTATTAGCTGCAGCTCTGGTATTATCTACATATATTCCTGTTTTCGCTGATACTGACACTATGCCCTATATTACCTCACAGCCTCAGGGAGCAGAAAGAAAAACCGGAACAGGCTACAGCCTGAGCGTAGAGGCAAGCACTCTTACAGGTGACAGCCTTGAATATGAATGGCTGGTATCTGAGACAGAAGATGCATCCGGCCTTCACTCAGCCGGCTGGCATGAAGACGCTGGCGCTGCATGGCCTGCTGATGATATTGAAGGCACCAGGTATTATGCTGTCATAGTTACCAATACACGCACGGGAGAGTCAATAACAAGCAGCGTAGCCAAAGTGACTTTCAAAGCAGAGCTTGGCGAAGGGGAGGGCGAAGGCGAAGGCCAGGGTGAAGGAGAGGGCCAGGGTGAAGGCGAAGGAGAGGGCGAAGGCGAAGAGCCAAAGCCAGATCCTAACCCCGTACCGTCTGTATCCTACAGCCGCCAAGTCGTAGATATCGTTGAAGGCGAAAGCTTCACTATTGAAGCGTCCCTGCTAAACTCTACTTCGATGTCAGGCAAAATTCTTAGCTACCAATGGTACTCGGGATCGCAATCAAGCCCAAACATCCTTGTCGGCGAAACATCAAAGAGGCTCTCAAGGACTACGAGCAAGGAAGGCACTACTTATTACTTCATTGAAGCTTCATATATAGGCACCGAAGGCCAGCTGGTTACAAACCTTTCTACCAGCACATCCCGCGTTAGAGTCACTGTTGCAAAGGCTGCTCCCAAAGCCCCGGTTATTACAGCGCAGCCAGTGAGCATAACTGTTAAGCAAGGCGACAGCGTTCAGCTTTCAGTTGAGGCAACTTCGCCGGATGGCGGAACCATCCAATGCCAATGGTACTCATCAAGAGACAATGCTTTTACAGGCTCCGAATATGGAGTTGACTCATCTGCATTCTGCAAGCCTGAAACCAGCCTTGCAGGATCTATGTATTACTATTGCGAAGTAATGAACGTTCATTCAGAAAACGAATATTCAGCTGCTAAAAGCAAAATTGCCAAAGTCACTGTTGTTCAAAACATGGATGTGCAGTACCCCGCAGATATCGCAGGCTTGACTGATCCTATTAAGCTCAATGAGACATACCCTCTGAGCCTTGTGTATACATTGGAAGACAGCCTTGCTTCGTGGTCTGTGGACAATACGGAGTTTGCTACAATCGATGCGCTGGGCAATTTTAAGACAATTGCTCCGGGCAAGGTGACAATCACAGCAACGCTGAATGATGGCCAGACTATTACAAAGGCAGTTTCCATACAAAACCCGAATGAAACCTGGCAAAAGCCATGGATGTGGGCAATACCTATAACCACTAGCGCTATTGGTATAAGCTTTGTAATCTATATGTACATAAAGAGCAACAGGGAATTCCAGCCTGAGCCGGCGATTTAGCCTTTGGGAAATAATGAAAATTGGCAAGCGGCTCGCCTATTTTGATCAAGCAATATCTATTTGCTATACTATAGATGGTCTATCTATACTAATCAGAGAGGTAGGTGAAGCAAACCTGGATGCTGTTCATTCAGGAATCGAAATGATAGTAACAATAATGCCTGGCCCCTGCAAGCTTATAACAAAAGTCACTGCAACAGATGATGGCGATGGGGGCATTGCCATAGAGATTGACACTCAATGCAATTACTATAAAGAAATGAGTGGCGAAATCAACACTGTTGATGCATATGAAGAGATTTTTACGAGCCTTGGAGAAAACTCAGTAACTGAAACATGCCGCAAGTACTGCAAGCATGCAACATGCCTGGTGCCTACCGGCATACTCAAGGCAATTGAAGCAGAAGCAAAGCTTGCCTTGCCAACCGATGCAAGCATTGTCTTTGAACAAGGCAGCTAGGCTTGCCGATAACAGCGCTTAAGCTTTTTAGCATAAGCGTTTTTATATTGCGCAAAATCGATTGAAAATTCGAATATTGAGCTTTTATGCTATACTGGAAATGAAAAGGCATTTCGATATTAATATGGTAGAAAGCGAGATATATGGATACTGAAAAAAGCAAAGAGCAAAAGGCATCAATGCTCACACTGGATGAGCCGATTTATGTAATTGGGAAATCTGTAAGAGTGGATTCTGAAAAAGCAGGCTACAAAAACGACATAGCTGATATGATCAACAGCTACTTTTCAGATGATGTGCCCTCAAGCATACCCGGGCGCATTTCGCCGATAATGCGCTTTGGCATTTTGGCAAATTATGACCCGATAACAAAAGAGTTCGACTATTTGATGGGAGACAAAGCAGCAGCGATTACGCCTGAAGAAATGCCGCCAGGCCTAAACGGCTATGAAATACCAACCGGAGTATACGCAACTATCGTCTTTAGCGGCATTGATGTGCAAACAATAACGACAACTGAGCTTGATTCAGGCTATAAAAACTTGGATAAATATATCAATAGCCTTGAGGGATGGGAGTATTCTGACAAAGGCGAAATGTTTGAAGTTTACAGAGATGACAAGTTTAGCGTGCAGGAGTGGCCCGAGATGGAAATATGGGCGCTTCTGAAGAAAGCTGCCGGCTCTGCCGGCTAAAAGCTAGCGGCTCAGCAGAGCTTCTACTCCGCTTTCGTGGGAGAGTATATCTCCCACGCCATAGCCATGTTGCTCATACCTTCCATGAAAGTCGCTGCCCCCTGTCATAAACAGGCTGTAGCGCTTAGCCAGCGAGGCTATCTTTAGCTTATCCAGATCGCTGTGGGATTGGTGGTTAAGCTCAATCCCGTCAAGGCCTGCCCTCGCGAGTTCGCGGACAAGCCAAAAGCTCTGTTGCTGGCCTGCGTGGGCAAGCACTGCAAGGCCTCCTGAGGCCTTGATTGCATTAATGGCTGTAAAGCAGTCACAGTATTCTATGTCAAAGTCGCAAGGGCCTGCGTTCTTGAAGATTGCTTTATAGTCATCGCCAAAGTAGCTGTCAGCTTGCCCTGTAGACACGAGCCAGTCCATAATATGCTGCTTATAAAGGTATTTTCCCTCTGCCCTTGAAAGCTTGCCGATATCAATGCTGTAGCCAAGCTCAATAAGAATGCCGGCTTGGCGCATAGAGTTTTCGTTTCTGGCGATAAGGTATGGCAGGCATACCTCAGCTGCGATCTCAGGGTTTGGCATGTTGTAGCCAAGGATGTGGGTGCGCGTTGATGTTTCAGGGTGGACTGCGCAGATCTCAATGCCTTTTAAAACCCGGACCGCTGCTCTCTCAGGCACTTTGCCAAAGTGGCTGACAGTGTCATGGTCTGTGATGGCTACGGCATCGATGCCTTTGGCGATTGCTGCGTTGATGATTTCTTCAATGCTGCTGTCACCGTCTGAGAATGTTGTATGTGTGTGCAAATCTGCTTTTACTGCTGTATCCATATCCTGCATGCATGCTTTGTATATTTTTTTGGGCTTTGCTGCCTTTGCCGGCAAGGGCAATTGCCACGCTTACATTTCAATGCCCGATTCGTATCATTTTAGCATGCCGGCGCTACATAAAGGCTATGGATTTCAGAATCGCTGCTGCATTAGGGCTCTCAGCATTTATATTGCTCAGCAAGACTATTACAAGAGAGCCATCATGGCTGCCACGGTATAATGTTATTTCATCTGAATAAATGCTTTGCATTGCAATGCCGCTTATTTCAGCGCCAGGCCCGAGCTGAGCGCTGTATGCCTCCATCAGGCTTTCCAAATCTGAAGCAGGATCATCAAAGCCGCCTGTAAATTCTGCATACTCTACTGAAATGAATGCATCGCCATCGCTTGGATCAGATATCCTGACTATATTAAACCCTTCATCAGAGTGCTCTGAAGCAACCCAGCCTTCAGGAACATCAAGCTGGCAGTGCTTAAATATCTGTGTCTGCATGGCATCTGCCTTGTCTGCATTTTCATTGTTTTTTGTTGTGCATGCCGGCAATGCTGCTAAAAAAACAGCAGCCAGCACAATCCATAGTTTCCTCATGTGGCCCTCTTTTCTTCACACTTATGATATGAATAGATTATAATAAAAATATGCGGAAGTTTGGAGAATTCTACACCAAGCCCGAGGCCTGCTTAGAAAATAATTTCGCAATGTGGCAGCAAAAAAGCTGCAATGCTTTGCTTGAACATAGCAGTAAATCGAACAATCTACTATAATGTAAGCAATGAAACGGTTTATGAGGATATTATTATATGGGCAAAGAAGAAATCTACAATAAGCTATCAAAACTGTCATGGCTTATGCACCGCCAGCACACGCATGACTATCAAAACAACGGTCCATTCGGAACCCCGCTAAGGGGCCAAGGCCGCGTGCTAGAGGCGCTTAGAAGCAATGGCGAGCTAAGCATCAAGGATTTGTCAGTGCATGTTGGCATAAGGCCGCAGACGCTTAATGAAACTCTGAATAAGCTAGAAAAAAAAGAATTCGTTCAAAAGAGGCAGTCGCCGGATGATGGGCGCGTGATGCTCGTATCCCTTTCTGAAAAAGGGCTGGAGGAGCAGCCGCATGAGCTGGAGATACCATCAGTGTTTGACAAGCTTCAGCCAAGTGAGGTTGAGGTATTTGAGTCATGCCTGGACAAGATAATTGATGGAATGGAAAAAGAGTATGGCGTAATACCCAGGGCACAAGGCCGCAGGGGCCCGGGCAGAAAAAAAGGCAGATAGAACTGGCTTGGCTTGTATAAGAATGGCAGAAGCCAAAGATATTCCAAATCTGGCTGAGCTGTATGGCCAGCACCTGCTGAGCAGATGCTTTGAGCCTAGCCTGCTAAGGCCAATAATCGACAGCGATAATTATGCTGTTGCAGTTGCTGCTTTGGATGGAATAATTGCCTCTAGCGCCACTTGCTACCTGGCTTATGCAGGCAGCGAGAAATTTGGCATGCTCGAAAATGTCGTTACCCACCCAAGCTACCGAAGAATGGGGCTTGCTAAAGAAGCTTCGCTGTTTGCTATGAAGCATATCGTATCCAAAGGGGCAACGCATATGCAAGTAATGCCAAACAGCATGAATGAAGGGCTGCTTGCCTTTTATAGAGGCTTAGGCTTTCATGATCGCCTTGGAGCATATCTGCGAGCCGAGCTAAGCGCAATTCCTTTTGCCTAAGATTTCAAAAGCCAATGCATTTATAGCTAGCGCAGGATGAACCCGCAAAAGCACATACCGAAAACTGCTTAGCCGGCTTGAAATGCAAACCGGCTTTAGCGCAGAATTAGTGCAGCTCCGGGTACTGGCCTGTTATAGAGTAAACAGACCATTCTGCAATGTTCACAGCATGATCGGCGATCCTTTCAAGATACTTTGCAATCATCAAGATATCAAGCGCCTCTGAGGCTATATTGGCATCAGCTATAATAATGCTTGCCAGCTTTGACTTGACATCAACAAATAGGCTGTCAACAATGTCATCATGCTTTATGACGTCATTGGCCAGCTCAACGTTTGACACTACGAAGGACTGTATGCCGTCTGTAAGCATCTTAATCGACTCTATTGCCATTTCCTGAAGCTTTACTGCGGATTTTGTCTTGCTGCCAATGAGGTATTTTGACAGTTCGGCAATGTCACGCGCTTGATCTCCAATCCTTTCAAGATCAGTGATCATTCGCTGTGCTGTGCTAATCTGCCTTAGATCCCCTGCTACAGGCTGCTCCCGCAGAAGAAGCCTTGTACATAGAAAATCAATTTCACGCTCTGCTATATCGATTTCTGCTTCCAGCTTTATTGCTATATCCATCATGTCATTGTCTTCGTCCATAAGGCCGCTTATGGCATTGGTTATTGCTTCTTCGCATAACTGCCCCATCGATATAAGGTCATTATGCAGCTTGTCGAGCATTTTTGTGTATGATTCGCGCATCAGCCAATCCTCCCTGCAAATTGTTGCCAGATCGTATTTTAATGGGATCTGATAGCTGTATTTTGGTGGCTATTGCTAGTATAGGCCTTTTTGAGTTTGCCGACAAGCATTCTAAAGTCATTGCTGCTTAGAAGAATAAGGCGCTATTATTGGAGATGCATATATCACAACATCGAAAAATGGTATAGTGTAGATATCTGAATACTCGGAGGTCAAAATGTACAGGAAAAAAAGGCCTGCAGCTATAGCCATGCTCATAATTGCTATTGCACTGTTTGCTCTGCTGCTTACTGTTGATTTAACAGTGTCTAGAAACGTTATCGACGCATTAAACAGCAGATATGGAAACCAAGGCTTTAAAGCAAGGAGCATGTCTTTGCCTAAGCTAAATGGCTACAGCTGCTACCGGCTTAAGGTTTCAAGCCCGCTTCTTAATGAGCGCTTTTCTGTTTCATATTACAGCAAGGGAAGCATTTATGACGATTTTATAGGAGAGCTAGCCAGAAGCCAATGGGGGATCGATTATTTAAGCCTTTACTTGAGCAGTGAAGAGAACCCTGTCTATGCAGAGACAAAAGGAACTCTTACAAGAGAAATCGCTATGTCTTCTTTGTGCAGCGAGAATTATACATTCGATCTTAACATAAGCCTGGACAGCGACGCTTTTAATGGCTATGGGGCATTGCCCACTCTAAGCGATGTCCAGCAAAGGTCAAGCGGGTATTTCGAAATCAGCTTTACCGTTGATGAGTATCCAAGCAAGGAAGAGATAATAAGCCATATAAAGGATTTAGACCGAATAATACTCGATGTTGTGCCAGAAATGGAGAGCCGATCATTTTACATAAACTATAATCTTTCTAGAACCTCTAAAGAAAAAATGTGGCTTTCTGTAAGCCATAGAACGAAAATGGTGTATGTGTATGGAGGCAGCCTTGATGGTGAAAGCTTTAGCGTCGACATCTAGAAATTAGCAAAGGTTTCTGCAGCGTAATTGAAAGGCACATGGGGCTGTTGCAGAAGTCCCTTTCTAGAAAAAAATACTAACGACGAAATGCTGGAAGGCAGAGATGAAATACTCTGCCTTCCAGCATATTTGCTATATTATAGCTGCATTCATACTGCAAGCCCGCCAATGCAGGCAATTTGATTGCAGTGTTACTAATAGAGAACAGCTCTTGTGCGCAAAAATAATTGTAGCTCTTTGGCAAATTTTGTGGCATCCTGCAATTAATAAACAAATAAGCCATAACCAAAGAGCTGCTTACAGGCTACCACAGTTTGGGCTCTTGGCAAGGCTATAGGCGGGATGAAATGCAAAATATAATTTTTGAGCCACAAACTGCCACTGTCCGCTTCGAGCGCGATGGGCATGCGATCGAAGCGGAGGCTGCCCTACCCGGCGGCGGCGCCGCTGAGATGGCGCATTGGCTTGTCAGCCAAATAGACATTAGCGAGTACGAAAATGAGTTCTCAAGCCTTGGCCGCCACCCTTTCGATCCAAGGCTCATGATTGCGATCTTCATATACGCAAATTGCATCGGCAAGCGATCAACAAGGGAAATCGAGAAAATGTGCAAAGAAGGCATTGGCGCCATATGGCTTCTCGGAGGCGCCAGCCCTCCCAGCCACAGCACTTGCTCGCGCCACCGCAGCGCCATGGCGCGATGCTGTGGCGCCGAGAGCGCTGCAGCGCAAATTGCCCAGCTGCTTGCCGAAGCGGGAGAGATCTCATTTGAAGCATTCTTTCAAGATGGAACCAAAATCGAGTCTTTTGCAGGCCGCTACACCTTTGCATGGAGAGGCTCTGTTGAAAAATGGCTTGCGAAAGCGCTCGCAAAGGCCCCCGAAGCGCTCAGCGAGGCCTGCGCCCTGCTTGGCATCCAGCAAGCAGGGGCAGAGCCTGCCACAGAGCAAGCCCCGCAGCTGCTTTCAGGGATCGCTGCACTCTTGCGCCTTGAGATGGAGGCGCTCGGGCTGGCAGAAGCCCACGGCAAAGGCTCAAGAAAGAGCGCGCAGCAAAAAGCTGCTGAGAATGCCGAGAGCCTGGCAGAAAGAATAGCCGGCTACATCCAAAAGCTTTCGACAATGGGGCCAAGCCGAAACAGCTTTTCAAAAACGGATCCAGACGCAACATTCATGAGAATGAAAGACGATCACATGAGAAACGGGCAGCTTAAGCCGGCCTACAATGTCCAGGCAGCTGTTGCTTCAGAATATATTGTTGGCGCAACAGTGCCGCAGAGCAGAAACGGCTCTGCCGAACTCATGCCCATGCTCGAAGCCCTAAAGAAGCTCGGCATGCATTTTAATAGCGCTGTGTGCGACTCGGGCTACGACAGCGAGGAAAGCCTTGCCTATCTTAAAAGCGAGGGCATCAAGGCATATATTGCTCCAAGCGACAAGCAAAAGAGGAAAAAGAGAAGCTTCAAGAAAAACATAGCCCTTCGGGAAAACATGGCCTACGACGAAGAAAGCGGCACATACACGTGCGTCGCAGGCAAAAAGCTGCCTTTCGCCTATACATACAAGAAGACAGGCAAAACCGGCTTCATAACAGAAATATCGGTATACAAAAGCGAAGGCTGCGAATATAAGGGCGAGCCGATCCAAAGGGGCAACATAAGCGAGGGCGCTGATGCAAGCCCTGATGGCAAGGCAAATGCGCCGAAGCAGCAGATATGCTCAAGGGCAGAGGCTGTTGGAATCTACTTTCATAGATTCGCAACAGCCCCTTTTTTAGGTCCATCCCCGCGTGTGCGGGGAGCATTCATCTTTTAATGACTTGTCATTGTATACTGCAGGTCCATCCCCGCGTGTGCGGGGAGCATGCATGAACATGGTCAGGCAACGGATGGTTGTGGGGTCCATCCCCGCGTGTGCGGGGAGCATTTAAAGCCTACAAACGAAATCAAGCCCACAGAGGGTCCATCCCCGCGTGTGCGGGGAGCATAAAGGAAGAGTTGGCGAACATAGCGCCAAGCAAGGTCCATCCCCGCGTGTGCGGGGAGCATAAAAACTTTCTTTTGTTGAAACGCCAGAATTAGGGTCCATCCCCGCGTGTGCGGGGAGCATAGAACAAAGTCGCCCTCGTACTGCCACAGGATGGGTCCATCCCCGCGTGTGCGGGGAGCATTGGGAACAAACCTTTTCCCCCTAGAATCATAAAGGTCCATCCCCGCGTGTGCGGGGAGCATTGTTCCCTCCGTCTATCTACTACTAGTATATCGGGTCCATCCCCGCGTGTGCGGGGAGCATTACCAGCAGGGGGATACCGTTGGCGTGTTTCAGGGTCCATCCCCGCGTGTGCGGGGAGCATTCGCAATAATATGTTCTATTTCGCGCTAGCTGCGGTCCATCCCCGCGTGTGCGGGGAGCATTGTCGATGCCGGACGAAATGCGCTCCCACATGGGGTCCATCCCCGCGTGTGCGGGGAGCATGAGCTGTTTCGACTGGATAGGCAATACCGGATGGGTCCATCCCCGCGTGTGCGGGGAGCATCCGAGGGAAAGCCTCACTATGGGCTGCACCATGGGTCCATCCCCGCGTGTGCGGGGAGCATTTACCGTGCCATCTGGTGTTTTGCAACTTGACGGGTCCATCCCCGCGTGTGCGGGGAGCATAAGCAGCAAAAGCACGCAAAGGCGAAATCGAAAGGTCCATCCCCGCGTGTGCGGGGAGCATTATAGAATGTGCTCATATCCTTAAAGCCTTCCTGGTCCATCCCCGCGTGTGCGGGGAGCATGTGCACAAACGGAATTTGGCGGGAGCGCTCGCGGGTCCATCCCCGCGTGTGCGGGGAGCATAATCCTAGCAAGCAATCCCTATTGTATACTTTGGGTCCATCCCCGCGTGTGCGGGGAGCATTTACGCACATGTGTTATAACTCCTTCATTTGAAGGTCCATCCCCGCGTGTGCGGGGAGCATAAGGGATAGGCTGTTTGGATATATAAGGGTATAGGTCCATCCCCGCGTGTGCGGGGAGCATATCCGATAATTTTACCCATTG
>Ga0082212_10000270_pt1 | contig 60598 bp, 44 predicted proteins | sample TergutNt197P3_FD_71548 | JGI IMG/M metagenome (GOLD analysis project Ga0082212, IMG submission 71548) | Neocapritermes taracua P3 segment gut microbial communities from Petit-Saut dam, French Guiana - Nt197 P3 | ecosystem: Host-associated > Arthropoda: Insects > Digestive system > Gut ... | reverse complement strand
ATTTTCGTTTCGCACGAAAGTAACGGGCGCATACGTCCATTCCTTGCGGTCGCCATCGGGAAAATCAATCCAGTACCCTATCTCGGCGACAACGTCGTTATAACCGCCGCTACAGTCGTGAATATCGTTGATGGAGCCGCGCGCCGACTGGCTGTCGTCGCCCGTACCGGTAATCTCGCTGTAGGGAACGTAAATGATGACTTCCTGGTTACGCCAGTTTTCCTGACGCGAATGTATCAACCGGTATTCGTCATACATTTTATAATAATAAGTACCGTTATCGCAACCGTCAATCACTTCTTTTGCCTTGTCGGCGCAAAGTTTGTAGTATTCGTTGCCGTAGTTCAGCGGCCATCCCGCCATGCTCATGTAAACGCTTGACAGCACCGACTGCGCCGCACCTTTGTTCGGCAATACATTCGTATTGTTCAGTGCCCAAGGCGAAACGGTATATCTTGTAGGCAACAGCGATTCAGCTGTCTTCAAATCCGATACAATCTGGTCGTAAACTTCGGCTACGGTATATACCTTGCTTTCGAGGTCCATTTCGTCGCTGTCTAATACGAGCGGCAGCGGTCCCCATACACGGACTAAATAATAGTAACAGTACGCGCGCCAGAAGTAACCAACGCCCTTGGCGGCGTCAACATCGGCCTGCGATGCACCTAATGGAATGGCCTTGTCGGCGTAGTTGATATTGTAATTCGACGCCTTAATTACTTTCCAGAGATTCGTCCAGTTACCGGTATTTGGATTCACCATGTACGCATTCTGGTCGGACACAGTCATCACGTCAAATTCGCGCATGGCCCACTTGTTGGAAGCCGAATGGGTAGCAACGTCGTCGCCTGCAAACATGGGTATGAAAGTAAGCGCATGTTTGGTTAACATGATGAGCCGCTCCTGAAGCGCATATTGCGCGGAGTACAGGTCTTCCTTCTTGGTAAATACCATTTCCGAAGTCATTTTCCCGTTGGGATATTCTGTCAGAAAGTCGCTGCATGAAGTCGTACCAAAAGTTACGATGATTGCAATAATTGCTATCTTATTTAAAAAAGTTTTCATATTCAATTTATAATTATTAAAATTAAACATATCGGTTAAAATTCAAAACGCAGCGTGAATGTAAACGTGCGGGGTATGGGGAACGCGCCGTAATCCAGACCGAAATTCTGGTCTCTTTTCTCTTCGGTATCTACGGTCGATACCGTTTCGGGATCCATACCCGTGTAACCTGTTAACACAAAAAGGTTTTCGCAGGTAAGTGCCAGGTGGATGTCGGCAAACTTAGCGGTCGCTTTAGGAAGCTGGTATCCGAGCGTTATGTTCTGCATGCGCAGGAACTGCGCCATTTCTAACCACTGGGTCGAAGCCATTTGAGTGGCCTGTCCCCATGCGCAATATTCGGCTTTGCTTTTGTCGGCCACCTTGTCCCATCTTTTGTAGTAGGATTCGCGTGTCACCATGAACGAATTGGTCGTTCCGCCGGCGCTGTAATATTTGATAATGTTCATGCGGTAATACTTGCTGGTTCCGCGCATAAAGACATTCAAGTCCCAGTTTTTATAGGTAAACTGGTTGTTCCAACCGAAAACCCACTTGGGAATAGCACTACCCAGTACCCTGCGCTCGTCGCGTTGCGGATTGATCGTTAAATTGTCGTTGTTATCGAGGTAAACCGAGTTGCCCACCTCGTTAAAACCGACAAACTCATTCAGCCAGAAAGTGGCCGACGGCAGTCCGGGTCGCGTCGTAAAGCAATACTGGTTACGACCGCCGTCGGAATCTTCAATCCTTTCTTCGCCGGCCAGGTTCTTGATGACGTTATTATTGTACGACGCCGTCAGGGTGGTCTCCCATATAAATTTTTTGCCGCGTGCAGGATAGCCGTTCAGCGTAAATTCCCATCCGTCGTTGTCAATCCGTCCCTGATTGACCCACATGTTACCGCCTCCGTATAAGGGAGCCAGCGGTTTCAGGAACAAACAGTCGTCGGTCTTCTTATAATACCAGTCGACCGTCAGGTTCAGGCGCTGTTTCAAAATGCTGAGGTCGAAACCGACGTCGTACGACGTGGTCTTTTCCCAGCGGATGTCGGGGTTTCCGAAGGTGTTCAGCCAGACCCCGTCTTTCCGCTCGCTCGTACCGTACGACCCAAGCGCCTTGGTCAGGTATACCGTCGACGCATAAGCGCCCACGCCATGGTTTCCGGTGATGCCCGCGCTCGCGCGAACTTTCAGGTTCTGAATCACATCCTTGTTCATGAAGTCCTCCTCCGAGACGTTCCATCCGATGGCCGCCGACGGGAAGTAACCCCATTTGTACTTATCCTTGAACTGCGACGGCGCGTCGGCGCGATACGTTCCCGTAAACAGGTACTTCCCCTGGTAACTGTACACGATACGTCCAAAGGCGGAAACCATTGCCGAATTTGAGTAAACGTTCCAGTGCTGCAGCGTAGAGCCCCTTTCCAATCCCCAATAATTCAAGCTCGGTTCTGCCATTACCCGGGTTCTGGCATCCAGTTCATTCGATTCGCTCTTGGCGAGCTCGAGTACAGCGGTTGCCGTGAGGCGGTGGTCGCCGAACTCTTTCAAATAAGTCAGGTTGTCGATATTACGCATGCTCCAGCTATGGCTCGTATAATCGCGCGCATCGTCGACTGCGCCGGGGTACCTACCCTCGCCATTAAATTCGCGGGTAAAGCTCTGACCGCTGCTATATAATCCCTGTATGGAAAAAGTCAGTCCGTCGACGGGCAATTTGAATCTCAGGTCGCCAAATGCGGTCGTGCTCCAGCTTTCACTATCTGACCACTTTGCGTATACAGCTCCCAACGGGTTGTCTTCAAACGGCGATATGACATCCTTTGGATAGCGCCATATCTGGCTTGCTTCGTCCCATTCCTTCGTTTTTGCAAGGGGCGAATATTGGAGCATCGACCCAAACTGGCCTAAACTGTTTCCGTTATGCGATTTGCTGGTACCTCCGCTGGCATATCCCGAAAAACTCAGCCAGGGCGTAAATTCGGTATCCAACTGCATTCTAACACTGTAACTTCTTGAACCTACGGTGATCCACTGTCCCTTGTCATCGCCGACCGTTGCGCTGACTTTGTATCTGGTTTTGTCGCTTCCGCCGGCAATGTTCAGGTAGTACGACTGGCCGAATCCCGTTCGGGTCATGATGTCGTACCAGTCGTTCCCCTTAAGGGTACCGTTGCGGTAGGCTGTCAAATCGGCGTCGCTGATGGGTACATCGCCGTCCATGTCGAGTTTGGCCGTGATCAGCTCATTCGCATCCATCATGTCGATTCGCTTGCGGAGGGTTCTCCAGTTGAAGCGCGTATCGAAACTGATCCGGGTCTTTCCCGCTTCCGCTTTTTTGGTAGTGATCAAAATAACGCCGTTAGCGCCCTGCGAACCGTAAATGGCCGTAGCCGAAGCGTCTTTCAACACCTCGATTGACTGGATGTCGTTGATATTTCCGGAAGAGCCTCCGATAACGCCATCAACCACCCACAGCGGTTCGCTGCTCTTGCTGAGCGACGAAGTACCGCGAATACGGACGGTTGCAGCCCCGTAACCACTGGTGCTGGTGATGTTCACCCCGGCGGCCTTTCCCTGCAAAATGCCCGTTGTGCCCTGCGGCAGGTTTTTGAATTTTTCGTTCGAAATGGAGACGACCGACCCCGTCAGGTCGGACTTGCGCACCGAGCCGTAACCAATTACCACGACCTCTTCGAGCGCCTGTGTCGATTCCGACAGTGTCACGTCGATGACCGTCTTGCTTCCCACCTGAATATCCTGCGGGAGGAACCCGATGTACGAAAATTCAAGTACCGTCTCCCTGCCGGGAGCCGTAATGGTATACCCGCCATTGGCGTCGGTAATGGTACCTGTGGTGGTACCTTTCACTTTTACATTCACACCCGGCAGCGGGTCGTTGGTGTCGTCGACAACCGTTCCCCGAATGGAAATGCCCTGCGCCGCCAATTGTGAATACGTGCCTGCTGCAAAGATTTGCAGCGACAAAAACATCATTAAAAATACTTTAAACTTCATAGTTCTTTTCATTTTTTTTACATTGTTTGTCTGAAATTTTTTTTAATAAACATTCTGATATCCTAATTTTTTTAAAAATTTGCCTAAAATTTGTAGATTGAGTTTACTATTTATGTTTAGAAATAACTTTCCGTATCGCCTCTTTTCCAGATACGTGATGCAAAGGTAAAAAGAAATTTTCAAATCATTTATATAAAAATGTATAAAAAATCTTAAATCCCCAAAAAGAGGCTGACTTATAGGTATTTAAAAATTCCCTGTAAATTTTCCCTGCATGTTGCTTTTCCCGCCCCGCCCCTCGTCGGGGCGGGGTCGGGAGAAGTCTTTCAATTTTCAATCTTCGTTCTGCGATTCGGCGTATTCCTTCAGGAGTTTTTCCTGCACGTCGGTGGGCACTAATTCGTACGAGGCAAACCGCATCGTAAACGAAGCGCGACCGCCCGAGATGGAACTCAGGGAGGTGGAATAGCTCGACATCTCCTTGAGCGGTACCTTGGCGATGATCTTCTCATATCCCTTTTCGCTGTTCATACCCATGATGATGGCGCGTCGTCCCTGCAGATCGCCCATCACGTCGCCCATAAAATCGCCCGGAACCAACACTTCGATGTCGTAGATCGGTTCAAGGATTTTCGGGCCGGCTTCCTTGAACGCCTTGCTGAACGCATTACGCCCGGCAAGCATGAACGATATTTCGTTGCTGTCGACCGGATGCATCTTACCATCATATACACATACGCGCACGTCGCGTGCGTACGAGCCGGTGAGCGGCCCCTGCTCCATGCGTGCCATGATCCCTTTCAGGATGGCCGGCAGGAAACGGGCGTCGATCGAACCGCCGACGATGCAACTGACAAACACAAGCCTGCCGCCCCATTCGAGCTCAATCACTTGCGTATCGCGCACGCTCATCTTGAACTCCTGGCCTCCAAATCGATAGACCGTCGGGAGAGGCATGTCGTCGGAATAGGGTTCGATGATCAGGTGTACCTCGCCAAACTGGCCGGCGCCGCCCGACTGCTTTTTATGGCGGTAGTCGGCACGCGAAATCTTCGTGATCGTTTCGCGGTAAGGAATCTTCGGCTCGATAAATTCGGTTTGCAGCTTGTCGTTGTTTTCCAACCGCCACTTCAACGTGCGCAGATGAAATTCACCCTGCCCCGAAACGATGGTCTGCTTCAGCTCTTTCGACTGTTCGATCAGCCAGGTGGGGTCTTCTTCGTGCATGCGGGTCAGCACCTCGCTCAGTTTCTCGGCATCCGATTCGTTGACCGCCTTGATTGCGCGACGGTATTTCGGTTCGGGATAGCGGATAAATTCGAACTGGTAGTCACACCCCTTCTCGTTCAATGAGTTGCCCAGCCTTACATCTTTCAGCTTGACCGTGGCGCCGATATCGCCGGCCGACAGTTCCGGTACCTCCGTGCGTGTCTGGCCGGCCACCACAAACAGTTGCGAGATACGCTCTTTCGACCCGCGGTTGACGTTCTGCATGTCGTCGCCCGACTTAACCTTACCCGAAACAACCCTGAAGTAAGATACCTGTCCGATATGCGGCTCGATGGTCGTCTTGAAGAAAAACAGGCTGGTTGGCCCTTCCGCGTCAGGGGCGACTGCTTTTCCGTCGGTGGTGACCGGTTGTGGCATCCTGTCGGTACAGGGTACGACGTTCCCAAGGAACTCCATCGTGCGGCGCACGCACATGTCGCGCTCGGCACATACGCAGAAAACCGGAAATATGCCGCGTGTTATCAAGCCGGCACTGATGCCCGTGCGCATCTCTTCCTCCGTCAGCGTGCCCTGATCAAAGAATTTCTCCAGCAACTCGTCGTCGTGCTCGGCTGCCGCCTCTATCAACGCCTGTTGCAGTTCTTCGGCTTTCGCCTGCTCGCTTGCCGGAATGTCAAGTATCTCGGGGGCGCCGCCTTCGGGCTTCCAACGGTACATCTTCATTTTAAGCACGTCGATCACCGCGTTGAACGACTGGCCGCACGTCACGGGATACTGAACCTGCACCACCTTGTTCCCGTAGTTCTCTTTCAACTGCGTCACAACGGCTTCGTAATCCGTCTTGTCGTTGTCCAAGAAATTGACGATGAAAATCACCGGTTTGTGAAACTGTTCGGTGAAACGGAATTGGTTGATCGTGCCGACTTCAACGCCGTACTGCCCGTTGATGACCATCAATGCTGCATCCGTCACGTTCAGCGCGGATACTGCGCCGCCAATAAAGTCGTCGGAACCGGGGCAGTCGATGAAATTCAACTTTTTCCCGTTCCATTCTACACTAAAAACGGTAGAAAAAACGGAGTATCCATACTCTTTTTCTACCGGAAAATAATCGCAAACCGTTGAATTGGCTTTGATCGACCCGCGACGTTTTATGATACCACCCTCGAAAAGCATCGCTTCTGCAAGGGTGGTTTTCCCAGCGCCAGAACTTCCCAGAATGGAGATGTTCTTGATCTCATTTGTCTGATAAACTTTCATTTTTTTTCAGATTTTTAAGTATTAATAAAATATTTTAATCGCATTTTTTAAAAAAACTGCGCAATGTACGAGTTTTTCGGGAGATACGGCATTGATTTGTGTATGTTAAATAACTATGTTATAAAACATACATAAAAACCTTCATCCATTTTGCGTTAAAATCATAAAAAAAGCCTAACTTCGCGGCTTATTTTAAAGTTATTTTTACATGAAAACGGAACAAATATTGTCCTCGCTGGAAGCAAAGCATCCCGGGGAGAAAGAGTACTTGCAGGCTGTAAAAGAAGTTCTGCTGAACATTGAAGGTGTGTACAACGACCATCCGGTCTTTGAAAAGGCAAAAATCATCGAACGGTTGGTTGAGCCCGATCGTATCTTTACCTTTCGCGTGCCTTGGGTCGACGACCAGGGCGAGGTGCATGTCAACATCGGCCACCGCGTGCAATTCAACAATGCCATCGGCCCCTATAAAGGCGGATTGCGCTTTCATGCGTCGGTCAATCTGTCGATCATCAAATTTCTGGGTTTCGAGCAAACGTTCAAGAATGCGCTGACGACGCTTCCGATGGGAGGCGCCAAGGGGGGGTCGGACTTCTCCATTCGCGGACGAAGCGACGCCGAAGTGATGCGTTTCTGTCAGGCGTTCATGACGGAGTTGTGGCGTAACATCGGCCCCGACACCGATGTTCCTGCGGGCGACATTGGCGTTGGCGGGCGCGAAATAGGATACCTCTACGGCATGTACAAGAAGCTTGCGCGCGAAAATACGGGGACGATCACAGGCAAGGGACTTGAATATGGCGGTTCCATCCTGCGTCCAGAAGCCACCGGATTTGGAGGTCTATATTTTGTCAACCAGATGTTGAACCAACAGGGTATCGACATCAAAGGCAAGACGGTTACGTTATCCGGTTTCGGCAACGTGGCCTGGGGGGCAGCCCTGAAAGCCACCGAATTGGGCGCCAAGGTGATTACCATTTCAGGCCCTGACGGTTACGTCTACGACCCGGAAGGCATCGCCGGCGAAAAAATTGATTTCATGCTCGAACTGCGTGCTTCGGGCGAAGATATCGTTGCGCCTTATGCTGACAAGTATCGCAACGCGGCTTTCTTCGCGGGCAAACGTCCATGGGGCGAAAAAGCCGATATTGCCTTGCCATGCGCCACGCAAAACGAACTCGACGAGACGGATGCGCAACAGTTGATTGCAAACGGCACCGCGTGCGTCGCGGAGATTTCAAATATGGGATGCACAGCCGAAGCCGTCGACCTGTTTATTCACAACAAAACGCTGTTTGCACCCGGCAAAGCCGTTAATGCGGGCGGTGTTGCCACATCGGGTCTTGAAATGACGCAAAATGCGATGCACATCTCCTGGTCGCCTGAAGAGGTCGACAACAAACTGCAACAGATCATGCACAGCATACACAACCAATGCGTTGCGTATGGCACGGAGGATGGTTACGTCAACTATGTGAAGGGCGCTAATATTGCCGGGTTCATGAAGGTGGCGAGGGCGATGGTTGCGCAGGGGGTGGTGTAATTCGTAATTCGTAATTCGTGCATACGAATTACGAATTACGAATTACGAATTACGAATTACGAATTTTATTTGGGTTTTTGTTGACGAAGTCTTTCCAGGTTGAATAGGATTTTTCGATTTTGGGTCGACAGGTATCCAAGTAGTGACAAAAAGCGGCGGCGAGGCCGTCGGTGGCGTCTAATTGTGGCAACATGTAGTCGTCGGGGATGTGCAGCATGCGTTGCAGCATGCCAGCCACCTGTTCTTTGGAGGCTTGTCCGTTGCCGGTGATCGCCATTTTGATCTTTAACGGCGCATATTCGTAAATCGGAAGTTCGCGGTGGAGTGCGGCAGCAATGGCTACGCCTTGTGCACGTCCGAGCTTCAGCATGCTCTGCACGTTCTTTCCGAAGAAAGGCGCTTCGATCGCCAGCGAATCCGGACGGTAGGAATCGATCAACTGAATGACGCGGTCGTATATTTGCTTGAGCCTGAGGTAGTGATCTTCGAATTTATCTAATTTCAGGACGCCCATCGCTTCCACGTGCGTTTTTTTTCCTTCGACCGACAAGACCCCGTATCCCATGATGATCGTTCCCGGATCTATTCCCAGTATGATTTGATTTTTGTCTGATTCGATCATTGCGGTTGTAATTTCGTGCAAAAGTATACATTTTTTTTCGATAACTGCCTGATTTAATCAAAAAATGGAACTTATTTTTGATAATTCACATTGATAATTCACATTGACTATTCACATTGATAATTCACATTGATAATTCACATTGACTATTCACATTGATAACGATGAAGAAAGTTTGTATTTATTTGGTTGTATTCGCTTTATTTGCCGGGGTCATTTGTGCCATTACGCTTAGCTTGAACCGTTCACGGACAGCCGACAACGCTGTTGTCGTAGGCGCTGACCGCATGGATATGATTTTGGAACTCACACAAGACAAGCGTATAGGGCTGGTTGTCAACCAGACGTCGGTTTTGCACGACGGCGTTCACTTGCTGGATACGTTGCTGAAAGAAAATGTTCGGGTAATCAAGGTGTTTGCTCCCGAACACGGTTTTCGCGGAACGGAAGAGGCGGGCGCTGCCGTCGTAAACAGCAGGGACAGCAGGACAGGCATTCCGATCGTTTCGCTTTACGGAAATAACAACAAACCGTCTGATGCCCAGTTAGCCGACATCGACCTGCTCATTTTCGACATTCAGGATGTCGGCACCCGTTTTTACACCTACATAAGCACGATGCACTATGCGATGGAAGCGTGTGCCGAAAGCGGAAAGGCGTTTATTGTTTTGGACCGTCCGAATCCGAACGATTTCGTTGACGGGCCTGTGCTCAAAAACGGTTTCTCGTCGTTTGTCGGCGTCGATCCGATTCCCGTTCTTCACGGACTGACCGTAGGCGAACTGGCATGCATGATCAATGGCGAAGGATGGATTGCTACCGGTGTAAACAGTTGCAACCTGCAGGTTGTGCCGATGATAAACTGGTCGCACGGCGACCCGTACAGTCTGCCTGTCAAGCCCTCCCCCAACCTGCCGAACGACGTGGCGGTCAGGCTCTATCCTTCGCTCTGCTTTTTCGAAGGGACGAGCATCAGTGTCGGACGCGGAACGACCTTCCCTTTTCAGACGCTCGGCGCGCCGAATGGGAAATACGGCACCTTTTCGTTCACGCCGCAGCCCATCCGCGGGATGGACAGCCATCCGATGCACAAAGGCATCGCCTGCTACGGTGTTGATTTGCGCGAGGAAGCATTTGAAGGTGGCTTGTCGCTTTTTTTCGTTTTGGATTTTTACAGGAGGTCGGGTTACAACGAGAAAGATTTCTTTTCGCGCTCGCGCTGGTTCGACTTGCTGGCCGGCACCGACGCCCTGCGTCGTCAGATCATCCAAGGCTGGAGCGAAGAAGAGATCAGGGCTTCGTGGCAAGACGAACTGAACGCTTATCGGAAAATGCGGGAGAAATACCTTTTTTATTAGAGTTTAGAGTTTAGAGTTTAGAGTTTAGAGTTTAGAGTTTAGAGTTTAGAGTTTAGAGTTTAGAGTTTAGAGTTTAGAGTTTAGAGTTTAGAGTTTAGAGGGATGGTCTTACGGTTTTATGGTCTTACGGTTCTATTATTTTGTTTTTTGTGTGGGGCGTGTAATAGGATAAAGCTACAGGATGCCTTAAAGGATGTGGATGTGGATGTGGATGTGGCAGGAATGGAACCTGAGCGGGTCGAGCGTCAGGGGCGCTTTGAATACGGGATTTGTGTGGATTCGCTTGATTTGCACCATTACGCCATCAAAAGTGGCGATAGTCCTTTCACGGTTTTTTCCCGGCTGGGGTTTTCAGCAAAGATGAACGATAGCTTGTGCAGGATTTCGTCGGATGTGTTAGACCCGAAAAAGCTGCAGGTCGGCATGACTTATACGACCATCACCCGTCAAGACAGCACGGCTGCCATTCGATATCTCGTTTTTGCAAAATCGAGGACTGATTTTTCGATCATCGACCTGACGGGCGACAGTATATGCGCCTACCTGTACAGTAAAACCATTCGCCTTGAACGACAATACATGGAAGGCGTCATCACCACGTCGCTCTGGAACGCCATCAAAGCCCACGGAGCCGACCCGATGCTGGCACTTAAAATTGCCGACATACTGGCCTGGCAAGTCGATTTTTTTGATGTGAAAGCAGGCGATTCTTTTCGCGTACTGTATGATGTGGCTTTCGTTGACGACACGACGGAACTGCATGTCGCGTCGGTCGAAGGACTGCAATTTGTACATCAGAGCAAGGAGTTTGTCGCGATCGCTTTCACGCAGGATAGCGCCCGCGCGTATTTCGATTCGGCAGGCAACAGCCTGCAAAGGGAGTTTTTGAAAGCGCCGCTCGACTTTACGCGTATCACCTCCCGGTTCAGCAACGCCCGCCTCCATCCCATCCTGAAGATATACCGCGCACATCATGGCGTTGATTATGCTGCGCCCGCCGGCACGCCGGTAAGGGCCATCGGCGACGGGACGGTCGTCGCAAAGGGCTATCAGGCCGAAGGGGGCGGGAATTTTATTACGATACGGCATAACTCCGTTTATTCGACGACTTACATGCACTTGCAGCGTTTCGGCAGTGACATACAACAGGGCCAACATGTACGACAGGGAACCGTCATCGGTCATGTAGGTTCCACCGGACTGTCAACCGGGCCGCACCTCGATTTTCGCGTATACAAAAACGGGCATCCCATCAATCCGTTTCATTTGGAATCGCCGCCATCCGAGCCGGTGAGGCCGGCGTTAATAGATAGTTTCATGAGCGTAAAACAGGCTGTTTGGGCCGAAATGGATAGTTTCATGTCTGGGCAAGGCATGACTTGTCCAGACCCTACCGGTCGATGAGCGGGTATTTCTTCATGGCTTCGTCGCGCGAGCAGGCGTTGAAATGCCACCACTCGGTTTGGATGGACTTGAAGCCGGCGGCTTCCATTACTTTGCGCAATAGCTTGCGGTTACGGTATTCCGACGGGGTGATGCGATGGCGTTTCAGCAGGTCGTCTTCGTTGTCCGTATAGGCCTCCGGGCCGAAAAAGTCGAAAGGCGTCCCCATCGGGAGCCATTCGCCATGTTTGTTGACAAGCGTCAAATCGACCGCCATGCCATAGTTGTGTAGTCCGCCCCCTTTTGCCGGGTCTGCAAAAAAATCATCATTTTTCGTCCGCTTCGCCCACTCCATCATCGTTCGTTGAACCTCAATCGGACGGGCGGCATCATAGATTAAGAACGAGAGTTCGGGGTCTTCTTCCTGAAGTATATCCAATGCGCGAATCAACATTTTGGCAGCGCGCGGATGCAGCCATACTTTTGTCAGCCTCGAATTGTACAGGCGTTTCCGCATAAAATTGTCGGGCGTCGCGTAGATCAGGTAACATGCAATGGCCGGTTCCCAGAAACAGACGTCGGTAAGTCCCAATTCCCGCATCCTTGCATCCCAGTTATATTCACCGGTCTGCCTGTTTTGCGCCTGCATCGCGGAGGCAATTGCAAGCAGGCAAAAACAAAATGCAAAACAAAAACGCCTCATCACCGAAAACTATAAAACTGAAAACTAAAAAGCAACATGTTCTACCTGCACGGGGCGATTCAAAAACAGAGAGGCAGCTTCCGTAAATTTGTCGGCTGCTTCGGTGGTCGCATAACGGCAAGTACCGTCTTGAGAGATGCGGCAGGCTGTTTCGGGGTGGCGCTTCAGATAGTCGGCCAGACTTTGCGCCACCAAATGACCTTGCGAGACGATTGTGACCCGTTCCGGCAGGTATTGCCGAATCTTTGCTTCGAGCAAAGGATAGTGCGTACAGCCCAACACGACTGTATCTATCTGGGGATCAAGCGCCAAGAGATGACAGACATGCTTTTTTACAAAAAAATCCGCACCATCGCCGTCATGTTCCCCGTTTTCGACCAACGGCACCCACATCGGACAAGCTTCGCCCGTCACCTTCATATCCGGGAAAAGTTTGGCGATTTCAAGCGTGTACGATTCCGATGCGATCGTACCGGTCGTCCCCAATATGCCGATATGCCGGGATTTGCTTACGTTATCGAGCGCTTCGACCGTCGGGCGTATCACGCCCAGCACGCGGCGTGAAGGATAGTCGGCAGGCAAATCGTTTTGTTGCAGCGTACGCAATGCCTTGGCCGAGGCCGTATTACAGGCTAAAACGACCAACGGACACCCCTGCGCGAACAACCACACGACCGCTTGGCGCGTAAACTGATAGACAAGGTCGAACGAGCGGGCGCCATAAGGCGTTCGGGCATTATCGCCAAGATAAATATAATCGTATTCCGGCAACCGTTTGCATATATGATCCAGGATGGTCAGGCCGCCGTAGCCCGAATCGAAAACACCGATGGGATGGCGGCACCCTTCCCTGCCCGCTCCCGTGGGAGGGGTGACTGGACTGTCATTTTCGTCTGTTCGGTTGAAAATCATGCCCCCATTCACCATGCCTGATTGTGAGAATTTACTTTAATCCCAGTTTAGTCTTCACCTTGTCGGTTGCATTGATAATGGTCTTGCCGGTGTAAAGCATGATCTGGGGATGCGGGTCAAAAATGCACGTATAACCATTTTCGTCGCCCACTTCATTGATCGCCTTCATGATTTTTTCCTGAATGGGCGCAAACAATTCTCCTTTTTTCTTTTCCATGTCCTGCTGCGCCACCTGCGATAAATTTTCCAGGCGCGACTGAAGGTCTTGAATTTCCTGGATGCGCATTTTCTGGATATTTTCGTTCAGCGAATCTTGTTGCGCCAAAAAATCGCTATATTTTCGGGTATAGTCATTTTCAAGAGATTGAAGCTCGGCTTGCCAACGCTGTTGCAATGCCATCATTTCGTTTTCCATGGCTGTAACCTCCGGCATGACCGTAAACAGTTCATTCGTATTGACAATAGCAATTTTAATTTCTTGCGCTACCATGCTCAGCGGCAGAAGCAACATTAACGACAAAATAAATCTTTTCATATTCCTTTTTTATTAAATTAGTATTTGTTTAAAAATTAATCGCGCAAAGATATGCAATTATTTTGAATATCCCAATTTCTTCAACACTTCATTGCTGATGTCAATTTTGGGAGAAGCAAAGATAACGCTCATGGCCGATGCACGGTCGACCACTAACTGGTACCCATTTTCGTCGGCGATCGCCTTCACAGCCTCGTAGACCTCATCCTGAATGGGTTTCATCAGTTGGCTGCGCTTCTTGTACAACTCGCCGTCGGCGCCGAAGTATTTACGTTTCAACTCCTGCGCCTCCTGTTCCTTCTTGATGATTTCGTCCTCTCTTTTCGACTTCATTTCCGCTGAAAGGAATACGAGTTCGCTCTGGAAATTCTTGTACATGTTCTGGGCTTCCTGTTGGATCGTCTCCACTTCGGCCTGCCATTTCTCTGAAAGCTGTTCCAACTGTTCGTTGGTCATCTCATACGCGGGAATATTCTTCAAGATATATTCCATATCGATAAGCGCAAATTTCTGCGCCGTCATGGTGGTTGCCAATGAGCAAAACAGCACCATCATAATTACTACCATTCGTTTCATATATCAAAAATTAAATGTTTAAAACTCTTGTCCTAGAATAAAGTGAAAATTGCTCTTGCCCCGTTCGGACGATCCGTACGGGCGGTCGAATCCGTAAGCCCAGTCGATACCCATCAAGCCGATCATGGGCAGGAAGATACGCACGCCAACGCCGGCCGAACGTTTCAGGTTGAAGGGTTGGAACTCGGAAATGCTGTTCCAGGCATCGCCTGCTTCTCCAAAAATGGATGCGTAGATCGTACTCGACGGTTCCAATATCAGCGGATAGCGCAATTCAAACGACAGGCGCGAGTAGGCGCGCGATGAATAGTTATACGATATCTCGCCGTTGCCATACCCTCGCAGGGCAACCGTTTCCTGGTAATAGCTATACCCGCCGGTCATCCCGTCGCCCCCGACATAAAAGGTGCCGAACGGCGATTTCTTATGTTCGTTGAAGTCGCCAATCCATCCCACCTCCACGCGCGACATGAGCACGGGCGTCCGTTTCGGACCACCTGCCTGCGGAGGAGGGATAAGCGGGATGAACACTTTGCTTTTGAATTTTATCTTGTAGTACTCTACGAACTTGTATTTTTCGGCTTCGGAAGTGATGGTCGTATAGTCTTTGCCGTCGAACAGCGAGTAGGGAAGGGTTGAGGCTGCAGAGAGCGAAAACGAGGAGCCGTAGCGCGTATAAAGCGGGTTGTCAATCGAATTGCGCGACAGGTTCAGTTCGAGGTTGATGTCATTGTATCTGCCGTTTTCGGTGATGCCGAGGTAATACGAATCCCAGTTGTTCAACATGTACATCTGGTAATTGAGCGTCGACATGAAAGTGAAATAGTCGTCCGGCCAGTTCAGTCGTTTGCCGTATCCCACCGAAAAGCCCAGTATCTGCATGTACTTGCTTTTATCGTACGCACTTTCGTAATAGTTCTGATAGCCATAACCGCCGCCATAGCCGCCATAGCCGCCGTAGCCGCCATAGCCGTACCCGCCATAACCGCCGTAGCCGCCGTAGCCGTACATGTTATTGTAATAGTTGTTATAGTAGTTATTCATGTACTGGGTCTGCTTCTGGGTGTAATAGCGTTGGTTGATGCCGGTATAACGCGAGAAATAAGCGCTGAGCGACAGGGTATTCGGGCGTTTGCCACCAAACCAGGGGTCTAAAAACGAGATGCTGTAGGCCTGGTAATAGGAAGCGTTCGTTTGTCCGTTGATATTGAACGTCTGCCCTTCGCCGGTTGGGATGATACCCTTGGTATAGGTGCTCGGTTTGAAAATATTGCTCATGGCAAAGTTCGAAAACCTCAATCCCAGTTTCCCGATGATACCCGTCTGCCCCCATCCGAGCGAAAATTCAATCTGGTCGTTTGCCTTTGAAGTAAGGTTATAGATCAGGTCGACGGTACCGTTCTCCGCATTGGGGCTATAGTCAGGGCTCATGGCCTCCGGGTCGAAATGTCCCATTTGTGCCAGTTCGCGAAACGAGCGCATCAGGTCTTCGCGGCTGAACAGGTCGCCCGGTCGGGTACGCAGTTCGCGCCGTACGATATCCTCATACAAACGGTCGTTTCCGTTGATAACCACTTTATTGATCGTAGCCTGCGGCCCTTCGAAGATACGTATTTCCAGTGATACGGAATCGCCTGCCAGGTCGAGTTCCACCGGGTCGGCCTGTGCAAACATATACCCGTTGTTCTGGTATAGGCTCAACATGGAATTATCGTCGCTCGACATGCGTTCCATCAGTTTCTTTTGATTGTACACTTCGCCGGGCTTCATGTTCAGCACTTCGGAGAGCGTGTAGGTCGAATATTTTGTATTGCCGACAAACCGGATGTCTCTCAAATAGAATTTTTGACCTTCCTCGATTGAGAAGTAAATATTCACGCGTTTCTTGTTGAAGGGTGCGATGCTGTCGGAAAGGACGGCGGCATCGCGGTAGCCAAACTCGTAATACTTGTCAATCAGGTTCTTCTTGTCCTTCTCATATTCGGTTGTCGTAAATTTCTTCGTGCTGAAAAGCTCCAGCCAGCTGCTGACGAAGCGGTCTTTCAAGTTGAAACGTTCATTGGTTTTCTTCATCGCCTTGCGGAGCTGGTTTTCCGATATCTGTTCCCTTCCCTCGAAATATATTTTCTCGATTTTTGTCTTTTCGTTCTTGTCGATGTTGATATTCACAACGACTTCGCCGTCTTTTTCGGGATCGGGCTTTTCTTCGAAGTCAATATCTACATTTTTAAATCCTTTTTCATCATAATATTTCTTTATCAATGTCTTGGCGCGGTCTACAATATGCGGAGACATTTGCGAGCCTTTCCGCAAGTTCAATTTTGTTTCCAGATCGGTACGTTCTGATTTTTTAATGCCGTTATAGTTGATTTCCGAAATACGCGGACGCGGACGAAGTTGTATTTCGAGCCACACCTTGTCATCGACCATCCGCGTTGCCAATATTTTAACATGCTCATACAAGCCCTGCTTCCAGAAACGTTTGGTAGCCTCCGTTATTTCAAGGCCGGGGACGTCTATCACGTCGCCCACTTTCAGACCGGAGAAGCCTATCACGACAAAGTCTTCGTAGTTGGTTGCGCCGGTAACCTTTATATCCTGTATCGTATATTGCTGCTGCCGTACAAAGGAATAGATAATTTCGGGTATTTCACTTTCAGGAATCGAATCCATTTCCTGAATGGTCGCCGGCACCGTATCGGCGGGGAAAAATGAGACGGACGGCACGCGCACCGTGTCGGCGTGCTGCGACATGCCCCAAAAACAAAAACTCAAAAACGTAAAAATCAACAGTACTTTTTTATCCATATATCAGGATTTGGTAATTTGTTCGCGTGTCTTCCCGTAACGTCGTTCGCGTTGTTGATAAGACACAATTGCTTCGTAAAATTCATTCTCTCTAAAATCAGGCCACAGGATGTCCGTGAAGTATAATTCCGTGTACGATAATTGCCACAACAGGAAGTTGCTGATGCGTTTTTCGCCTCCTGTCCGGATGAGCAGGTCGGGGTCGGGCAGCCGACCGGTAGTCAGGTAAGACGCGAAAGTCCGTTCATCGATCTCCGACAGGTCAATCGTCTTGTTCAAGACATCGTCGGCTATGCGTTTCACGCCTTGAACGATCTCCCATCGGGATGAATAGCTCAATGCCAGCACGAGGGTCGTTCCGGTATTGGCCGACGTCTGCCTGATACATTCCGACAGGGAGTGGCGGACATCGTCGGGCAAACGCGTCGTATCGCCGATCGTCAACAGCCGTATGTTGTTTTTCATCAGGTCGGGCGTTTCGCGGTAGATGGCAACGACCATCAGCGACATCAGCGCCTTCACCTCGTCGTCGGGGCGGTTCCAGTTTTCGGTCGAAAAAGTATAAACCGTCAGATAGGAAAGTCCGATAGCCGCCGCTGCCTCGACAACCTTGCGAACCGACACGACGCCCTCGCTGTGCCCCTCGCTGCGGTCTTTCCCGCGGCTCATGGCCCAGCGACCGTTCCCATCCATAATGATCGCCACATGTTGCGGAAGATCACCTGACAGCCCTACCCGGCCCTCCCCGTGGAGGAGGGATCGTACCGTCCATGTCGGTAGCGCCTCCCCTTGGGGGGAAGATTGTGACGCCATTTCCGGCTGTTTTATTTCTATAGTTCCCATCATTAATGGTATCTTCAATTATAAATAATTTATCATTCGTAATTCGTAATTAGTAATTAGTAATTAGTAATTAGTAATTAATACTCTATTTCTTATTACAATTACAATCGCGCAGCCCGAAGTCATACGTAACCGTGATCATCAACATCGAATACCAGTCTTTGTTCTTCAACAAACCGCTCTTTATACCGTAAGGGCTATCGAGCAGTTCGTTGCCTCCGCTCACGTCGAGCCGGTCGCTGAACAGTTTGCGAATCGACCATTCCGCTCCGATATTGACCCGGTTTTTCAATTTGTACTTCGCGCCCGTACCTAATGTTATATATGGGCTGAAAAACAGTTCTCCGTCACCCGGTGCGGCAGCCAAACCAAATCCGCCTGCGATATAGGGTGAAATTCGTTTCGTATGCAGATAACCATATTTATCGCTATACGGAAAAAAATTAAACTCCCCCTGTCCGCCCAGATCGAACACATTCCTGTCGAACGCGGCCTGCGCATTGTCAGGGAAGACATTCTCAAGCCCTTCGGTCGTGCCCGAAACACGCGCCCAGGCAAGGTTTGCTTTCAATGCAACACGAAAATTGACGTTATAGCGAAAAACGAAACCGGCTGCCGGCCCCGGCTGATAGAAGACCTTGTTCCGGTTGGCATCGCCCATATAAGATGAAGCGCCAAGCATCGCCCCTACCTCATAGAGGTATTCCGGCCCAACTGCCTGCTGTGCTTCTATCCGAAAAGCAGATAAACAGAGCCAGCCCGTCAGACTTATTCGCAGAAAAAAAGATGAACGCATCATTATTGTTTTATATCCAATCTTTCTAACGAAAAAAGTCACATAAAATTATATGGTTGCCGGCAACTATTCCTTTCCGAATCCGAGACGGTTTATTCGTCCTCGCCATATTTCATTCCAAACATTTTTATCTTTTCCTGCTTTTCCGCCGAAAAGCAGCATGTAATCATCTTTATCTGTGAAGACCGACGTATAACCGCGCGGTGCAAAATCTTCGGGCATGGGATATATCTCCTTTAGGACATACACATCTTCCGCCTCCTCATCGTCATCTTCATCTTCATCTTCCTGCAGCACAGAAACCCCATGAAGCCAAGTAACACCCTGATCTTTAGAAAAATAAACGTCCTTCAGCGCTTCGCCGTCGGCGCCTATCCCCCCGATGACAAAGAAACAGCCGTCATATCTGACAAACGCCGCTCCTTCGCGGGGCGTAAAGGTAGCATCCCGATGGGTAAGCATGGCCCATGTTCTTCCGTCCATGGTAGCCCATGCCATGTTCGACAGCTTGTTTTGCGAATCACGCCCGGCAGCAACGACAAGACGCGGATAATAACGGGTCTCATAATTCAAGTGGCTGAAGCCCGAAAGTGGAAACGTTTCGGGGACAGGCTGTCCGGTTGTAAACACAAGCTGCCTGTCGATCGTCGTGAAACGCAAAACGCCATCCACATCGACAATGCAGCACAAGACGGCGTCTCTGCCCGAAATCGTGTCGGCAGGAAGATACCCCGACAACGCTTTGACCGGCCATTCGCTTGCTACCGGCTTCCAGTCTTGTCCGTCGGCAGCACAATAGAGGTCGCCCTCCTCCGTGACCACATAAAAAGCCTGCTCGAAAACAGCAAGTTGCGAGATGACCGCACGATTCGGGAATCCCGACAGGTCGCGTTTCTCCCAATCGACGAGCGCCTTCACATCCGAAACATAGAGTTGATAAGCGCCGTTCTCGACGGAATACAAGTAATATCGATCGTCGTACAGTAGCGCCTTCATGTCCTGAAATATCTTTCCCGGAACGATTTCGGCATATTGCTCCCAGATCATCGTGTCGGGATTCACCTGATGGATACGCAATGAAGCCTCATAGCTTTTTGTCGAAATGCCGTCAATAGCCGTCACCGTTATCATCACGGGCGCTGAAAAGTCAATCGAATCGGAAATACTCTGAACGGTATCGCCCGATGCTTCGATTATCAAAACGGCGCCTATGCCATACCGCTCATTGTCAAAATCGATTTTCGCAATCATTTTTTCTTCAAAGACCGTTCCGAAAGGCAAGGAATCATAATTGAATATCTTGCCGTTCAACTGGTCGATCGTAAATTTCACATCCGTCAAGTCAACCTCGTTGCTCTCCAATGAAAATGACATGATTTGTGCATTGGCCATATTCCATTCTTCATTTTCAAATTTATCTCCTCCGAGACATGAGGATATCAAACCAAGTAAACCTCCAATGATTAGTAATCCGAAAAATTTGATTTTTCCCATTGATATTTCTTTTTTAGCGTGGACAAAAGTAAGAACAATTTTTGGTTTAGACTACATTTTTCTAAAATTTATAATAATTTAGCGGTTGCTGTATTTTTTTTTCAAACGGTGCGGTTGACAAACCATTCCATCACCGTAGGCTTTTCGACGTCGGAGACGGTTGATTTAAAAAGCTGTTTATCTGCTAATTGGATATTGTCGCCAACAGGCAACGCCGCTGCTTTCACCCCTTCTCCCAGACGAATCGGCGCCGTCTCGACCAGGATTTCATCCCAAAGATTTTTTTCAATAAAAGAGCAGTGAAGGCGCGCTCCACCCTCCACCAACAGCGAATGAAGACCATTTTCATAAAGAATCGTCGCCAAATCGTGCAGTTGAAATCCCGCTTCATCCATTTTGATATATTTAACATTTTTCTTTTCCTGAAAACCACGTGCCATCCGCGAAGCAGCATCCTGTTCGGTGACGACAAGCGTCGTTTGCCGTCCGTCGAACAGGCGGTATTCCGGCGGGACGCGCAACCGGCGGTCGATCAGCAGGCGCACAGGCGATCTCCCTGCCCAGTAGCGCACCAGCAGCGACGGGTCGTCGAGGAGCGCCGTGTTCGTCCCGACCATGATGGCCTGCACTTCCGCACGCAGCTTGTGTGCCATCATCCGGGTGACCGGTGTCGAGAACTGTGTAGGCCTCTCGGACACGTCTTTTCGGTGGCGGTCGATAAACCCGTCTTCGCTCTGCGCCCATTTCAAAATGATGTAAGGGCGGTGATGCCGGTGTGCCGTCATGAAAAACCGGTTTAACGCAGCGGCTTCGCGTTCCATGATGCCGACCGTCACGTGTACGCCCGCATCGCGCAACATCGTTATGCCGCGTCCCGCAACTTCGGGATAGGGGTCGGAACAGGCCACGACGACGCGGGGTATCTGCTTTCGGATGATCAATTCGGCGCACGGCGCTGTCTTGCCATCGTGCGAACAAGGCTCCAAGTTGACATACAGCGTGGAACGCTGCAACAATGACGGCTCCTTAACGGATGCAATGGCGTTGACTTCGGCATGTGGTTCGCCAAAACACCGGTGATACCCTTCGCCGATGATGACGCCGTCAGCTACAATCACCGCTCCCACCATCGGATTCGGGGCAACCCGCCCCCTTCCGTGAGCGGCTAATGCAATACATCGCGACATAAAAAAATGCATACCCATTTCAATTTTCTAAAAATTATTTCCTACCTTTACGGCTTCAATCCTTAAAACGAACAGAGATGAAATACGTAACAGCTTTAGTATTCAGACAACTGCATGAACTCTACTCTCGCGACGAGATTCGTTCCTTTATCCAAATGCTGCTGGAAGATGTATGCGGCCTGTCCCTCGTCGATCAAATTCTCGGCAAAGATAAACAAATTTCTGACATAGAAAGAAAACAAATAATCGAGATCGTCGAACGTCTCAAAAAGATGGAGCCCATCCAGTATGCTTTTGGCGAAACGTGGTTTTACAGTATTCGGTTGAAAGTGAACCAGTCAGTCATGATACCACGCCACGAAACAGAAACGCTTGTCTACTTAGTCGATTATTATTCACGAAAGAAATCACGCACGAAACTGAAGACATTGCGCATCCTTGACCTCTGTACCGGAAGTGGATGCATAGCCGTTGCCCTGTCCAAAAATATCCCCAACAGCCTTGTTGATGCAGTCGACAATTCCGAATCAGCCCTGGAAGTGGCAAGAGAGAATTTTAAGAGGCATCATATCGAAGCGGTTACCAAAAAGATAGATATTCTTGACACAAAAAAGGCGATGGAGGAAATAACAGGCGGTTATGACATCATTGTAAGCAATCCGCCTTATGTCCTGGAAAGCGAGAAAGCCTCCATGAGTGCCAACGTTTTAGATTACGAGCCGCACCAGGCATTGTTCGTTCCCGATAATAATCCGATCCTGTTCTATGAGGCCATTGCCGAAATTGCACTGAAAAAACTGAAACGAAACGGAAGGATTTTTGTTGAAATCAACCCGCTTTGCAGCCATTTGATACTCGACATGCTACGTGAAAAGGGATTCATCTATCCGAAGGCCATACACGACCTGTCGGGTAAAGATCGATTTATTACAGCCCGCAAAAACGGATAATTTTTTTTGCATGATGAAAAGTGAATCCGAAATGTTGAACGACTTGACCAAATACTGTTCCTGTTCGGAACGGTGCCTTTTCGATGTACGAAAAAAGATGCAAGCCGCAGACTTGTCGGCAGCTGCCGAAAAACGCATCATCGACAAGCTGCTGATGGAAAAGTTCGTCGATGAAAAACGATTTGCCCGCAGCTTCGTACACGACAAATTTCAGCTGAATCACTGGGGACGCATCAAGATTGCCTACGAGCTGAAGGCAAGGGGCATCCAGCCGGACGACTGCAACGAGGCCGTCGAAACGATTGATGAAGATGAATACATAGCCGTGCTGACGGATGTCCTCACCCATAAAAAACGTACCGTCAAGGGTCATTCGCCGCAGGATATATTCCTGAAACTATGCCGGTTTGCCGTCGCACGCGGATTCGAAACGCCCTTGGTTGTCAGTACCTTAAAAAAAATAAGCAAAGACATCGACGATGATTAACCCATTAACTGAACTGGTCAACCTGTTTTACCCCAACCTCTGCCTGTTGTGCAGGCATCCGCTGGTACAAAACGAACAGATCATCTGCCTGCATTGTCATTGCGATCTTCCCAGAACAAGTTACCATTTCAACAAAAGGAATCCGGTACATGACCTTTTTTCAGGCTATCCGCAAGTCAATGAAGCCACGAGCTTCCTGTTTTTCGAAAAAGAAGGAATAACCCAAAAACTGGTCCATCAATTAAAATATTACGGACATAAAAAATTAGCAACCCATTTAGGTCAGACAGCAGCTCGCGAACTTCAATCGGACGGGATATTTGCCTCTATCGATACGATCGTGCCGATCCCGCTTCATCCCAAAAAGGAGAAACGGCGGGGATACAACCAGTCCGAGTGTATCGCCAAGGGAATCGCTTCCGTATATGGTTGTTCCGTGGATACTAAACGACTGAAGCGAACTGCCTATACCGAATCGCAAACGCGTAAATCGGTCTACGACCGCCATGTCAACGTGGAAAATATTTTCAGGCTGTCCGAGCCTGAACAGTTTTACGGAAAACATATCCTGCTGATCGACGATGTTGTTACCACCGGTTCAACCGTATCGTCGTGCATCAACGCTTTTGCCTCCGTTCCCGACGTCATCATCAGCATCTTCGCGCTGTCGGTTGCGCGATCCTATTAATAATATTCGTTTATTAAATAAATAATCATTATTTTTGCAGCAAATTTTTAAATTATATGAATATGAAAAAGACAAATTTTATTTACAGCGTTATTTTTACGCTGTGTATCATGCTCTCAGGCATCGTTGCTTGCGCGGAGACCAAGCACAACACATTGACGGAAGATGAAATAGCGGGGGGATGGGTGCTCCTTTTCGACGGAGAGACCATGACCGGCTGGAAAGATTTCAACAAGCCCGGCTTAAACCAGCCATGGCATGTCGTGGATGGCTGCATTCAGGCCAAAGGCGACGGTAGCGATTCGGACGGGTATCTCGTAACCGAAAAGGAGTATGAGAACTTCGAACTGTCGTGGGACTGGAAACTGTCGAAAGGCGGAAACAGCGGCATGTTGTACCATGTCGTTGAAAACCCGCTATTCAAAGTACCTTATGCAACGGGACCCGAATATCAGTTGATCGACGAGCCGAATTTCCCCGAACCGTTGGAAGAATGGCAAAAGCTGGGCGTCGACTATGCGATGCACCTGCCTGACAAAAGTCTGATGAAAGTGAACCCGGCCGGAAAATGGAACAACTCGAAAATTGTTTTCGACAACGGGCATGTGGAACACTGGCTCAACGGCGTCAAGATACTTGAGTTTGAGGCATGGTCGGACGACTGGTTCAAGCGAAAGAATAGCGGCAAATGGGAGGGATATCCCGAATATGGCCTCGCCCACAAAGGGGTGATCAGCCTGCAGGACCATGGTTCGCCTGCCTCTTTCCGTAATATAAAAATCAAGGAACTACCCCGTAAAACGAAAGTAGTCAACCTGTTCAATGGCGTCGACCTGAAAGGCTGGGAAGCGTATGGGACGGAGAAATGGTATGTCGAAAACGGACTGTTGATCTGCGAAAGCGGCCCCGACAAGCAATACGGCTACCTTGCCACCCGTGAATACTATGACGATTTCGACCTCACGCTGGAGTTTAAACAGGAAGCCGACGGCAATTCAGGCGTATTCTTCCGTTCGTTTATCCCGTCGGGCGTTAAAATCAACGGCTGGCAATGCGAAGTGGCGCCGCTGGGTCATCATACCGGTGGTATCTACGAATCCTACGGACGCGGCTGGCTCATCATCCCTGCGCCTGAAAAAGAATCTGTCCTGAAAGAGGGCGAATGGAACACGATGCGCCTCCAGGTACAGGGCGACCATGTTGTTTCATGGCTGAACGGCGTGGAAATGATTCATATTCACGATGCCAAAATTGGAACCGGCAAAGGCCGTATCTGCCTGCAGATACACGATGGCGGCGGCATTCGCGTGCTTTGGCGGAACATGGTGTTGACGAAATTATGAATTACAAATTCATAATTTCTAATTACTAATTACTAATTACTAATTACTAATTACTAATTACGAATTACTAATTACTAATTACTAATTACTAATTACGAATTACGAATTACGAAATGACGACTATTTATGAAAATTCTTGCAGCTGTGACCCACAAGCCGGGTCAACTATCTTTGGAAGCGGTAGAATTGTCGGCGCCAAAAGCGTCGGAAGTGCTCGTTAGAACGGTCGCCTGTGGCGTTTGCCACACCGATGCGGCTGCGCTCCACTCGTTTATCCCCGTCACGCTGCCGATTATCCTCGGACACGAAGGCGTGGGCGTCGTCGAAGCAGTGGGTAGTGAGGTCACTACCCTGCAAAAAGGCGACCGGGTCGTCCTGTCGTTTCCGTCGTGCGGCCATTGTGATTACTGCCTTGAGGATCATCCGTATGCTTGCGACAACCTGAACACCTTGTTTTTCGACGGCGTCTACAACGACGGTACGAAACGTTTTTCGCAAAACGGAACGGATATATCTTCCTTCTTCGGGCAAGGCTCTTTTGCCGATCATGTCGTCGTTGATGCGCGCAACGCGGTCAAGGTGGCTATTGATTCGGACGATGACCTGGCCAAGTTGTGCTCGCTGGGCTGCGGCGTTCAGACGGGGGCGGGCGCCGTACTGCTCCGCATACAGCCGAAAAAAGGGTCTTCCATCGCCGTCTTCGGATGTGGAGGCGTGGGTATGAGCGCCATCATGGCCGCCGCTATCGCGGGATGCAGCACGATTATCGGTGTGGATATTGCGCCGTCGAGGCTGGAGCTGGCTAAGGAACTGGGGGCGACGCACGTGATCGACAGTCGGGAAACCGATCCGGTAGCGGAGATCAAACGAATCACGGGAGGGGGCGTTCATGCCAGTGTAGAATCATCGGGCGTACCCGATGTTACGCTACAGGCGCTCGGCTGCCTCCGGCGCGAAGGCATGGCAGTATTACTGAGCGTCACGGGGCCTGTAGAAGTAAGTATTCCGTTAGAAGCGCTCCTCATGAATCCAAGCACTACGCTCACCGGCCTGTGCGAGGGCGCCTCCAATCCGCAAACTTTTATCCCCGAGCTAGTCGGGTATTACAGGGAAGGCCGTCTGCCGGTCGACAAACTCGTTCGTTTTTACGACTTCAAAGACATCGAAAAAGCGTTCGACGATTCACACAAAGGGCTGACCATCAAACCTATCCTTCGCTTCTGAGGCTCATCTCTTTCGGATTTTTCCTACGCCTGACGAACTGACATGCTTGTGTTCAGGCTCTTCCTTATAGGTTATGGAGCCGACGCCATGCGTGCGACCATCTAAATACGCCAGCGGATAGCAGTCAATGGAGCCTACGCCGTCGACTTTCGCATAAACGGTGTCGGCAAGCAGTTGTGTTGCATCTATCTTCCCTACACCTGCCGTCTCGAGGCGCACCTTGTCGGCTTTCCCCGAAATATTGGCCGAGCCGACGCCATCGGAACGAATCGTCAGCGAATGAACATACAAACTGTCGGCATAGAAATTGCCTACGCCTTTCATCCTGACTTCCAACTCGTCGGCTGTAAATGCACGGTCGATGCGGACTTTGGCTACCGATCCCATCTGAATGGATTTCAGATCGCCCGTTCGCAGTGTGATACTCAAATTGTTCTCGCATCGCAACCGGTTGATGGCTGAAAAAACCAACCGTCCGTTTTTGAGTTCGTACCTGACCTGTTCGACCAAGTTTTCATCACCGCTAATTTCGACCGAAGGCATTGCATCTTCGGTTGGCTCGATTTGCATGTTGGCACATAAAAAACTTCCCGTCTCGACAGCGGTGACCGCCTCCTCAAAATCGATCGTTTTTTGCGTTGCAATACCGTTCCCCCGTATCTCGTTCAAATTGGCAAAACGCGTCCAGTCCCATTTGCGATGCCAGTTGTTCCCGTCAAACCGAAGTTTGAAGCCGGAAGCTAAAAACACAATCAACGCCAGTATCCAGGTGATGAGCAACACCCACTTGACCGATTGATTCATCGGCTTCCACTTGGCTGTGTAGGCAATAAAAATGTATAGTAAGGTAAAAACGGGAATACCCAGCAGGATAACACCTGTAATGATCGACAAAACCGGATGGTCGGCCACAAACAAGAAAGGAAGGGAACCCAGCAAACCGCCTCCCACGCCAAAGAAGACGGCAATCAGAACGATGATCACCACAAAAAAGGCAAACAGCAACGGCAATGCGATCAGACAGCCAAAGCCTATTAACAATACTTTCAACAGTGTGGTAAACGCCGACAGACATCCGTTCGGTTCTTTTGTCGCGCGTGGCTCGGATTGGGCTGCAACAATTTTACCTATGTTTTCGACTGTTGTAGGCTGGCCTGTCATCTGTAACCGCTGTTCCACCGTACGGGCAGCCGGAATAATGATCCAGGAAACGATGTAAGCCAAGATGACCCATCCCGGCAATGATTCGAAAATACTCCTTAACGTGTAAAAAGGAAGCGAAGAAAGAATATACGTTGAAAGCGAAGAAAGAATAAACGGCAAAAATATCATCGCAACCCGCACTACCGCCGTGTTCCAGTCGAAATAGGTAGCAATGCCCGAACAAATGCCGCCCAACAACTTATCGTCTACATTTCGGAAAAACTTCTTTTTTGTCTTCTCCGTTTCTGCAAATTGCGTTTTCTTTTCTTGTTCGCTTTCTTCATTTGTTTCAAAATCAGTCGGTTTGCCTACACGGGCAATCACCTCTTCCACATGCTCAAGCGTAATCACCTGATACCCTAAACGGGTCTTCTCGCTGAACAACTCTTCAATACGCGCTTCAAAATCGTTGATGATCTCCGTCGCTCCCTCTTCTTTCCGAAAATGAATCCGAAGATTGCTCAGGTAACTATCCAACAGCCGGTAGGCATCCTCGTCAATGGTATATACCCGCCCGTTGAGGTTTACAGTCAATGTCTTTTTCATAATTGTATGTTTTTATAGTTCTTGTAAATGTTTAATCGTTTCCTCCACTTCCGTCCAGGCCTGCTCCAGCTCGACTAGGAACTTTTTGCCTTCGGTCGTTATTTCGTAGTACTTGCGGGGAGGCCCCTGCGTCGATTCGATCCATTGATAATTCAATAAATCCATGTTTTTCAATCGGGTCAATAACGGATACAACGTACCCTCCACCACGATCAGCCGCGCTTCCTGCAACAACTGTATGACGTCGTTCGCATAAGCCCTGCGGCGATTCAAAATCAATAGAATACAATATTCCAGTATTCCTTTCCGCATCTGAGATTTCATGTTGTCTACATTCATAGCTTAATAATTTTAGTATTTGACGATGCAAAGATATATATAATAAATATTACCATGTATAACATAGTACTATATTTATGTTTATTTAACATAAATACTTTCTGTTTTAATGTATTTTAGTGTATTTTAGTGTATTTCTATAGTTCCTTGACCCTCAAATGGCGGAAAGCCACCCAGGAGCCGTGTCCGAGGAAGCCGAGCCGACCGCTTTTCACTTTCAGTTCGGGATGATTTCGTTTGTCCATGGTTTCGGTGAAGTTTTTACTGGCTACGGCGAGGTCGCCATCGAGGATCACCGTGCCGTTGAGCGTCACCTTGATATGGTTACCGTCGGCGATGATTTCCTGCACATTCCACTCGCCCAAAGGTTTCAGGTAGCCACGTTGGGCTGGAATCACGCCATAGACCGAACCGTGGTACTGATAGGGCTGCAGGTCGCGGTATACATCGGCTTCATTGTCGAGCACTTGTATCTCCATGCCGCTGTATGATGCGTCGGCCTTGAACGGTGCCCGGATAGCGATGCCGTTGTTGGCGGCAGGCGTCAGCATGAACTCGAAACGCAGCACAAAGTCGGCATAATCCTTGTCGGTATAGAGATTACCGCCATTACCGCCTTTCGACGGATCGCAAACGATCGCGCCGTCGAGCGCAACATAGTCGCGCAGATTGCCTACCCAGCCCGACATGTCGATACCGTTGAAGATCGGCACGAACCCGTCGGCTTTCTCCTCGTCAGAAACCAAATAGGGATCGGCGCGCGCTATTTCGCGAACATAAAGGTCGCGGTACTCTACCCGATCGCCATGTGCCTGCAGCTCGATCGCGTCTTTCTCGAAAATGGGTAACTGGCGATCCCAGTAGTTTTCGAGCGTGATGTTGTCGACCACCAATTGCCCGTTCAGATACACGATGACCTTTTCGCCGACCATCTTGATGTAGAACGAGTTCCATTCATCGACGGGATTGTCGGCCACGACAAGCGGGTTGGCCGGATGCTTCTGGTTGTTATACAATCCGCCGGAGCCAACGTGTGCATTCCGGTTGTTGACATCCCATATCTGTACTTGCGGCGAGCCGCGCAGGTAGATGCCTGCATCCCCCTTGGCCGTGATGCGCCAGTCGACATACATTTCAATATCGGCATAATCGCGCGCCGAGCAAAGATTGTCGTAGCCTTTGCCTTCATATACCAGCAAGCCATCGACTACTTTCCAGTTGTTGCGCATGACTTCATCGGCTATGGCCTGTTTTTTGGCCAACTCGGTCGGCTTCATCCGGGCGCGGGCGATCGGGTTTTCCACCAATCCTTTCCAGCCTGTCAGGTCGCGACCGTTGAACATCGACACAAAACCGTCGTCCTGCGGCAAGGCTGCGAGGTGTTTTTGAACGGCCTGTCGCTGGTAGTCGGCTTCGGCGTCTTTGTTGACAGCCATCGCCTTGTTCAACAGCGCGGTTATCTCCGTGCCATAGTAGGCGGGATGCGCCAGTGCAATCGTTTGAACGGCTTGTACGGCAGCCTGTTGCACACGCTGATTGGGGTCGTCCAAGTATTTGCCGGCTGTCATCAATCCTATGAATGTGCCCGTACGGCCTATCTGTTGCAGGATGGATTGTTTTTGTGCCTGTGTTGTGGCAATTTTCAGCGCATTGCGCAACATGATCAGTTTTTGTTCGGGCGTCTCGTTCGATGCACCTGTTTTATTAATGTACGCGGACAGCGCCTTGTCGAAGTAGGGTCCCGCCGGATCGCCGACCGCTATCTCGTACAGTTTCGGGATGGCCAGACCGTCGCTCCAGTTGAGCAATGCTTCGAAAGCAGCGTCCTTCAGGATGGCACCCCCACTGTTAAATCCATAGTTTATCACCAAATCCAGTGCCTTTTCACCTCCTATCATGGCCAGCACATTGCCGTAGATTCCCGGATTACGGCTAAGGGTTGCCTGCTCGGCCACCAAGTTGGTCTGTTTGAGCTGCCTTTCAACCCTGTCAGGCAGTTCATCTTCGTTGATTGCTGACGTGGCAGCAAACAATGTACGTTGCAATGCAGCTATTTCGTCGCGGGGCGATGCGGCGTTCAGCAACTGTGCGATACGCGGAACATCCTTTTCCGTCACGACCGAAGCAAGCGCTTTTACGGCAGCTTTTCGCACGCCTTCATCTGTCGATGTTGCTTGTGCAAAGATGGTCTCGGCCTGCGAGGCAGCATGGCGCGATCCCAATATTTCCAAAAATGCGATCTTCGCTGGCGTGGGCGCCTGGGGCAGGGCGGCGGCCACATCGGCAACCACCTGCTGGTCGTCGATGGCCAACAACACGTGCTTGCCGGCGGCCACGATGCGTTCGTCGGCAACGTTCATCGCGTTCACGACAGGCGCAATGGCATCTGCTCCGGCTATTTTGCCTGCCGCTTCGATAGCGGCCATACGCACTGTCGCGTTGTCGTCCGTCAGGTTCTCCTTCACAAACGGCCATGCTGCCACGTCAGACCGCTCGCCAAAGGCAGCCAGCACTTCGGCTTTCACCTCGGATCGTTTTTCCTTTTTGGCAACTTTCATCAAAGCATCAAACATCTTTGCCGAGTAGCTATTTTCGGCATACTTCAGTGCAGCCATGCGGTATTGTTTGTTGTCGCTTTTGAGTGCATCGACCACGTGTCCGACCGCCTTTTTGCCGGTCGACAGGATGAGGAGCTCCAATGCAGCGCTTTTGGCAGCTAACTGCGACGTTTCGGAGGTGGCTTTCAGCATCTTGCCAGCTGCATTTGCCACCATATCCTTGCCACCGTCGGAAGATAGGATCAACGGCGTTACCATGATTAAGTCGACAATGGGGTCTGTGTAAAGACTATTTTTAAGGAACAGCAAATATGAGCCCAGCGCGTCCGTAAGTTCGTATTGATAGCCGGCCGCCGCCGCATATTGCGACAACAGCATTTCCGAAGAAGGATCGGCTATTTGCGCCAAGCTGTGCAGCATGACCTTCCTACATTCGTGACTGTCGGTTGCCAGGGCGCCAATGACGCCGGCAGCCGGTCGGTAGCGCATGTCGCCCAATGCCTTGACGAGCGTGCCATGTTTTGCATCCCGAAGGGGTGTTCCGGCCTTTATTAGCGCTTCCGTCAGGGCATTTCCGGCGGCATCGCTACCAACGCGTACCAATACGCGTGCTGCGGCATCAGCCAATCGATCGTTTTCGAGGTACCTCGCAGCGGTCTCCACCGATTCGTCGCCAGCCACATATTGCAACTGATCGAACAGAAATTCGCGTATCCCGTCCGATTTTGCTTTGGTGATGGCCGCGCAAAACGATTGCGCCAGGGAATGTTTGAGGTTGGCATCCTTAGAGGCATACATCGCCAGTCCGCTGACGGCATAACGTATCTGCCCATCACTTCCGCCCTGCTCCGACAGTTTGGAAGCCAGGTCGGCTATCACATCGCCCAACTGGAGCAGTTCGCCCATCAACCGGTTGAAAGTGGCCGCATCGCCGGCAGGCAACAACATCACAATGTCCGCGATCTTCGTTTCGCGCGTTCTCCAGTCTGTTTGGGCTTGGCTCACCGACCATGTACAGACTGCCAATAAAAGTAACGTAATCAATCTTTTCATTTTCAATTTTCTTTTTTCATTTTTCAATGCTGCATCCCCGAAATGGCGTATGCAAACAAAAGTGTACAAAGGTAAGAAAAAAAAATGGTTACTTGCAATTTTTTTTCTACTTTCAACAGGTTTTTCTTCCTGCAATTCAGGAAGAAAAAACATAGCGGAGCTGCACCGTCAGGTTATTGCCCTTGCACGGAACTCAAAAAAATAACCGGAAAAATTATTTTTCCGGTTATTCCACACGCTAAATATCAACAGTCATCTTTTTTCCACGAATTGTTATCGGTTTTATGATAACAGTCGCGACCTTGAATTCCGTTCCTTAATGCTGCACAATGATTTTCTGTATTTCCGGCTTTCCGCTGATTCCGTTGTAAACATGCAAATAACAGATACCGTTGGGCAACCCCGACACGTTGAACTGAACTGTACCGCCGCTTGCCTTTTGCTGCTGAAACAAACGGCCCCGACTGTCGTAAAGACGGATATCGAAGACAGGCGCTGAAGGGTATTGTCCTGCCAAAGCATCCACATCAACGGTAAGAATGTCATCAACAGGGTTGGGATAGGCGTAAGAAGGAGATCCGCCCTTGGTATAAAAGTCTTTATACGCTACAATCGAACCGCAGGCGTTGGTCAATGTTACTTTCAGGGTATAAGTGCAGTTCGAGCCCCAAAAATTGATAAATGCACATGATGACCCGTTGTTTACTATTTCATGCCCGCAACCGTTGACAACTTCCCAGTAAAAACTGGTAACATTTGAAAAGTAATCGTAGCTGACACAGTATAACGATGGAATGGACGGATCTTCCTGAATAACGGCATAATTGCTGGGCGGTCCCACCCAAAAATTATGCTCTGACAGTGTAAAACCGTTATACATAACTCTTGCAAAGCTTGTCCAGACGGAAGGGGTTCCGGAAACGGTAATTGTATTGGTACCCTGACCGCTGACAATCGTTGCATTTGAACTGACAGCCCATATATACCCCGACCGCCAGTTGGAGGCAGTTAAAGTGCAGGTGCTACCTGTACAAACGGTAGCGGGGCCGGAAATTGTGATACCATACAATGCACGAATGCCGCTTATATCATCTGGGCCCAAAGTTGTATTACCGGTATAATTTGGGTACATAATGTTGCTGGATGATGAGTGGTCAAGACCTAAGGAGTGTCCTAATTCGTGCATGGCTGCATGAAGCAAGACATAACCAATGCCTCCGGAACCTTCCTCAATCCAGGGTTGATTGTCATTGAAGCAAATTTGACCTGCTTGGGAGGTTGCAGGAAACCATGAAATGCACCCCTACTTTCCGTGCCTTTAAACAAAAAAAACAGTAATGGTTGTCCCATGGTCTGTTATGGATTCTATTTCGTAACGGATACGGTTTTTTTCGAGAATGCGGAGGGCGATGGAGAGGCCAATGCCGCTTCCCTGTATCTGATTTGTATTGTCGGCGCGAAAGAACGGCTTGCTAATGTTTTTCAACTGGTCGGGCGGAATGCCGATACCGTTGTCCTTGATGGCGATACACAAATATTCGTCCTTCCTGTTCATCAATATCTCGACTGTGCCGCCCTTCGAATATTTGACGGCGTTTTCTATCAGGTTGTAAAATGCCATCAGCAATTGCGTGCGGTCTTTGTCAATGGACAGGATATTTTCAGATTCGGGCGGTATGTCCATATTGACTACGATTCGAGCAAAATTATATCGTTCGGAAATTCGGCTGATGATATCCCATAGCAGTTCGTCAACCCGAAAAGAGGCAATTGTATCGCTGATTTTACGCAAATCGGAAATGATGATGAGCGCATCAAGTATTTCCTGAAGCTGCGTTATTTCGTGAATCATCTTTTTTGCAATCGCTTCATATTCTTTTGGGGTACGGTCTTTGATGACAAATACTTCGAGATTGCCGAGCAGCGAAGCAAGCGGTGTGTTAAACTCGTGCGAAACGTATTTTACGAAATTCTTCTGTATCGAAACCGTCTCGGCGATTTTTTGAAGCAATTTGTTAAATGTATCTATCAGGTCCTGCAATTCGTCTTTTGTACCCGACGAATGTATGAATGTATCAAGGTTGTTGGTGGAAATTCTGTTTACCTGTTCTATCACATTGCGAAATGGCCGGTAAGCCATGAAGGCAAGCATTTTACTCAGGAAAACAATCAGTGTGATGCCGATGACGAAAGCAATCAGCAATATCCATATCAACAGTTGCAGTTTCGCCTGTAAATCGCTTTCACGCTCTTTTGAGACGACGACAAAATCGCCCTGGTTGTCGGGATAAAAGATGCCATAGCAAAAATAACCGTTATCCCTGAATTGAAGTTTTTCCTTATTCCGTACCAATTCAAGCGTTTCACGCGATATTTGCACCGTTGCAGCACCGTAACTGATACTGTCGGCTTCGTTGTAAATCTGATAATACGTGTTTGATACGAACTGGTCGAACTGGGCTTTAATTTTTGAAAATTCCTCCCTGCTCAGTTCGTCTTCTTCAAGATAAAAGAAAGCGGTCAGGATGGCCGTCTTTTCCAGTCCCTTGTAAATGTCTTTTACCGAATTGCTATAAAACAGACTGTAAATCAGGATGGAGATTCCGGCAAAGACGATGCCGAAAACGACCGACGAGACAAGGCTGAGACGTGTCTGAACTTTCATTTCATTAACTGTTTATCCGTAGCATATAACCTCTGCCCTTGATGGTTTCTATCAGTTTGGGATAGCCTTCGAGGTCGATTTTATTGCGCAGATACGAGATATACACGTCCACCACATTTGTATTGATGGTATAGTTGATACCCCAGACGGTTTCAAGAAACTGCGTGCGAGTAAGTGTCTTGTCGGGGTTTTCCATCAACAGCCGGAGCAGTTTAAATTCCTGTAGCGTGAGTTTAATTTCATGACCGTCGCGCGCTACCCTGTGCCGGTCAAGGTACATTTTCAGGTCGGCACATTCAATCATTTCCGACGGCGTATGGTAGTTTTGCTTTACGCGACGTGCAAGCGCGTTGATTCGCGCAATAAGTTCATTGAAATGAAAAGGCTTTGCAAGGTAGTCGTCGGCACCGTAATTCAGCGCCTTGACCTTGTCGTCGGGTTCGCCCAAAGCGCTGACAACAAGTATGGGCGTATTTATTTTCTTATACCTGATATATTGTAAAAGTTCTATCCCGTCGATATCCGGCAACATGATATCGAGCAATATAACGTCCCATACGCGATTGTTCACATAATCACGCCCTTCCGTACCGTTTTCGGCAAGCGTCACCAAAAAGCCCGATTCTTCAAGCCCCTTTACGATAAATTCGCTGATGCGGCTGTTGTCTTCTATTAATAGTAAATCCATGATAATGGCGTTTTTTTTTACAAAGAACCGATGTCAGTCACTTTCATTTATTTTATCCTTTTATCCCGACGGTACACAAAATAGAATACCTGCGGTAATACTGTAAACGACAGTATCATGCAAATTATTATACCGCCGACAATCATAATCGCGAGCGGTTTTTGTATTTCCGAGCCCATTCCGCCCGATGTGGCGGCGGGCAACAGTCCCATCGAGCCCATCAAGGCTATCATCAGTACCGGTCGAACGCGGCTGCGGACGGCTTCGTCGATGGACGTCTTTAAATCGCGGCTGCGCAGCATGTTGTTTTTCATCAAGGCAATCAGCAAAATACTGTCGATCGCCGTTATTCCGAACAAAATGATGAAACCGATCCCGGCAGAGATGCCAAAGGTCGTTCCGGTAACCCATAAAGAGATGAAACCGCCGATGATCCCGAACGTCATGGCGCTTGCGGCTATCAGCGTGTCCCTGACCGTCCCGAAGTGCATGTATAGCAGGAACAGGACGAGTAGCAATACGGCAGGGATAATGATCGACAGCCGTTGGGTAGCCCGCTGCTGGCTTTCAAATTCGCCGGCCCATACCATTTTGTGTTCTTTTTTCAGTTGTACCTGTTCCTGTACTTTCTTTTGCGCTTCGGCAATCGTGGAGCCTAAATCACGGTCGCGGATACTGAAACCCAGTCCGACATACCGGCTGCTGCCGTCGCGGTAGATAAATGTCGGCCCCGTAATCTTTTCGATATTGGCTATTTCCTTTAAGGGCACCTGTTTTCCGTCCATGCTTGGTATCAGAATATTGCCTATTTTTTCCTTGCTGTCGCGAAATTCTTTTTGGAAGCGGATCAGCACGTCGAAAGTCCGCTCGCCGTCATAGAATTTAGTGGCCGCCTTGCCCCCGATTGCCATTTCAATAACCGCCTGTGCATCGGCCATGGATACGGCATATCGCGCCATGCGCGATTCTTCCGGTTGTATTTGCAGTTCGGGCAACCCGATGCTGCGGAATACATTCACATCTTCCACGCCGCGTACATTACTAATGATGTTCGCCGTCTGGTCGGCAAGGTCTTCCAGTTCCTGTAGATCGTCACCGAAAATTTTGATAACCAACGAACTCTTAACGCCAGCCACGTATTCCTCCACATTGTCCTGAATAGGCTGGCTGAACCCTAAAATAATTCCCGGATAAATATCCAGCGATTCTTTTATTTCGTCGATTAACGCTTCTTTTTTGATTTTTCGTTTCCATTCGTTTTTCGGTTTCAACTCGGCGTGCAGTTCGATATTGAAAAAACCTGTGGGGTCGGTTCCATCGTTGGGACGGCCTGTCTGCGTCAAGACAAATTGCACCTCGTCGAACTGGCGGAGTTTTTGTTTCATCTGTTTGGTTATTTCCACCGATTCGTCGAGATTGATACTGTTGGGCAGGGTGGCGCGCACGTAAACAGCGCCCTCGTTCATGCTTGGAATAAACTCCGTACCCCAAAAACCAAACCGGACAACGCACAGTATCAGCAATAAACAAAAAGCTATCAGGGTCGGTTTCCTGTGTATCGAACAAAAAAGATAGGCGTTATACAAGGTCGAAGTAAAGAAGTCGCTTATCCGGTTCGTTTTTTCCTTTACGGGCTTCGTCAATAAAAGTTTGCACATAACGGGAACATACGTCAGCGACATGATCAGCGAACCCAGCAAGGCATATCCTAACGTAAATGCCAGCGGCGTAAACATCTTGCCTTCCACTTTCTGAAACGAAAAGATGGGAAACAGCGCGACAACCAATATGAGTTGCGCAAAGAAAATTTGCGTAGCTACTCCGCTTGCGCTTTTTTTAATCAACCCACTTTTAAGTGCGCGCGTAAACCGTTCGCCAAGCTCCCTTGAGCGTTTTTCCATCGCAACGTAAATTATTTCGACAATCACCAGCGTGCCTTCGAGCAACAAACCGAAGTCGAGCGCCCCCATCGAAATCAGGTTGGCCGGCAAGCCCTGAATGCGCAGCATCAGTATCGCGAATAAGAACGACAGGGGGATGACCGAAGCCACAATCAGGGAAGTGCGCCAGTTGAAAAGAAATATGAAAACGACAATCGAAACTAACAGGATACCTTCGAGCAGGTTTTTTGTAACCGTGCGGACGGTGGTATTGACCAGTTTGGTGCGGTCGAGGAACGGCTCTATCCTGACCTCAGGCGGCAAGATGCGTTCGTTCAGTTCTTCTATCTTTACTTTCAGTTTCCTGATGACCTCGCCCGGATTTTGTCCGCGAAGCATGATGACGATACCCTGTACGACGTCGTCGCTATCGTTCAGCCCGACCTGTCCCAGTCGCGGTCGGGAGGAAACGCTTACTTCGGCAACCTGCCTGATACGGACAGGCGCGCTGCCTTTGACTTCAATCAGCATGTTTTCGATGTCGGCAATGCTTTCCAGCAATCCGATACCTCTCACCACAAAAGCCTGACTGCCTTCCCTGATAATATCGCCTCCCACGTTGATATTGCTGTTCGATACGGCTTCGAATACCTCCAAGGGCGACAAGTCGTAATTAATGAGTTCGGCGGGATTGACTTTGATCTCGTATATTTTTTCTTCGCCGCCGAAAGTCACGATGTCGGCTACACCCGGCACAGAAAGCAATTCGCGCTCAACGACCCATTCGTTGATAGCCGAGACTTCGCGTATCGGCAGTGCGCTTTTGAGCACATACCGGTATATTTCGCCGGTAGCGCCCGACGGCGGTTCGATCGACGGGTCGGCTCCTTCGGGTAATTCCAAGCCTTGCATTCGATTCGAAACATATTGCTGGGCAAAGAAATCATCCACATCGTCTTCGAAAATCACCGTTACGACCGACAAGCCAAAGAGCGAAGTTGAACGGACATCGGTCTTGCGGGGAATCGTATTCATAACGCGCATAATGGGGAGCGTGATGAATTTTTCCACCTCTTCGGCACTGCGTCCCGGCCATTGCGTGATGATGCGCCCGCGCGTATTCGTCACGTCAGGGTATGCCTCGATAGGGGTATTCATGTAGGCGATAACGCCAGATACGACTAGTAATCCCGTCAGGAACAGGATTAACACGTGGTTGCGCAGGGAAAAGGCGACTATGTTTTGGACGAACTTGTACATGGTTATTTTTAATTACTAATTACTAATTACTAATTACTAATTATCCGTCTCTGCTGTCTTCATAGATGAGTAGCTGGTGCTTGATGACGACGCTTTCGCCTGCTGCCAGTCCTGAGCGGATATATGCGTTTTGGTTATGCAAACCGCTGACATCTACTTTTTTAACGCTGAATTTATCGGTGGTTTCCGCTACCACTACGTAGTACTCGCTGTTGTCGAAAATAAGCGCATCGGAAGGGATCGTAATCGTTTTTTCGTATCTTACGTCAATCAGCCGGATAACGACCGACATTTCGGGTTTCAGTTGCAGGTTGTCGTTTTGCATCCTGATTCTTGCTTTCAGTACTTTCTCTTCCGTATCGAAAACCTGTGAAAGTGTATTGATTTTTCCCGCGAATATTTCGTCAGGGTACGACAGCGTCGTTATTTTAACGTCCATACCTTCCTTGACAAATTTGAGGTTGCTTGCATACACATTGGCAATTACCCATACTTCGCTCAAATCGGCGACAACGAATAAAGGTCCGTAATCGGAGGAAACAGGCGTTCCCGATGATACATTGATCATGACGATGTAACCGGTCTTCGGCGATTGGATGGCAAACGAACCGTCGTCATTCGGCGAATAGGCTGTCATGTCGTTCTTTACCCGACTGTACGAGGCTTCGACCTGCTTCAGTTTGGATTCGGCTTCCAGGAGTTCCCTTTCGGAAAGCATCCTGTCGTCGAACATGGATTTTACCGCCTGCAACTCGCGACGCGCAACGCCAATTTCCGCCTCGACGGCAATAAGTTCCGACTGTAAGGCGCTCAGGTCGGCGCTTCGTATGTCGAGCAAGGTTTGACCTTTTTGCACCTTTTCGCCGAACGAAAAGTAGACGCGCTCTACAATGCCGCTTATCAAAGGTACGTATGAAATAATCCTGTCGGGGCCACATTCCACCTTTCCGGTGAGCGTCAGCTCTTCCTCATGGTTGCTAAAAGTTGCTGTAGCCGTTTTTATTTCTTTCAAAAAGGCGCCGCTCATACGTTCCGAAGAAGGTGTTAATTCGCTTTTCTTGCCTGTACACGAAAAGGCGGTTATCACGAGTACAAAAAGAACGGTCATGGGCGACATTGACCGTGCATGCACGCATTTAAATTTAATCGAAAAAAATAACACAATAGTAAACAATACATTTTTCATAAAACATTTTTCATAAAACATTTTTCATAAAACCAATATCTTTTTAGAAAACCGCCGCAAAAGTACTGCAATACTATTAGATGCACTTTCAAGGTAAATTAGAATTTCATTAAAAAAAATGGGTGCATTTCAAATTGAGATGCACCCGTTCGTTGTTCATTGTTCGTTGTTCATTGTTGATTGTTCGTTGTTCTCACCCATTCGTTCACTATTTCATCGTAACTGCCGAATGAATGGATTCCCAAAGCGCCCATCATGGCAGCTCCCATGCATGCCAGTTCCGTACATTCGGGGGTAAGAAAGGATGTTTTGACTGTTTCCGACTTGATTTTTGACCAGAGCGCGCTCCGGCTGCCACCTCCTGACGAGACAATTGCAGGAAGCGGACTGTCCTTTTTCAGCGTCGAAACCAATTGTCGAAGGCTGCGTGCCGTCGATTCCAACAACGCCCTTACATAATGGCCATGATGATGGCAGACAGGTTCGGCAGACTTCAAATGACGGTTCGACGACCAGTCGTTGGACGGATGTTGCCCGAAATCAGCCGGACTGGCAACAAAAAAACCGCTCAAGCCGGGAAACGTTCCGGCACACGGACGGGCCGTCAGGCCTTCGCATCCCGGCGCTACCGTTTCGGCCATTCCCAGCAGTTCCTGGATGGAATAGTCCGGTGCGTAGTTTTTCTGATACCATTCAAGCGAACTCGCCCCGTTCTCGTCGTATGCCATCCTGAAGAAATGGCCGGCGTGTAGTCCGGGCGCCACACAGACGCCTTGTTGCGGCTCAAAACGTTCTGCATAATCAACACATGATAGCACCGTACCGGTTGATTCGCATACGTGCCTGTTTGTCGGGATGCCAGCCCCAATGGCAGCAATATGATGGTCCAATCCGCCCAACGAGTATGAAATACCCTGTGGCAGCCCGGCAAGACCTACAGCATTTGCGCTGGTAGCTCCTACATAAACGCCCGTTCTTTGTAGCGACGGCAACATGCTGGGGCGGATACCGAAACGTTCCAACTGTTCAGCCCACCAGGTGTTGTCAGTCAGGTCAAACAGCCCGGACATGGATGCCGTACTGTAATCACTCGCTTTTTTGCCCGTAAGCGAAAAAGTCAGGAAGTCGGAAATGGACAGGATACAGGCTGCGTTATGCCAACAGGCAGGCCTGTGTTGCTGGAACCAGTTGAGTTTGGCAACGGCAAACAGATCGCCGGGCAGTCTACCCAGTCCTGTCCGTTTCATTAATTGAGCGGCATCGACCGCAGGCAGCGCCATGCCCGAAGCTCTTTTGTCGGGCCATAAAATCAGCGGTGTGAGCGGATGATCGTGTTCATCCAACAGTATGAAACTGTTTACTTGTGTGGAATAGGAAACTGACTTAATCGTATTCGTTTGAATAGCTGCCATTTGAATGGCTTCATCGACGCAATCGCGGATGGTTTTCCAGAAAACGTCAACCGGAAGTTCACAAACGATGCCGTCCGTTGTTTTCCGTACAAACTGCCTGCCCAAGCCTTTGAGGCGGCCTGCCTCGTCGAACAGTCCGACTTTGAAATAGCTTGTGCCTAAATCGATGCCGAGGAAATGGGTCATTTTAGAGTTTAGAGTTTAGAGTTTAGAGTTTAGATAGGGGATGGGGGGAAATGGTTAATTGTTAAGCGTTTCGATGGTTTTCGAGAGCATCACTTCGCCGCTCGAAAAGTGGAAAAGGGAGTTCGATGCTTCGTAATAGTTTTCTTTTCCGGCTTCCTCTGTCACGATGTAACCTTTCAACTCGCCGTTTGTCAGGGTAACCAAATACGTGTTGGCAAACCTGCCTTTCAGTTCGAGCGCATACTCCACAAATACTTCGCCTGGCCATGACACAAAAGTCCAGATGCCAATCTTGATGATTTGTATTTCGGCCGGCAGTGAAGTACGGTAGGCTTCTTCCAACACGCCTTTTTGCGCTTGCATAGCGAGAAACAGCAGTTCTTCGGCGCCAAACCAGTCGACTTCGGCCGTTCGGATTTCCTGCGCGCTACCCGACGTTTGCTGCAACGATTGAAACCTTTCCCAAGCGTTTTCCCTGTTCGACGTCGCCCATTCGACACTTGGAAAAACACGCCGTGGCAGGTCAACCAGCGTTTGTCGGCAGGAAATGGCCGGTGACGACGCAAACGTCATCCCTGCATCGAACTTCTTTTTGATGGCATCGGCAACGATTCCGCCAAGCCGTGCGGCTTCGTCGAAAGTATTGCTTTTGGTCACGTGTCGCGGACTTTGGTTGCCGGCCGTTCCGGTGAAGTGCAACACGGGGCACTGGCAGCCAAGTATCTTTTTTTGAAGCATATCCCTTGCATACGCCGGAAAATCGCCGCTGTAAAGTGTCGAATCCTCATGCAGCACGGTCGGGTGCATACTGCATACCAGCATGCAGGCAATCCATGCGTCCTTCATGTCCTTCACCACCAGTACCGGAATTTCCAAATCAGCCGGCCCCTCCGGAAGGTGGCGGTTGGTACCTATGCCCGTTCCATCGGCAACGGTCAGCCCAATTTTGGCAGGTACGGCATTATGAAAGGCATCCAACGCCGCACGGATCATCCGATGCTCCAGGAAGTCGATATAGTCCGGGTCGACAGGCGGCACTACTGGATCATTGCCGCTTACTACGCTATCGACCGTAATCGGCCCCGAATGGGTATGGGTAGCGCCGATCATGATGTGCTCGGCAGGTACGCCCGTCGCCGCCGAAACGGCTTTTCGCACATGGTCAACGATAGACTTATCTACATATATTATATCGTTCGCAATAAAAAAAACACTTTCCACGCCATCTGTAAGATACAGCGCAGAACTGTACAACCAATCGTTGACGCCCGTACTCATCCTTTCCACAAACGGGTATCCGTAAAGGAAATGCGACGTCTCCGGCGTAATATTCTGAAATGAAGCCCCAGCCCTTAACATAACCTCCAACATCTAACATCCAACATCCAACATCTAAACTCTAAACTCTAAACTCTATACTCTACACTCTAAACTCTATACTCTACACTCTAACCTCTAATCTCTCCCCCCCCCACCCAAGTCTGCAACACCTCCAGCTGACTGTTAAGGACAACAAAATCAGCATCATACCCAGCTTTCAACCGTCCTTTCCGATCGCTCACGCCGATTATCTCCGCCGGATAGGTACTGACCATTTTGATGGCTTCGGGCAAGTCCAGACCGAGCCATTTCACGGCATTCCTCAAAGCCTGATCCATCGTCAGCCCGCTGCCCGCCAGCCCGTTGCTACTCACCAACCGCGCAGGCGCGCCCTTGTAGTCGAAGTATATCTCGCCGCTGTTGCCGAAGGTGAAACGCCCCGGTTCCAGTCCCGCGCCCACGTTCGAATCGGTAATCAGGCACACGCGTCCGGGTCCGTTCGACTTGCAGGCCAAAGCCATCTTCACCGCCACCGGATCGACGTGAACGCCGTCGAGTATGAAATCCACACTCACCCTGCGATCCGCCAAGACAGCTTCGACAACGCCGCAGGGGCGCACGCCCGGTTCGGTCACCGGCGGACAGGGAAAGACGTCGTAGAAATGAGTAGCATGACGCACGCCCAGCGCGATGGCTCGTTGCATCTGTTCCACATTGGCGGCGGTATGGGTGACGAACACGGGGGTATCGTTGGCTGCCATCAACGGGATTAGTTTCTCGACGCCCTCCACGTCGGGCGAGACGCTGAAAATGGCCTTGTAGGGCCGGGCTGCCTGTATCAATGCTTCGACACGACCCGTGTCGGCGCCGGATACGGCATCCGACGACAAGGCGCCGGTAAGTTTCAAGAACGGCCCTTCGAGGTGAAAGCCCAGTATGTTTGCGCCGTCAGTGACGGCGTTGGCGAGTTCGTGCAGGAAAAGCGCATCTTCGCCCGCCCGACGGGGCGCTACCGTCGGCAAAAAACCGGTAACGCCATAACAGGGCATTATCCGGCAAATCTGTGCCAGATCATCCACGCCATTGTCCGCAAGGTATCGGTGTATGCCGTGCGTATGCATGTCGATGAATCCGGGAACGATATAGCAATCGCCCAAATCCATGTATTCCTCCCTGTCGATATGCGATCCTGCATCTATGATCGCACCGTTCTCGAACATCAGTAAACCCTTTTCGATGCTGTTTTCCTTTACGATGTTTCCTTTGATCGATGTAACTGTCATAACGCTTATTTTAAAATTTGGTAATTCATCAATATCCCTTGTCCCAATCCGTTTCGATATTTTGTGCAGCGCTTTCCGACACATACACGGCTGTGGGTAAAGTCTGTAGAATGGATTCGGGCACCAGGGGCGTAACAGGGCCATGCAACACCAGGCGACTGATAAAACGTTGCCACGAAGTCGTTGTGCCATGCACCGTGATGGCATGGGTATCGATTCGATTCTTGGCGCCTATCACGTCTTTCGGGCCGATGGTAGCCGCTTTTGGAGGGACGGCTGCCAGATTTCCGCTCTTCCCGAAACTGCCATGAAGCGAATTTTGGGCAAGCGTAAACGGGCTAAGCGTACAGATCCGCGCACCCATTTCTTTCCATACTTCAAGCGGCGCCATAAATTCCGGCGCATCAGGCTCGATAAATGCCAGATGACCCGTCCATCCCGGACCGCTGTAACAGATGTCAGCCCCTCCCCTATCGGCAATCATCTTGCTGTAATCCGGCAGGTTTTTATTTGTAAAGCCGACAAGCTGGCTTTTGGGCGGCCTCAACTGCGGATCGATGTTGTAATAAAAATATTTGAACATGGCGTAGGTAAACCCCCCTTCCCAGTCAGGTGGCGCGATGTTTCCATTTTCATCCGCATATTCGTCCATGGCAAAGGCGTAAACATGTCGACAATCCATGCGAAGTACGTTGATCAACCGTGCCACATGACGATACCACGGACACGGATTGGGGAGGATCATGACAAGCTTGTCACCACGGTCGGCCGACCGTTTGATGCGTTCGACCATATCGGCAACCTTGATCATTTCGACATCGGCGTCGGGCACCACTTTGATTCTGAAATCGGGGTTTGGATGCTTTTCGATGTCTTCCCTTTTGATGTTCAAAACACGCTCAATCTCGGCCTTATCCCTAAAAGGAACCCATTTTGAAGGTTGGTACTGAAAACTACTTTTCATTGTTTTTAAAATTATGATTGTATTCATTTAATCCCTTAAGTCCTAACTTATAGCCCCAAAACGCGTAGAAAACATAGATTACAAACCCCGGAAAAATGAGCCAGTAGGCTTGCTGGATATTGCCTGTGAAATCTTTAATAAAGCCAAAAGGCAACGGTAGCAGGGCGCCGCCGGCAATCGAACTCACTAAGATAGCCGAACCGATTTTTGTATATTTCCCCAGATAGGAAATGGCTAACGGCCATACTGCCGCCCAAACCCAACTTGAACACAGCGTGATCAAGGGGAAAAGGTAGATGGCAATCCTGGCGGGGAGCAACGGGAGCAGCGGCGACAAAAACATGCCGGCGACAACGGTCACCCGCAATCCCTTTATTTGAGATACGTAACGCGGGATCAACAGGATACCCAGTATGCTGCCCGTGATTGTCCCCGACAGGGGGTATAGCATGAAACGCTCGGGATTGTCAAGTCCGATGGCAACGGCAAAATCAACCGGTGTCACGTATACCAACGGGGCAACACCGCAACTGTAAAAAAGCGCAATCACGCCAAAAATCAGATGAGGAAATCCGAATATGGATTTTTTTGTTGCTACAAATTCCCTCACCCTGGTCGATTCGGTAGAGGTGTCCTTTTCGTCTTCGCCGACTGCCATTATTTCCGGTAACGGCGAAAACCAGGTGAACACCCCCAGCAGGACAAATATGCCCACGATGATGTAAAACGGCAAAAACAGGTCGCTCAGTTGCACATTGACTTGCGTGACATCGATGAAAATGGCCAGGAAGATAGGCGCAAGCGCCATGCCGCTACGATTACAAATGGTCATCATGCACATCCTTTTGGCTCCGGAATCTCTGGGGCCTAAAATCGTAACGTAGGGATTGATAGCTGCCTGCATGAGTGTGTTGCCTGTTCCGCAAACAAAGGTAGCCAACAGGAAAAGCGGAAAACTTTCCCAACCGGCAGAGGGGACAAAAAGATACAATCCGATTGCAAACAGGACGAATGACAGTACGATGCCACGCCGATAGCCTATTCGTTTGATGACCACGCCCGAAGGATAGCCAAAAAGCACAAACGCCAGATAGGTTGCCGTTAAGACAAGATACGACTCGACATAGTTCAATGCAAACGCCTTTTTCAGGAATGGTATCAACAAGCCATTGATTCCCAGCGAGAATCCCAGCAAAAAGAAAAGCGTCCCGATAATGGCAAGCGGGATCACGTATGGATTCGGGTTACGATTAGTGCTCATTTATTAACATTGGTTTTTTACGTTTGTTTTCGTACGATAACCGTTTACTGTTACTTTCTCTTCCGGATCAGCCTTGCCGGCACGCCTCCCATCACGGAATAGGGAGGGACGTCCTTTGTCACGACGGCTCCAGCACCGATGATGCTGCCGGTTCCGATTGTTATACCCGGCGTGATGACTGCATTGGCGCCGATCCACACATTGTCTTCGATCGTTATTTTCCTTTTGTCAAGGGGCAAATCCACGAACGGCACCTCCACGCGATCGTGCGTGTGCGCGCTGCTGGCCAGCACGACATGTGCGGCAATGGCGCATTTGTTGCCGACGGAAAGCGGGCCGTACAGTATCCCGTACGGCGCAAAATGCGTATCCGATCCGATTGTAATATCGTACCCTTCCGGAAAAACGAAAACGCCATAGTGGAACGTCACGTTGTCGCCCACCGAAACGCGTTCGGGCTCATGGATTTGTACCAGATCGTCTATTATCAGGTTTTTACCTGCTTTTTTCAAGTTTACCATCGTTATTTACGTTTTTAAGATTACTTTAAGATTACTAACTGGGTGCAAATATAAAGATTATTTTCTACAAAAACCGAATTTCATTTGAACAGGTACCCGTCATTGGTAGGTGGTTATTGAGCGTAGTCGAAATAAACGAAGCAATCCAGCGTTATTTTTTTCCGGATTGCTTCGGCGCTAAACGCCTCGCAATGACGAACATGCTTTCGTTTTTTATCTAAAAATTTGTTCGATACCCAATCTGCCTTGACTTTCCATTGGCAGTCACTTTCAGCGCAACTTCGTTGCCGCCAACGGCAGGGTTTCCCTGTAATTCGACTTGTATGTCGGGCGGCGTGCCGCTATATGGAACGACAAGCGTAATGGCTCGTATGGCAGCCTCTTCCGTTTTCTTTTGCACACGATAGCGGAAAGCCGGACGGGGTTCTTTCTTACCGTAAACGTATGAAACCTGTCCTTCTTCCTCTTCCAATTTTGCATTTTCGGGGGACACGTATTGTACCCGCACATTCCATCCATCCTTGAAATCGGTTTGAGCCGTCAGCTTGTTGAAATCGAATTTCGCATCGCCCGGTGCAAATTGAAAATGGACGTCCACATCGCCTCGAGCATTTCCGTATGCCTCGTCTACAATCACGAAATAGCTTTTGTCAACGAAAAATACGGCACGCCGGTGTGTGAGACCGGGGTACCCGGCGTTCTCGACGACCAGCACGTCTAAGTCGTCGGCGGTTTGCCAGAACAGGTGTTTGGGCGCATAAGCCGTATTCGCTCCGTCGAGCGTGAGTGTCTGGTGAACTTTTGTCTGCCTGAACCATGCGCGGTTTTCGGGGTCGCCGCTATAGATGTAACTGCCCGCGTCGGGCATCAGGTGTCGACCGCCGGCATACAGTTCGAACGTGCCGTTATCGGGCTGTATATGCGAATACCTTCCGCCATCGCCGCACTTCAGCACAAGGCAGATGTCGTCTCGATCCCATCCGCTCCGCATGGAGTAGAGGCCGCTTTCCTTATAGGCAAAAGCCGTCTCTTCGGGCTTTTCGCCTTCTCGCCCTTCGGTGGCAACATAGAGGAAGTCGGGCCGGTTGTATCGCGTCGCCCACCGTTTCAGGTTTCCCCAGTTGGCGCCCGGCTGTCCCTTCCACGAATCTCCAAACTGCGTGTTCGCGCCGTCGGGCAACCCCAATTTCATGGGTACTTCGCACATCTTCTCAATCTTCGCGCGGTAGGAGTCGGGAAAAGCGTCCTCCATACCGTTCATTTTAGCCAAATCGAGCGTATTGCTGAACCAGCCGATACACCCCACATGGTATCCCATGGCCAATTCGCATTGATGCCCGTCGGGATAAACCTGACTGTCCATCTCCTTGTTCAGCCTGCCGATAGCCTCCGTTTTCCATGCTTCCGCATCCATAAATTCCGGAAACAGGACGGCAATGAAAGCCATTCCCTCGGCCTCCATCAAGGCCCAGTTGCTTCTTTCGGTGTAGATGCCCATCAGATTGATCGCATGTTGATAACAGTTGTTGAGGAACGTAACCAGCAATTCGGGCGTAAAAGCAGGTGAATCAATGAAGTATTGAAACAGATGGGTCAGCCGGTGGGCGCGACTGCCCGAATTGATGCCTGTCCAGGGGTAGCCATTGTCTTTTTTTGTGCTGATGTCGCGCGGATTTTTTTTCACCCAGTCGCCCAGCTGATAAGCCCATTCGCGCGCATATTTTTCGTCGCCGGTATGCCAGTAGGCCTTGCCCATGTCAACCCAAAAAGCGATGCGGCTTAGCTGTGCTACCCATTCAATATCGGGAACGGGGCGCGCCAGCCAGTCGATGTCGTCGCCGTAAGCGTATGGCGGATAGGAGCTTTGTCCTACAAAGATGTGTCGCATCGCATTATCGGCCACTTCCAGATTGGTAGCAGTGGCATAATTGCCTATCGAAGACTTTTTCAACGACCTGTCGACCGGATGCCTCACGGAGGTACGCGCCCGATAATACGCCAGCAATGCTACTGCCGCCGCTTCGGGGGCGTCTGACAAGGCCTTCACCTTTTCAAGTCCCGGCTTTGCCAGGTCAAGACGCGATAACAGGACGGCTGTGCTGTCTTTGTAGGGTGATTGCTGACAGGTAGCAGTCGTTGACACCCCTAACAACGACAAGCAAAGCAAGCATGGCAGCAAGCATGAGGTCAGTCTTACCGAAGGCATGGCCATTACGCGTTGAATTTTTTGATTGCCCTGCCTATTTGCGCGATGGCATCCCGATGCTGGCCAAGGCATTGCGGAAACGTCATTCGCCAGGGAGCCGTCATAAATCCTACCAACCGCGACTCATGGATACCTTTTTTACAAAAGTCTACCGTACCCTCCATGTTGGTGTCGCTCGACCAGTTGCTGCCCGTAGGTATCTGGTCATAACCATACGCTTCCAATTGATTATAAAGGTCTACACGTGGCTTGACGTTTTCCGGCAGTTTGCTGATGTCAAATTCGCTTCCATAATACCAGTTGCTCTGCACGACCGATTTGGGCATTTTTTTAAAAAAAACATCCGGATAATGCCAGGCATAGTCCGACCAGATCCAGGAACGTACATTCTTCTTTTCGACTTCGCCGATATAAAAATACAGGTCGCCCCACCAGAGGTCATTCTGACGTATAATCACATAGTCGAAAAACCGTTGGTGTCCGGCCGTTTCCTCATCCATTCCCAGATGAAAGAAGCGTGGCGTATCGAAAAGATCGATCACTTCGTGTATCAGATCGCGGCATACCTCATAATACTTTTTCGTCGAGAGCATCCGGGAGTACTCGCCCAGCCAGATGTCGTGACAAGCAGAAAAATTAAGTTTCGGGATGGGTTCCATACCCAGTTTTCGAATTTTAGCCAGTTCTTTTCTCAGTTTTTCGGGCGTCCAGGCATTTCTTACGGCGATTTCAGGATGGCTGTCGTACAGCACCCCATCGCCAAGGTCTATCACCACCATATTCATCCCCGCTGCCGCCATTTCTTTCAGTACGGTATCCCAAATACCTTCATCGAAAAGAAGGTAGGGCCGGAAGCCGCGATACTTTGAAACGGTTTCCTCACAGGTCTTACAGTTGGCCAGGTCCCACGACGGCATCGGGTTGTTATCTTCCCACATGTTGACGCTCAGGTGTAAAAGATTGGCCCAGACGATGTTTTTCTGGTCAGGCTTATCCTGTGCAAAAAAATGATGCGGCATGCTGCTTACCACGCCGGCAGCTACGGCTTGCTTGATAAAATCTCTTCTTGTTGTCATATTATTTACATTAGTTATCGAAAATATAATTTTATTGTCTTATCACTGCTAATGGGTCAGCGTGAACAGGTTGTCGGGCTTCTTGTCAGGGTATCGTTCCCAAAAAACCGATGCGTTCACATCAGGGTACTTGACGGATGCAATCCGTATCAAGGTGACAAAATCCGATTTATCCGGTTCCTTGATCTGTTCGTATTCCCATGGCTTACCACCTGCGTAGGGTAACAACCACCGATAGGCCTGCTTGATACTTTTACCGCCCGGACTCACATAATTCCACAAATCAATGTCCACATTTTCGGCCAACCTTGCTAATTCGAAGAACCCGTTGAGATTCATCCGCGAATAGCCCCACGAGTTCGTCCGTGCCAATTCGTAGCGTTGAGCACCGTCGGCTGACAGCTGACTGTCGATTCGCGCCTTGGTCTGTTCGTTGATCAGCTGCGCGGCACGTTCTTTCTGACCGTTAAACAGCGCAATGGCAATGGTTTGCACGTCGTAGTACGTACCGTGGTTATTGGGTTGAATGGCTTCGTCCAAACCAATGGGGCTGGTGGTCATCCACGCGAGAAACTGCCGGAACCAATCTTGTAATCCTTCATAATCGATAACGGATATTTCGTTACAATATTTTAAAAGTTGAACGCCGTCGATCAGATTTACTAAACTATGCGTATCGATCAGCCCGATGCCCCGCCCCTCCGTTATTCCCGGAATAGCCTGTCCGAAATTCAGATTGGGGTTCATGCGCGTCGCTTCGTCGAGGAACCACACCCGAAGCAGTTCGGCGGCCTTGATGGCATATTTTTTCTCACCGGTAAAATAGCAGGCAACGGCCAGCAACCGGACATGGCTGCACAGCGAGCCGAAATAGGCTGCATCCTTGATGTCCGACCGTTCCGGATTCGTGACCCCGTCCTTGCGGATATAAGGCAATCCGTCGGCTTTTGTCGGATCGGGCCACCAATAGGGTCCTACGCTCATGTAGTCGTGCTTGTCGCCGCTGGGCGGCACCTTGGTCTTGTAAGTCACCGAATAGGGCCCTGCCGTCAATGCCTTCTCGGCCTCGTCCTTCAAGCCGGCCAATGCTTCGATTAACGCTTTGTCGCCCGCGTTAATTTTTTGCCTGTTGGCGACCAACGCCACGGGGTCGATGAGGAAAGTAGCAGGCATGCTGACCGTCGTCGAGCAACCTGTAATAAAGCAAATAATAACGTAACAAGTGACGATCATGTAATGAAGCCCTGAAGGCACTGTTTTTTTCATTGTGTTCATCGTGTTCATTGTGTTCATCGTGTTCATCGTGTTCATCGTGCGAAAATTATTGAATGATTTTCAGTTGCATCCCGTTGCCGGCAGGAACCGTAAAGTTGATGCCGGCTTTTGTTGCGACATGTTTCAGTTCCATCTCGTCATTTCCCGTTTTGTACACTAACTTTTTGATTTTTGCGGAGGGGATCGTCACCTCCGTGGGCTGGTTGCACGAAATGATGTATTCGTCCTTTCCAACGGCAAGGTTAGCGGCTCCGTCGGGCGATGTCGTCTTCAGGCTGTATCCGCCAAACGACAATTCCCGTCCTGCGCCAAGATACAGGTATTCCGGCTGTTTTCCTTTCAGACTAACCACCGCAAAAGCGCCTCTGAAAGACCCGTCCGACGTTTTGTTCGTCATGTCCCCATCGACTGACTGAAAGATGTATTGCGTTGATCCCGCCCTGTTCGACACCTTCAGGAAGGTAAACGTACCCGGCGACGCATGTTTCACCGATTCAACCTGCATCACCGATTTCCCGTTTTCGCCGTGGTAAGGTTCATAGACGGCCACGAACGGACGCGTCCATGCTTCCCCATGTTGCTGGCAGATGACGGTGGGCGTAGGTTCGCGATTATAGGGAGGCGAGGTGGTTTTGGCGGGTGGCGCCTGTGCTGTCATGTATTCACGGTCGGCTTCGCCCGGCATCAGCATTTGCATGAAAACACGCGGGGCTGGCTCATGGATTGCAAATACGGCCTTGGTCGCATCACGGCGGATACCCGACGTTTGATAGTCCTTCATCATCCGAAACCCCGGCTGATCGGCAGGAACAGCCGGATCGGCAGGCGTCTTGCTTTCGGGATACGTACACGCCCGGAGTGAAAGCGGTTTGTCGTGGGCGTCGGTCATCAGCAGGCTATTCCCGATGTTGTGATACACATACTGGTTGCTTGCCTTGTTGTCGGAACGGAAGATGTCCAGGTAATAACCGGTTGTGTCCGACGTGCGTACGATGGCCATCGTACGTTGCTGATTGGTCGCGGTTGAGTTATCGGTATAACGGGTATCGGTGAATGAGCACCAGGGAGAGACGGCCTGCCGTTCGGCCATCGGTTCCATCGCCGACAGTTCGCTGTCGCCTATATTTTTCTTTCCGCCGCCGCCCCTGAAATAAGGGGTAGAAGCAGATTTCGCATCTGCTGCCACCGTATTGTGTGCAGCCCATTGGGCGTAGTAATCGATGTGAATCGGGTCAGTATAGGTTGCGCCGTTGCCCGGGTCTATCCCCATCACGCGACCCGCGCCATACAGTTCCATGGACATTCCGTTCACATGGTTATGACCGTACGTCCCCCCTTGCATCACGTACATTAATCCATACTGTCTGTCCGTCCCGTTGCGTTGCACGAAACAGCGGGCAAATTCAAGCGTCCCGCTTCGCGGCCAGGTGTATTCGGCATCGTTTTCGACGGGTATGGATGGCACATACCACAACAAGCCCATATATCCCGACGTCTCACGCTTGTAGCCTTCGCCAAGCATCACACGCATACTCGACAATAACGATTTCAATTTTTCAGGGTTGTATTTTTCAGCCATTTTTATACCCATTTCCAGTAATTGCGGGCTTTGGCGCGGTCGGCCTGTATCGCCGTACGACGATCCCGTAAAATTCGGAAACGCGTATTTCAGCATGACATGAGAAGCGTCAAAATAAGCCGGAAGGCGCCTGAACACTTCATAGCCGTTATTTTCCAGGACAATGGAGGTCGTGAGCAAATGGGAGACCGGAAAATTGTGATACCCGCCCGGCTCTTTCCAGTGGCCGTCGGGCGACAACCAGATGTTGGCCGTAGTCGGCAAGCTATACCTGGCGCACGAATTGCTGATGATCGTATCACGGGTGAGCACAAATTGCAGGTAGTAGTCGCGCATGGCTTTGTCGTCCAAGGCCAAAGCGGCGTTCACCAGCGTCGACGTTTGAACGGCATACCAGTTGTTATAGTATCCGTGAAAAGCCGTTATCTCTGCCAGCCTTTTGAAAATGACTTCATAGTAACTCATTTCATAGCCCTTGGATTTCAGGAAATCGAAGAGGAAGTCGTGCACCAAAATCAGGTTTCCGTATCTTGCTTCGTCCAATGACTGCATGCAGAAATAACCGGTATAGCAAGTTCCTTCGATCGGATATTGATGTACGGCGCCCTGCCCCCACTGGTTCAGGATGTCGGCAGCAAAAACGGCATACTTCTCATTCCCCGTCAGCCAATACAGGATGGCCGCTTCGAGCGCCAGCTGGTTGATGTTGCCGTTGATACCGTCCACATGCCTTTGTGGATTGGCCCATTCCCATTCGCCATTTTCCGTCTGCAAATTCATGAAAAAGGCGGTGTCGTAGGGTACAAGTTCCTCAATGGAGGGAAGCCGGTAGCGAACGCCACTTTTCGATGTCGGGGCCGTGTTGTGCGGGCTCACCCGCACGGTAGGTACGGGCGCGTCGCCTGTACAGTCAACCAACTGAACACCCCGTTCATCCGCATAAAAATGCGTATACCGTTTGCCCGGAACACGATTCATCAAATACCGGCTCAGTATCCATTCAGGATCAGACTGATGACGGTCGATGTATGGTTGCAGCCGTGTCGTCATATCGTCAAAGATCGACTTGGCCCATGCCTGCCGGTCAATCTTTTCAAGAATAGCCTCCCTGTCCGACGGTTTCACCAAAATATGCGGATGGGTCGATTGCCCCACTGCATGGAAGCAAAACATCCCCGCAAAAAACAATAATATAATGTTTCTCATGATCATTTTTTTAAATGATGCCGTTTACCCGACCGGCAAGGCGCAGATCGTTGACTTGCAAGCAGCCAGATAAACGACATCATAATCTCTTAACTCTTAACTCTTAACTCTTAATTCTTAATTCTTAATTCTTAATTCGTAATTCGTAATTCGTAATTAGTAATTAGTAATTCGTTTTCACGAATTACTAATTACCCAAAGCCAGCCTCTTCATACTAATAACCGCCGACCCATTGGCATTGGTAGAATTGACATAGATATACGCCCGGTATGCCTTATCCTGGGTTTCAACCCACATACCCGACTCGACGGCCATATTGACGACATAATTCGGCATGTTGGTGAAGTCCATTGTTTCCAAGTCAATATCATCCACATAGATACCCCATTGTCCTCTGGCAAGATGCCTGTCGCGCAGTCCATAGACCTTCCGGACGGGCGAACTGTTGTTCGCTCCCGAAGGAATGGCAACATCCGGTCGGAACTGTGCGTCGCACGACGGCGACACAAAGGAATGATTGAAGTTGACGCCCGGGATGGTACGGTACACGTAAACCAGGTCGATCTTGGCAGCGTTGGCGGCAGCTTCCGCTTCGTCGTACACCGCCATGTCGGCTAAGGAGATGTAACACCGTTCGCCATTGCTGACGGCCATATCGAGTTTCATGTCCATCTTAGCTATTTTATAAGGCCCCATCCTGTACGAAACGGTTTCGCCGTTGCTGGCCGAGGCCGTGAAGGTGAAACTCACCTCCCTGCCTTTGGCAGCTTCGGGGATGATGTAGTAATAACGGAGCGCGGCGGCACACGTGTCGGTGGTAAAGGTGACTTCCGTTTTCCCGCCTGAATTGATACAGGGGCTGCCGACCGTCACAAACACATCGGCACCACTCCCGCTGGCATGTGCCGAGCGGTGTTCCATATAAGTGTCGGCAGCGCCGGCGATGGATGCTTCCACAGAGGCCGAAAGCAGCCTGCCCTGCACGCGCGGAAGCGCCATGGCATAAACGAACTCCAGTTCGCCCCCTACAATGTTGGGGCCTAAAGAGCGTTTGAGACAATCGTTTTTCAGGATTTTACCGATGGGCCCTTCCCGCTTGATATCGTCTGTACAAGCAGCAACTGACAACAACAGCAGCAGCGTACAAGTCATAAACAAATATTTTGACAATTTCATATTAAATCAAATTAAACAGTTGAACTTATTGAGTAGGCGTTTGAACAGTGAGGTTTACCGTATAGGTCTTGCGTATTTTCTGGTTGCCCGAAATGACGGTCCATTGCCTTGACAGACTTGAGAAATCGACATATCCTGTAATTTTAGGGTCGAGTCTGGCATCGGTGGCCAACGAGAACCTGGGATAAACATTTTTCAGGTCGGTTCCATAGAATACAGTAGCATTGATCGTACATGCGATGCTGTCAATACCATTATCGAGGGTCACGCTCGATGTCAAAACGTTTTGCGCATCGACGCCTATCAGTCCAAAACTGCTCACGTAACACTCGGTTCGCGTAGTGATCAGTAATTTGTCATCATCCACGGGATAATTTTTCATACAACCTGTGGCTGCATATACTGCTACAACAAGCAAAACTGCCCATATAATGCCGTATCGGCTTACATTATTTTTGAATTTATTCCATTTCATATCTTTCATTTTTAAGAATTAATATTATTGCCAGGGCGTATTCTGGCTCAGGTTGGGATTCCTTTCCCGTTCGGCGCGCGGAATACGGTAAATATAGCACCGTTCGAAAGTAAGCTCGGAAGCGTTTTGAAAGAAACGGTCGCGATTGGTACCCCAGGAATCCCGGGTCCAGATGCCGTCGGGGTTGCGTGGCCCGCACCATACCCTTTGGATGGCGCGCCAGCGGCGGAGGTCGAAACCGCGCTGTCCTTCGCCGAACAGTTCCACGATTCGCTCCTGTTCGACGGCATTGAAGAACTCCTCTTTGTTGGCAGTTTTATCAGCAGCCAAAGCAGGCAGGTTGCCGCGGTGGCGAATCTTATTGAGCAGCTCGATGGCCAATTCGTCGGGGCCGCCATTGACTTCGTTGATAGCCTCGGCATACATCAGGTACACATCGGCCAAACGGATCACCGGCCAGTGGAAATTGCCTTCGCTACGTGTCAGACCGGCATAGTTGCGGATAAATTTCCTGATAAAGACGCCTGACGCGTTCGAATCGCTCCAATAGGTGGTTTTTCCAATATCGTCGGCCGACAAGCCGGGATAATCCTGATAATTGGCGGCAGTAATCGGAACGTTCCACACCTGATAGAGCCACGGAACCATACCGGTAGCGACACGCGAAGCCAGGCCGAGAATTTGTTCGTATTCAAACAGTATGGTAGCTTTCATACGGTAATCGCGGTCAGTATAGCTTTGCGGGTTCAGCGACGAATTTTCGGCAGTAAAGTGGTCAGGAGCCGAGTTGCGGTTCTTATGTACCAAAGGTGGACAGAAATCGCCGGTAATGGTCGACTGATAGCGGTTCATGATCTCGAAACGCGGATACACGTTTCCTTGCGATGATTCAAGCGTGCGACCGGCAAGAATACGCATCAACTCCTCGCTTTGCGCGCTGGCCTGGCCGCCGTGTGTAAACACAAAAAGATGCTCTTCGGCGCCATTGCCGGTAGTAGGAATGAACAGATAGTAATAGTTGGGTAACTTCTCGGCTTTACCCAGCTCGTCGCACTCGCCCGGCTCACCATCCCTGAACAGGTTCAGGCCGAAATCTTCGATGACCGTCTTGAAGTCGGCGGCAGCGGCTGCGTATGCTTCACGGGCTGAATTGGCGTTCGGTGAGAAATCTTTCAGTTCGGGCCATCCGAAATTGTTCCAGCATGCCCAGAAGAGTTGAACTTTGCCACGTAAGGCAATAGCGGCAGGCTTGGTTGCGCGACCCAGTTCGGCGCTCGGCCGCCTGACCGGCAGGTTGTTGGAGGCAAACGAAAAATCACTGAGGATGGAATCCTTGATCACGCCTATCGGCGTGCGGCTGATGGTACTCACCTCCGATTCGTCTTCTACAATATTCCAGATAGCGGGCACATCGCCCCACATGCTGATCAGCCGGAAATAGCACAGCCCGCGAAGAAAACGCGCTTCGGCAACAATCGTTTGAAGCCGCGTACGTAAGTTCACGTTCTCGGCAGATACTGTCGTTAGCATTTTCTGCACATTGTCGATCACATAATTTGAGTGGTGGATGCCTCCATACAAGTACCTGAACATTTCGTCGAATGTATCCAGGCCCGACGAGGGTAGAAAAGTACTCCTGTATGCGTGTCCCAACTGGAAGTTACCTTCCGTGCCGATAACCGAGAGATTGTTATGGCTTTTCATAAATTCACCCTGTGCATCATAAAGGAAGTCGCGGTCGAAACACGGCCTGACGCTCGAATAAACGCCATACAATGCCTGTAACGCATCATTTTCAGTTTTCCAGAATATCGAAGAGCTTATTTGGGTGGGAGGTTGCTGGTTGAGCAAATCATCCACGCACGAAACCGGCAATACCAGCATTGTCGCAAGGCAACCGATAATGATAATATTTATTTTCTTCATTTTCTTCATTATTTAAACTTTTAAACATTAAAATTTGACATTAACACCGACCGAGACCGATCGCATCAAAGGATAGAGGTCGCCCGGATTTCCGCCAGAGTCGCCGGTTCCTCCCTTTTCAGGGTCGAGCCCCCGGTAACGGGTAAGCGTGGCGATATTTTCGGCGCTGACATAAAAGCGCAGGTTGTCGATATACACCTTATTCGACCAGTTTTTAGGCAACGAATACCCTATTTGCATGTTTTTCAACCGCAGGTACGCGTAATTGTCAAGCCAAAATTCGGTTTCCGCCCTGTTGTTGCCGCCTCCGCCAAAACGGGGCCATTCGCTATCACGGTTTTCCCACGACCATGGGTTGTACCAGTGCCTCCATGTAAAGGCATACCGTGCTTCAGCCGGATTGATATTATTATAGGGATTAATCCAGAAATCCTTACGTCCGGTTGCGGCAGTAAACATGACCGACAGGTCGATACCCTTCCATGAAGCGTTGGCGTTCAGTCCATAGTTGGTGGTAGGCCGGTCGCGGTTATTCTTGACAAGCGCAATCATATCTTCGCTGCCTATGCTCCCGTTGCCGTCGACGTCCAAGCGGGCGATGTCGCCGGGCGAAATGCCTTGAGGCGTCGCATTATACACGTCCTGCCAGGTTTGAGTAACGCCAATATCCTTGTAGGTCAACACATAATGATAGGGCATATCGATATATATCCACCCTTTGTAGAGGTATTCATTCCATTTTTCAAGTCTGGAACGGTTGTATGCCACATTGAAGTTGACCATATAGTTCAGTTCGCCTATTCTGTCGCGCCAGTTGATATTGGTTTCCAAGCCCCTGTTGCGCATGACGCCGATGTTGGTTCGCGGCGCATTATAAGCCCCTGTCAGCAGGATGGAAATATTACCGGGGCGTATCATGCCCGTCGTCAGTTTATCGTAATAGTCGATTTCCGCTGTCAGCCGGTTATTCAAGAAACCCAAATCTAATCCGACATTCAGGACGGTTGTCTTTTCCCAGCTCAGGTTCTGGTTGATCATTTGCCGGTTGGCAAAGCCAGTAATGGCGGCCGTATTGATCCAGTAATTGGCTGACGAAAGCACTTCCCGCTGTTCGTATCGACCTACGCCGCCAATATTCCCCAACGAACCGTAAGAGGCCCGGAATTTGCCCTGGTTGAGCCATGCACTGACGAAGGGTTTCAAGAAATTCTCTTCGCTAAAGCGCCAGCCTGCCGAGGCCGACGGGAAGAATCCCCACTGGTGTCCTTCAAAAAACCGGGAAGAACCGTCGGCGCGGATATTGAGTTCCAGCAGATACCTGTCGTAGGCAGCATAATTGACACGTCCGACCACCGACCGGAGGCCTTCGGCTTGCGAACTGCCGTTATTGCTCTGTGTGGTCGTTAGGGCGGCCACGATTTCGTGCAGGTCGGGGTGCACCCGGTCGTTACGCGATGCAGCTTGCGAACGGTCATACCAGTATTCCTCGCTATAAAGCACAAAAGCGCGGATGTCATGATTCGCAGCAAGGGTGGCATGGTAGTCTAACCGTCCCGACATCGTCGTTTTGTATCCCGTATTGGTCGTATTGCTCACGGCTGCATTGGGCGCCACATAAACCCTTCCCATAAAGTTTTCGGTTTGAAAATTATAGCCCTCGGCAGGTTTGGCGGCAGCCCATACGAATTGATTGTAATAAGAAATGGAATAATCGGCGCGTGCCGTCAGCCCTTTTACCGGCGACCAGTCGATATACGCGCTGGGTATGATTTCCTGCCTGTTCCGGTGGTTGATGTTAAGCGAGAAATCCGCAAACGGGTTGTAAGCCTGTGCATTTTCATTATAGGCCATTACGCCGCCGTAATAACCGGTTACGGGATCGTAGGGCGTAATGCCGGAGATAGCCGCATACATGTCGCCTGCAGCACCGGTTCGATCGTTGGGAGCAGCGGTCATACCGCCGTCCTGCCGGTAGGTGTCTTTTGTCCAGTTTCCACTGAAACGCATGCCGACATTGATGTTATGCCTGACTTTGAAGTCGAAATTGAAACGGGCTGTATAGCGGGTATAATCGTTGTTGATCTGCAACCCCTCTTCTTCCCGCACGCCTACCGAAGCAAAGAAATTTGCCTTGTCGCTGTTGCCGGTAGCCGAAACATTATAGTCCTGCGTTTTCGCCGTGCGCAGCATGATGTCCCACCAGTTGGTATTGGGATAACGCAGCGGATCGATCATTCCCAAAGCCAGCCACTCGTCGATGGTACCTTTTTTGTAGAGTTGCGTGCTTTCGTTCGCCTGACTGACAGCATTTGCTGCGCGATGCAGTTCGAGGGCGCGGGGATAATCGGCCATAAATTCAAACAGCGTGGTCGGAGCGCCCCACGAATGGGAGGCGGTGAAGTTCACCTGCGTTTTTTCCGCACTTTTTCCCGTGCGGGTTGTGATCAGGATTACGCCATTGGCGGCACGCGAACCGTATGCTGACGATGCGGCAGCGTCTTTCAGCACCGTAATGCTTTCTATATCGCTCATGATGATGCGATTGATATTCACGTCGGGCATTCCGTCGACGACAACGAGCGGTTCGGCATTGTTCACCGTACCCAAACCGCGAATCATCAGTGAGACATTGTTGGCGCCAGCCATGGCGCTGTTCTGGGCAACGGCCAGACCGGGCAGCAGGCCCTGCAAACCGGAGGAAACATTCTGCACGGTACGGTTGGCCAGCGTTTCGTCCACTTTTACCGCCGCCACGGCGCCCGTCAGGTTCACTTTCTTTTGGGTACCGTAACCGACGACAACGACCTCTTCAAGCATTTGCATATCTTCCGACAGATTGACGTTTATCTGGCGTTGGTTTCCCACCCTTACTTCGGTGGATACATATCCGATAAACGAGAAGACCAGCGTGGCATCAGTGCCCGGCGCTGTAATCTGGTATTTCCCATCGGCATCCGAAATCGTGCCGGTAGAAGTTCCCTTGACCGTGATGTTCACACCCGGCAACGGGTCGCCACTGTCGGAGACCGTACCGGTAATCGTAATACCCTGTTGGGCATACACATTCATTGAAGTAACCATAAACAACAGGAGTAGGTACTTCATGGCAAAAAATATTTTTTTATCCTTCATAAAATGGTTTTTAAATAATTTTCTTAATTTATTTTTCATATAATTCATGTATTTTATTGACACTACAATAATTGGTATGGATGATTTCGTTTGAAATTCATCCGAAGTCGCTTTCAAGCCGACTTCGTTTAAATGCTCTTTCGTTCAATTTCTCATAGGCATGGGGGTTTAAAATATTGATTGATTTCAGGTATAAACATTCCAGGCCGGACACT